>Ga0153960_1000109_pt1 | contig 18153 bp, 15 predicted proteins | sample TSFL044MetaG_FD_102274 | JGI IMG/M metagenome (GOLD analysis project Ga0153960, IMG submission 102274) | Attine ant fungus gardens microbial communities from Florida, USA - TSFL044 MetaG | ecosystem: Host-associated > Fungi > Mycelium > Unclassified | place: USA: Florida, Withalacochee...
AACAATCTAGAGTGAACTTACTCTCCTTTCAACTACAAACATAATTTATTTTATTTAAAGCTACATATAATATTTAGTTTCATCTCTTATTTAAAATCTTTACTTTAATTATCTCCCCTCGAACCTTTAGTATGCAATTAGGAGCTGGTACCACATATTATTGTTTTTCCTGGTGTACAATTCCCTTTTGTACTCTTTCAGAAGTTATAAACATGGATGGTAGCTGCAAAAGCAAACTCCTACCAGGAGTTAGGTAAGCATACTTTAAGTCACATAGATTATGCCTTTTCTAGCAGTGTTTGATTCAACTGTTCTACTCAACTATTTTGTTAATGTACTTATCTCATGAACATCCTCTGTTTACATAGAAAGGATTGCAATTCTGATATTATATATTCTTCTCTTTTATTATGTTAATATCTCAGACATCTCAGGATTGAGTAGATAACTACCTTTTATTATGTTAATATCTACAGTTTACAGTAAGCAAAGGTTATAATACAAGAAGTGTTGTCTCACCTCAGACATCTTGGGATCAAGTAGATGACTGAGAAAAAATAGTGAGACTAAATACTATTTAAGCCTATTCTGCACTCTTTGGTATTAGCTTGTGGCCCAGGTAACAGGTGTCACCATATTAATGATGAGCCGGTATTAGTGTCTTAGAATGGAGAAGAAATGGAAGAATGGTGGTATAAGTGAAGTAGAGGAGTTAATAAAATGTAGAAGAGATCGGACATATCTATTGCATCAGTTCATTGCAATATCCTCTATTATCAGTATGTAGGCATTGGGAAGTAGTATTTGACCACAGCCAGAAAACAGCTTTAATTGCTTCTGTAGTATCTGATTTTTTGTGCAAGAAAACAATTTTGTAATAGGAGGAATAATCATCAAGAAATATGATTACCTGTTATATTCCGGAAATATGATAATTATGTAATTTTTCTCCTAATGATTCTCCTAAAATTAATAATAGTAGGATAGCGTAGTAGACTACTCTCCTTCTATTCCAGACTTACTATAAGTACTGAGTAGTATAGTGTAAATTCCTCAGTCCGTAAATTAATGTCATCTGGTCCTACTCTCATCTTGTCCACTCAAACTCCTTCAGTTAACTCTTAGGACCTTTATCCTGATGACTTCCATCACTCCAAAATACGCGACCAACTCACGACCGGAGACCGGGGTGCAACACATAAGTTGAAGCCAAGGTCGTTCAATAAGTCGTTTTCCGCTCTACCATTCTTGACTACCCGCCGGAGTTCTCTTTGTACTATCGCTAAGTAATACTTCTCTCTGACATAGTACCTTACTCCATTCCAGATTGTAGTTTCTGTCTATCATCCTTATTCTCCCAAATTCTATCCTTAACATTACCTACTTATACTTATAATATGGTAAAGTAGAAAGCTCAAGGAGATCTAAATAGATCAATCCAAGAGTCTTACTAGAATACTTAGGGTTCTCAGGAAAACTACACTAGTACAGCTTTCCTAAAGCACAACTATAGCATATATGCTTCTTGTTAGAGAAACAAATCTTCTCAGCATCTTCAACATTGTCTGAAATATGTTTCATGGCTTCATCAGAGATATGCCTAAGACAATGATGAATTGTCTCATAATCTGGATACCTTGTAACAAGGCTCACAGGATTAGGAACATTGTTCTTAATGATATATGTTCTTATAACCTGGATGCCCCCCCAAAGATTAGATAGGGCAGAGAGGACAGTATCACCAGATGAGTCACAAAAGATTGAACTATCCATTGTGTCTTCTATACTCAATCTAGATTAGAGCAACTATCTAGTAGAAAAAAGGTGCATAGTCATGCCAGGAACACAGTATACTGGCCATAGTTTAGAGATAGCAGTTCTAGTTGTTCTATCTTTAGGGTCAATGATTTCATGTTTTATAAGAACAGTTCTTACAGCAACCATGAAAAGAAATGCTTTAGAATTGGCTGTCTCAACACAACCATAATTTCCTTGAGTCATAGAGACAAAGTCAAACTCAAAAGAAGTAAAATGGACAGAGGCACCAAAGTCCAAGAACTATTTATCATTATAAGAGTGGCCATGTGATGCTTTTTTACCCTTATATGTAGTACATAGTGCTTTATCATATCTACATAGATTCTCAGCTATAGGTGATGCAGGCAATACAAATTTATTATCACATTAAGCTATACAAACTACACTACTCAATGCTACAAAGTTCCTAGTTACAGCTATTACATTAGTGCAGGTTGCAAGGAACTGAGCCAAGATAGTCAGAGAATAGTAAAGAATAGTAGAGAAATGCATATATAGGTCATATCCAGAAATTTGATTATTCAAGTCCCAATTCTCAGAACTTCCCAAAGATACTACATTATTAGCATTAGCTGACTCCCCTAAAATAGATATGTTTGTCACTAAAGGTAGGTCAATATCCATCTTGGATAGACCACTTTGAACCTAAGAGAGAGAAGTCTTTAAGAAAGGCTTAGTGATTTTGGAGACAAATACCTTAATAGGAGTAGGATCAGGAAATTTCCTAGCCAAATGCTCATCATATAGTTTTTGTGCTCTATCTTGTGTATATACCAATAGACTATGAATTAGACCAATTTGAGAGGGATGTTGCTCAGAGAGCCAATTAGCAAGCTTAGGTACTTTAGCTTTTGACTAAGGCTTAGGAGAAAGAGGATGAGTGAAAGAAATAACAATAGCCATACCTGCAAAAGCAATGGTACTAGAGGCTTGGTAGTCATCACTATTGAGAGATTTGAAGGGCCATCTGCCTAGTGTACTTTATTATCTTGCTTTCCTCAGCTATGCTTTTTCTTTTGCTGCTGGGAGGAATTCTCTCATATTTACTACTGTTGCTACCCCTGAGAGTACTGCTATTGTTTATCCTGGGGGTTTTTCTTCTAAGAGGGAGGACAATCATCTCTAGAAACACCTGAGTACTGAGCAGTATGAGTACTAGTTAATTTTCAGGAGAACTCAGACTAAATAGCTGAGCTTATAAAATTCCAAGTTAACTGAGAGAATAAGGTCTAGGAAGTGAGAATAAAGGTGGCTAAGTTGTTCCAAGATTAAGGGATAACAAATAAGAGCATTATTACATGAATAAGAAAGGGGACATTATATTTGTTTTCCTCTAGTCTAGTATAGAAAGTATCAAGTTCTATAATTTGGGGAACAGGACTGCTATTCCCAGAGATTTAGAAATGTCTAGTATGCTAATAGTCTGTAAAGACAAAAGCAGGCCTAAGAGAGCCATACTTATTGTGCAAATGATTCCAAAGAAACTCTGTATTCTCTTTTCTATGCATAAGAATATTATAAGCTAGAGATAAGTTCATTATCCTAAGAGCCTGAGAATTAAGGCTACTATGTCTAGCATGCTTATCTTGATCCTAAGTAAAAGGAATAGTGGAGGAAGTGAGCATATCCTTGGCATTATAAAGGAAACTAGGCATGGTAATCATAGCAAGATAGAACTGCACACTGATTGCCCAAAATGAGTAAACAACAGGGCCAAAGAGACAAGGAATAGTAGATATCAAACTTGTCATAGCTATCATTAAGAAATTAGCTTAGTTCAAGGAGCAGATACAGTAATAAATGTATAATACTTTATCCTAAATAGCCATAGGCCATAGCATCTGTGAAGGGAGCAAAGGATCCTATAGGCATAAGATAATTCAATAGGGGGATCATCTCAATCTCCAATAGGTTGGTAAGCCAGTCAAGTCCTTTTTATTAACTAAGGTAGCTTGAGAGTACCAAAGGAAGTCAGGACAAACCAGGGCCCATAACCTGTTAGAAGAATAGAGAGCAGTAATTACAGTGAGGACAAATGATGGCCTACTCACCAGGTTATCCAACAGATATTAATAGCAAGCCTGATAGGAAAGAGAGATCTTGAAAAAAGCAAAAAAGTCTTGTTAACATGGTAGTTGAGACAAAGAAGCAAGCTATTAGATGTGCTCTAGATAGTCCCTCAGTAATATTTTGGTAATTAATTATTAAGTAGATCACCTAACTTGATATACAATTCCCTGTGGACTTGAAGTTGACACTCTGTCACTTATAGTTGTCCACAGGTGATGACTAGCTTTTATTTCTTTGAATAAAGTCACTTTTAGTTGTTTACAGTATTACTGAGTTGCTAGGACCTCATAGCTATCACCACTGCCCAGGATATAACACAAGTATGCTTATGTAAGCACAACTCATATATTAATCTATGATAATACACAGTACAATAATCATTTAATTTAATAAGTCTACTATGCTTTTTTTTGTTGAATTACGGTCACAAGGTTACAAATAGATAGTGAGTACAAAATAACTATACTACTTATATACCTATTTCAAACAATAGAATCTGAAACAATAAGCAATCATATGTATTGTATAGGCTTGCATCAGATCCAAATTCCAACATCTTTTTACAGTAGTTTATATAGCAATAGATAGTATTATTTGTCAGGTTGCTTTGCTCCCTTTGTACAACAGTCTGCACAATAACAGGTAGTATTATCTGTGTTACAGAAAAGTGACTACTAAATAGTGTTATGAAGGTATAACAAAATACCTGTTCAATAAACTACATAAATAGCTAAACTCTTATTAGCAAGGCTACTTGCTAACATTGCTCTTTTGATATAGTGGTAAACTATACAGTATGTAACTACTGGTCTATAGCACAACTGTAACAGTTACTATCACAAATAGTTACTTACTTATTTGTGATTATAGATACTATAGCTCAAAGGAGCTTAGAAGCAAAGTTTACATAGTGACAAAAGAAGTTATAATGAGTGGCTAGTAAACAAGATGTTAGCAATGCTAAACAAGAACATTACTATATAGTAAATGCATTGAATGTTTGAGAACTCTAAGAGACAATAGACTTATAGAACAAACAGGACTCTTTGGAGAAATCTCAGACTATTTTCTCCTTCTATTTTTGGACTTGTGCTAAATGAAACAATACTGGACTAACCCATTATTAGACACTAACTCAACTTGTCACCTTCATTACTTCTGTCACTAGACTGTCACTTAACTAGTTACCCATAGTTACAATTAATGTTACCATATTGTAACATAGTCACAATACCTAGTTAGGATAAATACAGACCAAAAAGAGAAGAGAACAGCAAGTTCTCTCTTTCTGTATTTCTCTCTGTAAACCTATTACTTTGAGAGATCAGTACTCTTAACCTGTCTTAGGATAACCTCAAGAGTGCTACTCAAAGTCTTGTTAACATCTCTCCTCTGATATAACTTCACTGAAAAATCTTAACTGGATCCTTTAACAAGGAGCATGAAGATATCAAGTGTTAGATATAGACTTCAAGTTGAAACATATATTCAACTGTGAGGTCTAGAGTCTTAACAAGAAGTTCTTATATTTATATACAAAATTATAATAGTCTATGTACTAGAATAGGCCATTACATATTACTATCTATTGTTCTATATATGGTAGTGTCTTTGTACTCTAAAATGCAATAACTTAACCATATAGAGGCTGTTATTTGTTCTAATAAAAGGCAAATGACTATTTATGGGCAATTAATTAATGTCTATGTACAAACATTAAGGACTTCATATCTCCACTAATATTAATTGCCCTGAGATCATTTTAAGCTCATTTTGAGCATTATGAAGAGAGCTTTTGTTGAGCCTAGAAGCAAAGCATTAATTATGGCAGTTTTTAAGATATTGACAATTTAATAAACAGTACTATGGTAGTTACCTATTGATCTGCCTGATATCTCAACTAATAGTGATTGTCTTGAGACATAACTTATATTAATCAAGAGGTCTTTTTAAGGGCTTTCTGTAGCTATTAAGACTGTCAGAATTGTCAAAGAATTGGTAGAGATAGGTCTAAATGAAGTTTATAACACTGTTAGATTACTTTGCTCCCTTTCTACACTAGTAATTTGCAGTGTTGTCAGTCAGGTCACTATGCCCCCTCCCTCCAACAGCAAGGTTACTGTCTTTTCCAATTTTATTTCAATTTATCCTAATTTATTTGAATTTTTCCTGAATTTATTTGCATTTTTGAGTAAAAAGAGAAGTTATGGGAATACTTAGGTACAATTAATCAGCAGGCATCACTCCTATGTTCCTTCTCACATACATACTAGAAAATGATGAGATTTTGATCTAAGCCTCTAGCCTATCTTAAACTCTCTACTAACTCTATGTTATTAAGTTTGGGTTGAAATCAATCTACTAGGCTCCCTTCCTACAATGGTTTATATCATAGTAAGCAATATTGTCTATCAGGTCACTTAGTGCTCCTATTCTCTTATGTTTTATAGTGTTCCCCAACTATGGTTTAGGTAGCTGTGTTTCAACATAATGTTTCTTGTGCAAATTTGTAGAGAAATGAATTCAAATTCAAAGAAGGAAGTAAAGTTGAATAAAACTCTGCTGATGTACTATCTGTTAAGTTAAGAATGAGTAGTACCAAAGTAAGGGGAAAACTTGTTGCAAATATGCAATGTTATTTATTTCTATCTTGACTATTTATTTTATACAAAACAATAAGACACAGAACAATAAGGAATGTAACTATTTTTAGTATAGCATTCAATATTCCAATACCATCATAGCAGTAATCTTATTGAAACCTAATTTTCTGTACCAAACTGCTGTCTTGGCTTTGTTCCTAAGTTCTACCTATCTAGTGTTACCCTAACTGCCTATTTCAAAGTTATTCTCATAGTAGCACTCTTTGGCTATGTAATCAGACTATCCTCATAGTAGTACTTTTGACTATGTGATTAGATATTGGACTTTGAATTCTCCCTATATAACTTGACTTTCTAGTAATACCAAACTTTATTTTAGAACTTCTATGACATTACCTTTATAGCTAGATCACTTGTCTCATAGTCTTTTTGTTTTGACTCAAGATTGAGTCAAAGTACCTTAATTACTAATCTAATCACTCTAAATATAGATTTTTACTTTAGCCAAATAGAGAAAAAAGGCAACTAAGATTACTTGTATAAGACTTTAGCCACAATGACTTAAGCCCACTCTAAGTCAGAGTTAACAAGGAGAACTCGATAGAGTTCCCATTTGATTCTGTATACTACTTATACATTTTACTATAGTGGCTATGCAATATTCTCCCATAGTCCTCATGTTATTTCCATTATGTGTCTTCCTTATCACATGTTGTGACCATGACCATGACCAAATATGACTGATATGACCGATGTCACACTTTTGTGACTATGTGACTGTCACATGATACTTTCCCATGCTCCACCTTAGTAATGATCTGACTAAATAAAACAAAACAAAACAAAAAGAAAAATAAAAAATAACTTAGCTATTTTGCCAAATTATAACAACTTGTCTACTTCTTACTAAGTAGAGATTTTTATATGTTTTTTTGAGAAATACAAAAGAAATCTATGAAAAAATAGAGAAAAATAATAAACCCAGTTATAAGCCTATAAATACAACAATTGTTCTAATAGTAATAGGGAATTCTATATCTTCTTAACTTCTCAATTATTTTCTATACATTTTACTAGGTTTACTCTACCCTTGTTAAGTTACCAGGTTACCTATTACCAATCCCATAGCAATTTCTCCCTTACTTCAGTGACTTGGGACCTGTTATTTCCCAGTTTAGGAAGTCTTAGATACTGTTTTTATAGCTCCCTAAGGTTTTTTATGACCCTTTTATTAGGTTCCTTTGTTTTTGGATTATAGAGGATCAGTTTTGATTGGTTTTCTATTCTTAGTTATGGCTAATCAGGTAATGCCATTTTCTATTCTTATCTCTTGCTAGTTTACCAATTTGGCTTTCTTTTGAAAGACTTAGTTTTAGACTTTTTTATATAAAACTTTCTTTTCTAGCTAAACTATTATTCTAACTTTAATACCATAGGGCCATGGGCTCATCTCCACTAATTCTTGAGTAATTGGCCTATCAGTAGTAGTAACCTTATGTTCCTAGGTATACTACTACATAGTTAGATAACTAGTTTTACCAGTAAAGTTCTCTATATTTTCTTTGCTACTTAGTAACAGGTTCTATTCATAGTCCTAATTTTGGAATGTGAAGTCATGGAAATTGTTTGTTTTTAGACCTGAATATATTTTAGACCTCACAATATAGCATAAGTATGATACTGATGCTATTAGATTAATATTTGAGAGACTTACTTAAAGTAAGTAATCATTTGCACTTGATAGTTTTTAAAATTGACATGTTATCTAGAATGATCATTTATTTGATAGAATTGCAGTAGTATTTGAAGGAGAATCTCTTTGTAAAGGAAACTTATAAAAACATACTAAGTTCTTGTATTTCTGTTAAAGTAAAATATAGATATATCTTTGATAACTATAAAAGGTACTAGTCTAAAGCTAGACAAAAATAACTAAATTGATTAAATGTTTGAAAAAAAATACAAGAACATATATATTTAAAACCAAATAGAAATAACTGGTCTTAGGATCTACAAGTAAATACATTATATATGAGACAAGTGTATAATTGTTTATCTAGAAATAAATAAGTCTCAGGTATTTCTACATATGTTACTAGGGAGAAAAAATTTAATATGAATGAATAAAAATAAAGATAATGTTTAGAGTATGTTATTTGAAATACAACTAGGAATTGAAAAGGAGTAATGACAAAAGATAATAAAACTTTCCAGAATGAACTTTGTCAATCTCAAATAGAATATATACTTAGATCACTTTGAAGCTAATAATCAATATGCTCAGTGGTTACTAGGGATTGGTGCTAAGTCAATTATAGATAACAATAAGATAATTTTAGTTTCTTAGTCTATGGTTTGCACTAATCTCAATACTCTTATCAATAAAATCTATTTAGGAATTGGCAACCTAAGAGCTCAAGATAACCAGTACTTCTTAGATTGTATTATTCTTTGTCCTAGAAATGATGAGGTATATGATATTAATAAGGTCATTCTTCAACAGTTCAACCCAAATACAGAGGTCCATATGCTAAGAAGTGTAGACTCTGTGTCTGAAGAAGATGGGATATATTATGCTTATCCTGTAGAGTTTCTTTAACAACTCAATACTAGTAAATTACATTTTGCTTTACTCTGTCTCAAGGTTGGCTCTTGAGTGATCTTATTAAAGAACTTGGATCCAGGAGAAGGACTTTATAATGGGATAAGAATGGTAGTATTGAATGTGAGGAGAAAGATACTCTAGTACAGGATTATTGGCAAGAACAAGAGATTTAGAGGCAAGGTAATGTTGATCCCAAGAATTAGGTTAATCACCTAATTGTCAGAGAGCCAAACTCCATGCCGGAATTAAGCCAACTGCTCTTTGTTCAGCGTTTGACAAAGAGAACTTGATAGAGTTCCCATTGGATTTTCTACTCTACTTATACAAATGTCTGACCCTAACCTTACACTAAAGTCCCGCACTTCCATATGAGTCACTTTTATCTCGTGCATCTATCGATAAGAAAAATAAAATAAAAGAAAAGAAAAAAAATATAAATAATGACTTAGTCGATTTGCCAAGTCATGACACCACCTCCCTTTTAAGTTTTCTTGTCCCGAGGAATTTTCCTACAATTCATAGTATGGGTCGACCATGTCACCCATTTCTTCTTCATCTTCCTCCATCCATTCTCAGACTCCAAATTTTTCTTCTTCAACTTCTTCTTCTTCTGGGATCGTCTTCATCGTTTCTCTTCCTATGGGTTTCCTGCCCTTCCATCGTCTCCAGTTTCTTTTCAGCCTACCCCAGTATTCCTGGTTGTACTGCTTGTTTAACCATCTATACAGCTTTCTCGCCGTAAACCTCCCTGGAAGTTCTCCTCGTTGGAACATTCCTTCTTCACACTCTTGCTGCGCCACATCTTCTATATCCTGTTGATACTCTCTCTCGAATTCTTGGATTGCTTCTTGTGCATTTTCCAAATTCTCTCTTCCTTCCCAAGTATCCAACTCTACCGTAAATCCTTTCCAGCATACTAAGTATTTGTCCTTCCCTCTTATTCGTCACTTATTCAGGATCTTTTCTACCTCCTACTCTTCTTCTCCCTCGATTATCACTGGGAGCAGTTGCTCTTTTTTCTGCCCTTCTACTTGTCCTACATATCTGTGTATTCTACTAACATTGACTACCGGGTGTATCTTTACTGTACTCAGCAATTCTAATTCTATTGTGTTTGACGATACAATTTTCTTGATCTTGTAAGGACCCACGAACCTCTCTGTTAACTTCTCCGTTCTCCTTCTAACCATCTGATATTTCAGGTCCTTGATACTTAACATGACTAAGTCGCCTACTTTATACTCTTCTACGTCCAATCTCTTCTTGTCGGCGTATTTCTTCATGTCTGCTTGCACTTTTCCTAGCGCTGCTTTTGCCTCCTCCTGTATTTCCTTTATCTTTTCAATGAACTTTTCTGCTCCTTTGTACTTCCCCTTTTTCCTCCCCTCAAACCCCATCCTGGGATCTTGCCCATAATTTGCCTTAAAAGGTGATGTTTTAGTACTCGAGTGCGCTTTATTGTTATACGCAAACTCTGTCGTTCCTAACCATTCAGGCCATTGCTCCTGTCTATGGTCGATAAACATCCTGAGGTATTGTTCTAGTTCTTAGTTTACTCTCTCAGTTTGCCCATCTGTTTATGGATGGAACGCCGTTGACAATTTACTTTTAATCCCCAACATCTCGTTTAGCTCCCTCATTAGTCCTGCTGTGAACTGCGGTCCTCTGTCTGATATGATGCTTTCAGGCAGTCCATGCAGTTTCCACACGTTATCCCTAAACAGCCTTGCTAAACCTTCTGCTAATGTTTTTTCCGTAGTTGGTATAAAGTGAACCATTTTGGTTAGTCGATCCACTACTACTAGAATACTGTTATATCCCTGTGCTAGCAGCAGCTTAGTGATAAAGTCTGCCAATATATAAGTCCAGGGCTTTTCTGGAATAGAGTTTGGTATTAATTTTCCTGCTGGCTGTTCTGTGCGATTTTTGTTTCGCTGGCAAGTGTCGCACCCCTTCACATATTTCTTCACCTCTTTCGTTATTCCTGGCCACTAGAAATTTCTAGTTACCAGCTCTACCGTCTTCTACTGCCCCCATGCCCTCCTATTGGCATATCATGGTGTAGTCTAACTATTTTTGCCTTTAACTTCTCATCTTTTGGCACGTAGACTTTTCCTTCTTTGTATATGATGCCATCTACTTCTCTCCATTCTTCATCCCTTAATATCTTTACTCTTGCCCATTTCATTTCTTCTACTACTTTTACCACTTTATTGTCTTTTACTTTTGATTTTCTGATCTCTTCTAGTAGATCCACTCCGTCTACTATAATTTCCACTATTTCCGCTCTCCTTGTTTCCATCTACTCTAGTTTTATCAACATCTCATCCTCATTGTCTCTTTCGACTCCAACTTCCCAGTCCGGTCTCCTGCTCAGACTGTCTTCCTTTCCCATCTTACTCCCAGGAATGTGTTTTAATATGAAATCGAATCTAGATAGGTATAGGGCCCATCTTGCTTGTCTACGATTTAACTTCTGTACCTTCATGAAGTACTCAAGATTTTTATAGTCTGTCCAAATCTCGAATTTAACTACTGTTCCTTCTAGGAAGTGTCTCCATGCTTCCAAGCATCTAATGACCGCCAATATTTCTTTATCATGTATCTCATAGTTTCTTTCTGTGTCACTTAGAGATTTAGAAATAAAGGCAACTGGTCTCCATTTCTCATCTGAGCACTTCATCGAGAGTACTCCCCCAGTAGCATAGTTCGAGACATTGGCCTCTACTCTGAACTCTTTGTCTAAGTCTGGAGCTGCTAATACTAGTTTTATCGTGAAAACCTGTTTTAACTCGTTGAATGCCTTCTGCTGAGGCTCTTCCCACCACCACTTCTCATCTTTTCATGTAAGCATATTTATTGGCCTAGCGACTCGAGCAAAATTCTTGATAAACCTTCTATAATAATTGGCAAGGCCTAAGAATTTCCTCACATCTCTCACTGTCTTTGGTCGTGGCTAGCTAAGTATGCCGTCTACCTTCTCCTTCTCCATCTCTATTCTGTTGGACCCTATAACCACCTCTAAGAACCCTATTTTCTTGACCTTCCACACACACTTTTCTGGTTTGACATATAAGTCGTTTTCCTCTAACCTCCTTAGTATTTCTTCTACTATTTTGTCGTGTCCTTCCTCCGTTTCTGTTCCCACCAATACATCGTCCACAAATGCTGCTACTTTTCCTTTGTTTATCAAGTCCCTCAGGATTTCGTTCATCATCACCTAGAACATAGCTGGTGAGTTCGTCATCCCAAAAAACATAACAGTTGGCTCAAAGGATCCTATATGCGTCGTGAATGCTCCCTTCCACTCATCCCCTTCCTTTATCCTCACGTTATTGAACCTCCACCTGAGATTCATTTTAGTGAATACTTTCTTACTACCCATATTGTCTATTAACTCCGTAATTAAAGGTAGCAGGTAGTTATTCTTCACTGTCTGGCTATTCAAGTTACGGTAGTCCATCACTATCCACTTACTTCCATCCTTTTTGCCAACGAAAAACACTGGTGATATCTGAGGCGACTTTGAGGGTCTGATGTACCCTTTCCTTAACTGGTCCTCCACAAAGTTCTGGACTTCCTCCCTCTCGTTCTTGGATAGAGGGTAAATCTTTCCCTTTTGTGGTTTAAACGTCTCCTTGAGATCTATGGCATGATCCCAAATTTTCCTAGTCAGCATCCTCTCAGATTCTACCTTCCCAAATACCTTCCTCCACTTTAAAAACTTTCTCGGGACCATCTCCTCAATTTTTCTGTGGTCCTCTTCTATCTCTTCTTCTCTTTCCCAGTCTTCTTTGTTGTCTATCGCCCAACGGATGATTTTCTTTTCTTCCTCTGTAACCATCATCTTGATCTTTTCCTTTTTCTTGCTCTTCTGACTCTTCCCGCCACACAGGGGTGGACATCTTGTCATCTTCACTTCTCCTGTCTCCCAACTTATTTCTGGGTTGTGGGCCGCTAACCAAGGTATACCCAATATCACCTCAGTCTTCCCTAAGTCACAGACATCTATCTGCATCCTTTCCATATGGCCTTTATAAAATACATTGCACTCTACTTGGTATGTAATGGCCCCTCTGCTATTCACAGTCCCATCCACATTTTTGACCATTAATGGCCTTTCCAATCTCTGCAGCTTGAACCCATGCCTAGCTGCCATCTGTCTATCCATAAACATCCCCGTTGTGCCACTATCTAAGAGCACTTTAATCATCACGCCTTCATGCGTATTTATCTTTTCTACTCCGATATTCAACCACATTTCTCTCAACATTTTGAAGGTTCTTCTGACCTTCTTTCGACTACCTCCCTCTCTTGCTGTGCCTCTCAAGTCTCTTGCTCGCACGCTGCTCTGTTCCTTTCCTCCCTTGCACCCACACCAACTTATCTTCTCTCTCTTCCAATAGGGAAGCACTCCTTGCCCCCAATCGTCTTCCACATAACATCCTCCTTTGCCACATCTTAGGCACTTCAAATACGTGACGACAGCCCCTTGGCCACGCCACCCCAACTCCCATAACTCTGCATCTCATGGCACTGTCGGTCCACAGTACTATTCTGCCCTCTTCCTCAGATCCTTCCACAAACTTCTCCTCCACTCCTTTTGCTGCGCTTCTTCCTTTACAGAGTACACTGCCTTTTCTCCTTTCATCCTCCCCAACCTCTTCTTTCCTTCCTGCGCCTTTTCCCTAATAGGACGCGCCAGTCTTCTTTTTTCTTGGTGCGCCTTTCTTCCATTGGGACGTGCCACCCTTTTCACCTTCTTCTCCCATAGAGGACATTCCCTACATTTGTGTCCTTCCCTTCCACACTTGAAACACCTTACAACTACCGTTCTTGTGCTTCTTACTACTCTTTCTTCCACACCACACTGCATTACTTGACTCCTTAAAATTTTGAATTTATTTTGAGGCATCTTTGTCCCCTTTTCTTCATCTTTTCTGTTCCTGTAATTTCGGGCCAAGTGCCTGAACCCTCTGCAACTCCGACACAACTTTCCTTTCCTTCCTTCTAATTCTACCCTCAGTTTGGCAAGGGCGCGTTTCTCTCTGAGCAGACTGCTTATCAATGAATTGTATTGTTCTTGAGACATAATGATAACGTCTCAAGGGGAGTACAGAGTTAATGATTTGATCTTACTTATTGCTATGTCTGTTGGGGCGCAAGATCTTCACCCAACCAAATACCTACTGTCTTACTTACTACTGCCCTAATACTGTGGGAAGGATAACGAGTTTGGAGGGGAAAGTAGTCTTAGAGTTTTGTGGTTTTAGGTAAAAGGATCTATATTATTTTTATGTTGCGTCACTTTTACTATTGATAATTACATAATTATATAATAGAATTGAAATAGAAATATTATGAATGAGAAAACCAATAAATGAAATAGAAATAGAATGAGATGATGAAGCACACACTATTATGCAGGTAGCCCAAAGGCTACCCCCACAATACTATGGTTAGACTATCACCCAACGGATGGGATCTCTAATCTAGACAGCTCCTTAAGAGATAACTGTCACTCCTTTGCGTGTACCAACTCACAATGGAGTGCAGCATGAGGTTTATACCAAGAAAAGGACAAGTATTCTACTAGACACCACCCGTTTACGAGGTCAGGTCTCAGTGATAACACCCAGGCTTGGTGCTACACTTCCACCTACAGTCCCTAACTGACTGCAAAGTCCCCTTAAGCCAAGGGCCCGGCTATGTATGGAGGTAATTACTAATCGTGATAATCAGCGACTGAGAGTTGATTGAGAGTGAGATAAAGATTAAGCAGGGTCCAAGACAGATAGTGCTTGCAATGTGGAATCGAGTTCTAATATCAGAGAGCCAAACTCCGTGCCAGAATTAAGCCAACTGCTCTTTGTTCAGCATTTGACAAAGAGAACTCGATAAAGTTCCCATTGGATTTTCTACTCTACTTATACAAATGTCTGACCCTAACCTTACACTAAAGTCCCGCACTTCCATATGAGTCACTTTTATCTCATGCATCCATTGATAAGAAAAATAAAAGAAAAGAAAAGAAATATAAATAATAACTTAGTCGATTTGCCAAGTTATGACACTAATGCAGAAACATTATCTGTGCTACTCAAGAGACTTTAATTCCCAGTCAGACTGGCCTTTGCTATGACTATTAATAAGTCTCAAAAACAGTCAGTGAAACATGTGGGAGTTAATTTGCAAACATTAGTATCTTTCTATGAACAACTTTATGTGGTCTTTTCAAGAATATACTTCATCTCTTAACTTTTTTCAGAGCAAAGCCAAGAGAGTAGAAAAACACTTAATGTAGTATATAAAGAAGTATTCAATAGTATTAAATTATAGATTATATATGTATTTAACAATAGACTTGAGATTGATTTTTCTTATAATTTGAGAGATGGAGAAATAAGTCAAAATAGGAGACTGTTGGAGAAAGAGAGCATAGTAACCTTTCATAAATAACACTATTTACTATTTTGCAGACTGTTATAGAAAGAAAGCATAGTAAACTAACTTGAACACAATCTTAATAATACAGAATAAGTAAAGGGATTAAGCTAAGCTAGAGACCTAGATGAAAATCTCATAATAATGATCCATAGAATGATTATGTCAGCAATAATGATTATCTAGTGGATGGCTATGCTAGGGAACCAAATACTTCTTTCACTCTTACTTCCATTACTAATAGTAGTACCTAAGCATAGAATAACAAATTCCAATACTATAAATACAGACATAAAAATAGACTCTAGCAACCTTGAATGTACCCTCAAAAGGCCTGCTAACACTATTGTCAATATATAATGCAGCTAACCAATGTTATAAGTAAGTACAAGAGAGCCTCATAGCTCTTTTTTCTCTCTCATAGACTTATCCCAAGCCTATGACACTAGTAGTTCTTCTTTCAACTTCTCACTCCCAGCATCACAGCTAGCATATGTTAGCAATGAGAGAGCACTTAACTCTACTCCAACTTACAATAATATCTCCATAGAACCCTCTCTCTCAGCTATTATTCTGTATAGCACTAATGTTCTAGCTGATCCTAATCTATGGGATAGTGATTTCAGCACCAACAAATTCCTTCAAAGTGATATTTGCAATATAGCTTACTTGCTTCTATATATGGTCTTTTTCCTCAAGAAGAGAAATCTCAAAGGTTGTAATAGCAATAACATCTCTTAACTGGATATCTTTAGCAAATCAGCATGGACCTTTATCTCTGCTATTTTTGAATCTAACTGGAATCAGCTCAATACAGTGGAAAAAACCTTTATCTGAGATAAAATCATATTGCAGTTTGTCCAAAACAAACCTCCTTGTCCACATCCAAAGAACTCTAATACTAACTCTATCAAGAGGGTCTCTTTTCTGATTCCCTCATGTTCCACTAAGAAGCAACTTAATAGGGGTCAAAACTACTCTACTGAAAAAAACAATAGTAATACAAATACATTCCCAGTCAAACCATTTGCTCAAGTCATAACATTAGCAACCAACATCCTCAAGCTTAAGAAAGCCTTCCCAGTATTACCTGACAAAAAATAATACAAATTCATAACATGACCTTTTCTAAACTAACCAACAAAGGTAAAAAATCCAAATTACTACTAAAGGCCCCTTTAGAAAACAGGCTATCATTTTCCTTTTTGAACAGCATGTTGAGATGGTTATGAGAGATGCTAGTACTCATATCAGCCTTATGAATGGGTTATTAAAAAATATTAAATCAACTACATGCACTGAATATATCTGTTCTTTCTCAGGCAGTATTTCTATCATTACCAATAATATCCCAGTACCTAGTAATCTCACTATCATTGAGCAACACTTCAAGTCAATTGAAGGCATTAATAACAACAATATTTCAGCCTCCTACTTTCTCTAATCCAAATTTTACCTCAAAATCATAGATATCCTGTATATTCAGCCCAGTAGTAAGGCAATCATGAGCAAAGAGATTATTAACCTCATCAAGTATACTAAAATTTTCAAGAACATCTCTTTAGCATCAAAACTGAGAGTTATCAAAGTATTCCCCAAATCAAACATAGTTATTATCTAGCTAGATATATGGGATTCTTAGAATGGGTCCAAAGCTAAGCTTTTAATTAACTACTCCTTCAACTATGGCCAATATATCACTACTATCAGAGACACCAATATAAGCCCTAGTGTCCCACAATGTCACAACCATTGAAAATAGAACTACTTTACATTTTTATATAAAGCTCATGGCTCAAAATGCCAGAAATACAATGGCTCTTATAAACTCAAATATCATAAAGACATGGTATAGTGTTGTAAAGCTAATCCTAAAACTAACCTACCTAGACTTGAAACAAGATAGGGAGAACCATGTCCTTATACCTTCAAGTGTATTATGTTATAACTTAGCAAAACAACTAAGTCATTATTTATATTTCTTTTCTTTTGGACTTATTACATATAAAAAGTATAGAAAAGTGTTATATCATAAATGTCACATAGTCACAGTCACATGAAATAGAATGTCACAGTGTCATGTCATATAACCAAGTCATATAAGGAGTATGGGAAAATAGTGCACAAACTATGTAGTAGTTGTATAAGTAATATACATGAAATAAATAAGAACTCTATTAAGTTCTCCTTGTCAACTTGGACTTAAAGGGTGATTAAGTCATCTAGGCTAAGTCACTAAATATTACCTGCAAAGGAGATCACATAGCCAATAATAACAAATGTTTGTTCTGCTTCAATTGTGAATAGCATATAAAAAAAGCTCAAGTCTTAAAAATCAAAGCTAATCCAACTTGCCTAACTATAGATAACAATAACCAATGACTAAGCACAACCTTTACATATATTCCTAGAATGTTAGAAAAAACAAAATTCTTACCAATTTTATTCTAGAAATATAGAAAAATCTCTTAGATATAATATTTATTTAAGAATTTCCTAAGTTTCTCTTATGTTATATTCTGAGCTATACTAACCCCAATAATGACCTAGTATATAGTACTTTATATTATTTTGAATAGACATTTTTTATCCAAAATAACTTATTTAAGAAAA
>Ga0153960_1000111_pt1 | contig 18081 bp, 11 predicted proteins | sample TSFL044MetaG_FD_102274 | JGI IMG/M metagenome (GOLD analysis project Ga0153960, IMG submission 102274) | Attine ant fungus gardens microbial communities from Florida, USA - TSFL044 MetaG | ecosystem: Host-associated > Fungi > Mycelium > Unclassified | place: USA: Florida, Withalacochee...
GATGTACCTAGACATCTGAGGCCACCAGTAATCCCTAGAAACTAACTCTAGTGTTTTCCAACGTCCGGGGTGTCCAGCGACCTTCGTGTCATGGCACAGGGAGACCACTTGTCTTCGTAAGTCCGCGTCCTGGGGAACATAGATCTTGCCTCTGAACTGGAGTACTCCATCGTCTTCCGACCATTCCGCGAAACGGACCGTCTTACCCGATGTTTGCTGGAGTTCCTTTGCTGCCTTTGCCACTGGCTCCTCCTGGCCGCCTTTCTGGTTCTCTCGACGGATTTCTCAGAGGATGTCCTTCTCCGGCCCTTCCGACTGAATCTCTTCGAGAGCTCGGATTGCGAAGAGCTCCGGTCGTAGGAGGATCACATCTTCGTTGTCTGAGGTTCCCTTGCCATAGTCCGGTCTCCACGACAACGCGTCTGGCTTCCCCATGGAGCGTCCTGGTCGGTGGGTCAACTTGAAGTCAAAGCGGGCTAAGTACAGGGACCAGCGAGCCTGGCGACAGTTGAGTTTCTTAGCCATCATGAAGTACTTCAGATTCTTGTGGTCTGTCCAGATCTCTACAGGGTGTCGAGCTCCTTCCAAGAAGTGCCTCCACTCCTCCAGTGCACGGATGATAGTGAGCATCTCCTTGTCGTGAATCTCATAATTCCGTTCCACTGGAGACAAGGACTTGCTGTAGAAGGCTACCGGGTGCCATTTCTCCTCTCCAGGTAGTTGCTGAGAGAGGACGGCTCCAGAGGTAAAGTCGGAGCTGTCAGCCTCGATGCGGAAGGGTTCCGAATCTTGAGGCGACACCAGGACCGGAGCGGTGGTCACCGCCGCTTTAAGACGTTCAAAGGCATCCTGTTCCTTGGTGTCCCAGTTCCAGGCTTTGTCAGAACGGGTGAGGTCGAAGAGGGGTCTGGCTATGGTTGAGAAGTCCCAGATGAAGCGACGGTAGAAATTGACAAAACCTATGAAGGTCTGTACGTCAGTCTGGTTCTCCGGGGTAGGCCAATCACGGACTCCGGCAACCTTAACAGGGTCCATCTCAACCTTGTTCTCCGAGATGACCAGTCCGAGGTACTCAATTCGCTTCTGATAGAACTCACACTTCTCTAGGCGGAGGAATAACTTGTGTTCCGCCAGCACTCCTAAGACCCTCCGGACCGCCCGTTCATGCTCTTCCTCCGTCTCTGTGAAGATCAGAATGTCGTCCAAATACACTACCACGATCCCTTCGGCTATGAGGGTCCTGAAGATGTCATTCATCATAGTTTGGAAGGTGGCAGGACTATTGGTCATTCTGAAGAACATCACGAGGGGTTCAAAGAGGCCGCGGTTGGTACGGAAGGCTGCCTTCCATTCGTCTCCAGGCTTGATACGTATGTTATTGAAACCCCATCAGACGTCAAGCTTTGTGAAGTACTTGGCTCCACGGAGTTGGGAGACAAGCTCGGAGATAAGGGGGAGAGGGTACTTGTTCTTGACGGTTACAGTGTTCAATGCGCGATAGTCTTGGACCAGCCAGAGCGAGCCATCCTTCTTTTTAATGAAGAACACTGGGGCTGCGATGGGGGACTTGGAGGGTCGGATTCGTCCGGTACGCAGGTTCTCCTCTAGGAAGGCGTCCAACTCCGTCTGCTCCAACGGGGACAGGGGGTAGACTTTTGACAACTTGGGCTCCGCTCCGGGGATCAGTTCAATGGCATGATCCCACTTGCGGTGCTCCGGCAGTATGTCAAAGTCTTCTTTGGCGAACACGGATTGGAACTCCACGACGTAGGCGGGCAACGGAGTGGTAGCGGCTCACGTCTCTTTGCTACGCCTGGCTCCCTCCGCCAGACGCTGAGAGGTTGTAGCCATCGCTCGGAGGTCGGTCTGAGTGAGCTCCAGAACGAGGCGCGTAAGGAAGAGCTGGTCTCCAGGCTCCCAATCGGGGGCATACGGTTGCGGAGGGTTTTCTTCAGGTTCTTCCAGCTCTAGCTCTTCCTGGAGCAGGGGCGTGGGTCCATCTCGACACGATCGGAGGGCTCGGAGTTCGGTTCTTTTCTGGCGGGTCTGTTCCTTTCTGAGGGCACGTCCTCCTTCACAGCGTAGTAGACAGTGAGTCATTTTGACCTCTCCCTTTTCCCAGTCAATCTTGGGGCTGTGATCCTTGAGCCAGTCGTAGCCAAGGATCAGGTTTTGTTTCCCGAGTCCGGAGACAGCCAAAAGCATCCTCTCAGAGTGAGTCTTGTACCAGAGAACCACATCTACGACCTCAGAAATCTGTCCTGCTTCGTTGGGGGAGCCGTCGACGTTGAAGACCAGGATGTTATGTGAAAGGGTCCGAGTGTTCATTCCTTTCGAACGGACGAAGTCTCTGCTGATGAAGCTTCCGGTTGCTCCACAGTCCAGGAGGGCTTTGACAGAGTGGAGTTCGCTCGTATCCGTGGTTCCGATTTCTACTGGCAAGAGGAGGGAAGTTCCCTGCGCGTCCAAGGTACTAATCGAGAGGAGCTTGGGCAGTCTCTTCTCCCACTTGGGCTTACGGAGCGGAGCAAGGAGTGGAGGGTTAGGAAGCGGTGTGTCTGTCAGTTCACTGTCAATTGTATTGGGATCTTCTACAGTCAATACAGTGAACTTATTTACTGGCGACCGGGGCGCACTTATCGCCGGCCGCGCTACGCAAAATCCTCTTCTTCCTCCGGGAGGCAACACTCTTCGATTGGAACCGCGTCTTTCAATGCCAGCAAATCCTCGAACAGCTCGTCCCACTGCTCCGAGGTGAGTAGACGGACGTCCATGCGGTGGGGACAGTCTCGGACTAGGTGGTTTATGTCTCTGCATCGGTAACATTCTCGCGGAGGCAGGGATCTCGTCTTCCTAGCTGCGTCGACGTCCATAGAGACTCCCATAGACGGAGTGGGTGGCGGAGGTTTCGGAGTGACCGGAGGAGGCGGAGCAGGGGGCAATCTCACCACTGACATAGAAGGGGGTCGAACGGGGACGGTTTTGGCTGGTCTGGAAGGAGTGGAACGCGACATGGACTGAAAGGCCTCATTGGCGAGGCGCGCCTGGTCGATCCTCCGTGCTGCTCTGTACCACGCGTCGGGATCAGTGTCGGTCGGTCGTCTGTACGGCATGGTGGCAATTTGGTTTTGGATGCCTAACTTGAGACCTCGTCGAAACTTCACCACCAGTGTCCGGGGATCTGTGTAACCCGCGTCGGAGACCAGGGTCTGGAAGTTGTCCAAATAGTCGTCTACCGTCCGACCTCCCTGGTGGTAGGAGGTTCCTTCTAGAGTATTGATCGCGTCCGCTTCTGCGTTCACCGGAAAGAAGTGGAGTCGGAATTGTTGCTCAAAGTCCCCCCAGGTGGGTATGGGGAAAACGCCGGTGTCCGCTTCCTGACGGAAGACGTTCTCGGACCACTTGGCAGCACGACCATTCTTGAAAAACGTGAGAGCCCAAAGAATTTTTTCCTGCTTGTTGTAGAACTGCTCCGGGGCTAGGCATATGTAGAGAGAGCAGGAGTTCAGGAATGCGCAGCCATTGTGACGTTCTCCGTTGAAGTCCGGGAGGCAGGAGAGCTTGGGGCGTGTCCGTCGGACAGGCGGAGTGGGAGGCGGAGACACCAGAGGGGATGGTACAGGTGGGGGAGGTGTGTTTGGTACGGCCGGAGAAGGGGAGTTAGCCACTAACTGTGTGAGCTGCTGCAGCTGCGCAGTCAGGGCTGCCAGAGTGGAGTTAATGTTACTTTCGGAGACATTTTGTCTCTCTGTTAGCTCGTGAAGATGATGTTGCAGGTACCCTAAGGCGTCGGCTACACCTTGGGGGGTGTCCGGAGGCAACGACATCTGGGGAGCGGGTTTTCCGGAGGGCTGGGTACGACAGGGGAGGGCGACCTATTGGGTGGCTGTCCACTAGGATAGTCCAAGGCTCCGTTTCAAGGATCCTAATCTGCTGTAAGGGCGACTGGGTACAGGACTCCAGGAGAATCCTTAGTAATATTACAGTCTGCAGTTAGGATACAACTCACCTCCAGGAGAATCCTCAGAAATTAGGATGAGGCTCCTGGAGGGATACTCTACATTATATACATCCTCTAATATCAGGGTCAGCAGGATCGGAGCTAAACTAGTATGTTTAAGTATCACTAGTAAACAGACTAAGGTAGCTCCGGAGGGTTGTCATGCCGTTCAGGGGTAAGAATGGAGGTGTCCCCTTACAGACGCCATACCCACAAGAATTAGCAAGGAATTACATTACAGCTAGGAGGATTTATCATCATTTGAAGGATATAAGAGGGCTGTGATGAGAATCGATAACAATTACTGGAGACAGGTTTAGGATGACAAAAACAAGGTCAATATGGCCCGCACCTTACAGCATTACTTGCCAAAACTTCCCAAAACTGAAACCTACTGTAACAACCCCATCAAGCAACCAAAGGCATTAGAAACTACCCCGCTAAGCTGACAAAGAGCCTGGAATACTCCTTCCTCCACCCATTTACCAGAATCATCCCCATCTTTGAGCATTTTAGGACCTGACAGCCGCCTGACGATAGTGGAACACAACTGCTGAATGAGCCTGGGGCTTTGTCTACATTGTGGGTAGCCTAGTCACTTGGTAAGATTGTGCCCCAAGCAGGCTGGGAGAAACCCAGTGATACCAGGGGCAAGAGCGGCTTACATTGACCCCAGCACTACTATACCAGAGGAGAAAAAAAAAGAAAAGGCAGTTGTCCTACTCCCAAGAGAACCAACTGCCTGAAGATTACCCGGGAGCAGGGGCCTTGGTTGGGGGCAGTGACATTCTCAAAGACAAGGTCTTTAATTGTTGACCTTTGCTCGTCATTGGTACAGAGGATATTTAAAGGACTCGTTGATTCAGGCTCTTCAGACTGTTTTTTGGACTCAAAATTCGTGATTAGTAACAAGCTCAGAACACGGGAGATTGACCCACTCCCCCTCACCTTGATAGACGGCACTGTGAATTACTATATAAATCAAGTAGTATCTCTACCAATTTAACTACCTTGCAGATCATCATGCATGATCAAATACTATGTAACAACCTTAGACGGCTCTTACGAACTGGTATTAGGCCATAACTGGCTCAGAGAATGGAATCCTATCATAAATTGGCTACATAGTGTCATAGTCCTACCAAGTCTACCTGCACCTGAACTAGCCAATATATTGTTAGTACCAGAACCCCAGGAACTATTTGTACAAGTACCTACTTCCCCTTCTACCAGTGCAAACAAACCCCATATATCCTTTATCAACGCTTTAGCATACTAGAGAGCTTGCAAATCACAAAGAGCCACCCCATTTCAACTACTATTATTAGTATTACAGGAGTTAACTGGCTGTGCCGGGCAAGTAGAGGATGACTCACATGATCTGAGTAAGGTACCTGTCAACTATCATTAGTATGCCAAGGTATTCAGTAAGAAAAGGTCCAAGCAGCTGCTGCCACACCACCCCTATGACCTGTCTATCCAGTTAGAGAGCAAGAAAATACCCCCTCTTGGACCAATCTACTTATTGTCAACACTAGAACTCCAAACATTGAGAGAGTTCATTGACGAAAACTTATGTATGGGTTTTGTTTGACTATTGTAATCACCTTGTGAGGCACCAGTTCTGTTTATCAAGAAAAAGGATGGCTCATTAAGGTTATATATAGACTACCGAGGACTGAACTGACTCACCCAAAAGAACAGATACCCAATTCTACTGCTTACTGACCTTTTGGATATCCCCAAAAGGGCCCGGGTCTATACAAAAATAGATCTGTGAAACGCTTACCACCTAGTATGAATAACAGATGATGATGAGTAAAAAACAACATTCTGCACTTGCTATAGTTTCTATGAGTGGTGAATAATACCATTTGGTCTCTTGAACATGCCCTCATTATTCCAGAGATTCATGAATGAGTTGTTTGCAGACCTGTTGGACATATGTGTAATTGTTTACCTCAACGATATCTTGATTTATTCCGAAAATCTGAAAGAACACAAGAAATAGGTTAAAGAGGTTCTGAGATATTTGAAAGCTAATAGACTACATGCGTCCCCTAGCAAATGCAAGTTCCACCAAGAGCAGGTTGAATTTCTTGGGTTTATCTTGAGCCCCAAGGGTCTACAGATGGATGGTAAGAAGGTATATGTCATTTGGGAATGGCCCTCTCTGTGTCGATTGAAGGATATACAATCCTTTTTGGGGTTCATAAATTTCTACAAAAGATTTATAAACAATTACTCCAAAATCGTCGTACCTTTGACAAGATTCACTAGAAAGGATACCCCTTGGCTATGGTGTGAGGATTACCAACAGGCCTTCAACACCCTCAAGTTAGTGTTCACGTCAGCACTAATACTAACTCACTGGGATCTGAATGTGCTAATTTTTATAGAGTCAGATGCCTCTGACTATGTCTTGACCGCAATCCTGTCTACAAAAGTGGACAATGAAATCTATCTGATCACCTTCCACTCCCAAATGTTTAGTGCTGCCGAAATGAACTATGACATGCATGACAAGGAGCTATTAGCTATATATGAAGCCTTTTGTAAGTGGAGACATTACCTTGAGGGGATAAGTATTCTGGTAGAGGTCCTAACAGACCACAAAAACCTAATCTACTTCCAAGAGTCAAAGTCTCTCTCCAGACGTCAGACCAGGTGGTCAGAGTTCCTTTCGCATTTCAACATGATTATTAAATTCTGACTGGGATGCTTGAGAACCAAGCCAGATGTGCTAACCTGTTAGTAGGACCTTTATCTGAAGAACGGCAACAATGACTTCTTGGAAACAAACCCCCAGAATTACTGCCCGCTGTTCTCAGCAAAATAACTTTCTCCATCTGCAAGAGTGACGTACCTGAGCACCACCCCACCCCAGATGGCCTAGACCCTCAATCGCAAAGTGTTATACCAGAGCATCAGAGAGGCTACTCTTGCTAACCCAGAACTTGGGAAACGACTAGAAAACCCAACTCCTCAGAAGACGACTGTTGGTCCGTAAATGCAAATGGTCTCCTTTGTTGGGAAGGGTGTATTTTTGTGCCAGAAGAACAAGAACTATGCTTATAGGTACTACGTGTGAAATATGATCATGTGCTGATAGGTCACTTTGGCCAGTCAAAGACACTCTCCCTTGTTTGCAGGGAATACTACTGGCCAAAACTCTGGGAATTCATGGTTGACTATATGAACTCTTGCAGCGTCTGTACAAGGAACAAGTCCAGACAGTACTGGCCATATGGTTACCTAAAACAGCTCCCTATTCTCTTGCAACCATGGAACTCAATTTTGATAGACTTCATTGAACAACTGCCCCTATCAGAAGACTTTACAGAAATCCTTGTAATCATCGACTGGTTGACTAAACAGGCTGTGTTCATCCCAGCTCACAGGTCAATCAATGCCCCTGGACTAGCCCACTTGTTCATCCAACACATATTCTCCAAACACAAAGTTCCCTCACATGTCACTTCAGACAGGGGATTAGAGTTTGTCTCTAGACTTTTTAAATCACTGGCAACAGCACTGCAAATGAAGTTACACCACACCTCAGGCTACCACCCTAAGGCAGATGAACAGACTGAGAGGACAAACCAAACTCTTGAGCAATATCTAAGGACTTACTGTAACTACCAGCAGTCAGACTGGACCTAGCTACTCCCCTTGGCAGAGTTTGCCTACAACAATGCACCCTCAGCAACCACGAAAGAGTTACCCTTCTTTGCAAACAAGAGTTATCACCCTCGACTACAGATCCAGATGAACTTAGAAAATCTACCTGAGACTTCGAGACCTTACTTAGCAAAACTTAAGACAGTCCATGAGGAACTAAAAAGGAACATTACGGCAGCCCAGAACTGTTACCAAGATGCAGTAGACTCAAAACGATCCCCAGCACTGGAAATTCAAATAGGAGACTTTGTATTCATACTAGCTAAGTTTATCCGGACCACCTGCCCATCCAAAAAACTATCCGAAAAGTTCTTAGGTCCATTCGAAATCATAGGAAAATATAAGGGAATGGCCTATAGTAGCTTAGATAACCTGGTATGGATAAGCATTATCTAGCTTGCCCTTGGATCCTTGGAGTCTGCTATTAATAGTTCTCTTCCCTCTTGTTCTTGTCGCCATGGTACGTGTTACATAGCCTTATTAGGTAGTGTAGTTATTAGTGTCTTAATCTATGTTCCCATAGCGACTGGCATACAGACCAGGCTAGTCTAGTATAAGTAGCTAGTAATGTATGGTAGAATACTTTACCTCAACATTAGTTTGATCTCCTGGGCTATTCATCGATCTAACTTAAGATGCCTCCTCTACTATAGTCGAGCATGTTCTGGGACGCCTCTGAGTGCCCCCTTACAGAAAACCTAGTTCCCACTTCTATCAAGTCAAATTACCAGCCCATCTTAAGTCAATTCACCCAGTTTTCCACATCTCTCAACTAGAACCAGCATCACCTAGCAGCATTGAGGGTCGTCACAACCCACCCCCTCTACCAATTGAAGTTGAAGGGAATATCAAATATGAAATAGCTCAAGTATTAGACTCCAAACTCAATTGCTGGCATAAATCCCCTCTTCTCTACTATGTTCAATGGGCAGGTTACGAAGGGACAGATGATGAATTCTCATGGCTAGGGGCTGATGAGTTAAACCATGCATCAGAGTTAGTACAGGAATTCCATGAACAGTATCCACAGAAACCAGGACCACACCATCTGACCTCCTTAAGGCTATGAGGGCATGGCCATAAGAGAAGGGCACTATCATAACCCCATGACAACTAGAGGTCACACTAGTCTGTTGCCATCAGAGGTAACTGTACAGTTCCTTAGGTATTATTACTTCTAGCCTTACTATAGTCTTTAGTTTCGTTGTCTCTAAGCGAAAATCCTAGAAATCCCAGTTCCTCTACTTACCCATCATTTGAGTCCAGGTTGTGCAGGGAAAAGACTCATTTAACCAATGTTACTCTCTTTTGCTAAATTGAGGCTTGATAGTATTAGTCAATGGTACTAAACATCAAAAGTAACTGACTTCCTCTTAAATTGTGTTACAAATACACTTGTTATTTGATCTATGTCAAGTGTGAGTAGTTTTCCAATTTTTGATACTAACATAACTTGTTTCCTAGATTGCAGTTTTATAATAGCCCTAGTTTTATTGAAATTAACATCAGTGCTAATGGAAATCAAAAATAAGATCTCTAACAAAGATAATCAAATAAAAGAGAGCTTATATAGGAAATAGAAAGGGGAAAATAATAAAATAACACAAAGAGAATTTAAAGGAATTGTTTAAATCCACTTAAGGGTACTCTCACTGTAATTAGATCTCAGATGCATATGTTTGTTAACTCTTCCTGTTCTTTAACCACCATCATCTTCCCTCTTCAGGCTGTAATGGCTGCTGAGGGAACCATTACTCTACCAAAACTCTTTCACTAATATCATCATAACTTGCTGTTAAAACTCTAGACCTCAAAGTTGAATATATGTTTTAACTTAAAGCCTATATCTAATACTTGATATCTTTATACTCCTCACTAGAGGGTCCAGTTAAGGTTTTCAGTGAAGTTATATTGGAGAGGATAGATGTCAATGAGACTTTGAGTAGTACCCTTCAAGGCTGTCCTAAGACAAGGAAGAGTACCAATTTCTCAGAGTAGGATTTTACAAAGAGAATACAGAAAGAGAAAACTTGTTGTTCCTTTCTCTTTCTGGTCTGTATTTATCCTAACTAGGTACTGTAATAATGTTACAATGTAATAACACTACTTGTAACTAAGAGTAATGTCATATGACAGAAAATAATCATTTAATAATAATAATTTCTTTATATTCTATATTATTACTAAATTCTGCTCCTGAACTCCTGTTGTCTACTCCTATAGAATCATGATTTAGACTAGTTACTTGTACTCCTCCTATTCCAGACTTAGTATAAGTACTCTATTAGTTACATCCTAGTTCCTTAGTTTGTAGATTAATATCTTTTACGTGTTCTATTCTCACTCTTATCAATATACCACTCCTCTCCTGAACTCCTGGCAACAATTCAGTTCTCCTGAAATATGCAACCACACATGTGACAGTAGATCAAGGCACAGCGCATAAGCTGAGGCCAAGGTTGTTCTTCACTTTTGTTGTCAACTCCCTTTCACTCCAGAGTAACTCTGCTCTACTCTGGGTCACTCCGCTTCTACTCTGCATAGTCCTTGATAAGTAACTAGTTAAGTGACAATCTAGTGACAGAAGCTATGAGGGTAACAAGTTGAGTCAGGGTCTATAAATAGGTTAGTCCAATGTTGTTCTACCTAGTACAAGCTCAAAGATAGAAGAAAGAGTTTGTTCAAGATTTCTCTAAAGAATCCTATCTGTAAGCCCAATATTTGTTTAGAGTCCTTTAGATATTCAATGCATTATAATGTCTTTATCCAATAGTGCCAATATCTCATCTACTAACCACTTGTTGTCAGACTATAGTTAATAATAACTATAGTCCTACTCGATGTTTATAACACTTACTGTCCTTTTTATTTCTGACCTCTCTTTAAGAGTTAATGTTCAATATCTATACTCTGGCTACTGGTTATTACAGCTGGTATCATACTCTCTTGACCTGTGGAGGCTTTTCTTTTGAGTATGCATCTTGCTTTGGGATATGGGTGTTATAACTTAGCAAAATAACTAAGTCATTATTTATTTTTCTTTTCTTACTACACAAGGATAGAGCACGAGAAAGTATCATGTGACTAAGTGTCACAGAGTTACAGGGTTACAAGTCACAGTCAGGTAACATCACATGACTAAGTCACATAGGAACTGTGGGAAGATAGTGCACAGACCATATAATAGTTGTATAAGTAGTATAGGAAATTTAATAGGAACTCCATCGAGTTCTTTTTGTCAACTTGGATAAAAAGTGTGTCTAAGTCATCTCAGGCTAAGTTGCTATAGTGGGCTAGTAGTGTCTCTGGTGAGATGTTGTTCTTAGCTGCTTCTTGGCTTGCTCAGGTGGAGTATAAGAATTAAAAGTAACTAGTGTGGGGTAGTGTAAGGTAATGTCACACCATACAATAGTTTAGGCAAAATAAGTGGCATTTTTCACTGTAATAACCAGAATAAGTGGCTCGAAAGAAGAGTCGACCTTTCAGATATGTTTTCTAGATGCCCAGTCATGGACTCAAGCATCATATTTGAGTAGCAGAGTAGTGGCTGTGACCACTGCTACATATACCTTATAGATGCTTGCCCAGGCGCCCTGTATTAGATTTCTAATGGATTTCCCTTCTAGAAGTGCTCTCGAGAGTGGAGATGGCCTTCAAAGCCCTAGTGCTATCAGAATAATATCATACCTTAGCAGCCGGCAGCACTATCCATAGAAGAGTTATGATCAGATCTAGGCTATTATCACTGATGGCTAATTATAGCAAGATCAAGAGAGTCAAACCATTGCAGAGTCGCATTGCAACAGCAGTAAAAGGAAACTGGACCATAGAGGAATGAGAAGACAAGGAGGAGATAGAAAGAGGGATAGAGAAAGTGAAAAGAGATGCAAAAGGAAGATTAGATAAAGATAACGTGCTCAAGAGCAAAACAACTCGAGATTGCTGTCTCTATCTATAGCCTGGAAAGAGGCTCAAGATCTGCCTATCATGCAAGGGAGGATTCCCAGAGTAGGATTAGAAAAGTAGGGAGTGGTTACCTAGTATTTGGGAAGGGCGCTATCTCATCATTTCAACCTTACTATGTTTGGGAATTGGGAGGTTTTCTTTGTCTTACTTTCTTTATTGTCTCTTTGCTTTGTAATCTTAATCTTAATAAAATACTCTAGGACACAGAAGGGAACTCAAGCATTATACCCCCATCATCATCCCTCTCTGTTGCTCTAGAGCTTAACGGCTATTTTGAGTGACTGAGTCTCCATTTTTCTGAGTGTTCTCTTTTACTTTCTAAAAACCACTAAACCTCTCTCTTGACGGGAATTTGAGCCCCAACAGACTTGGGCATTCGCTTACACTAGGAGTTAATAGTTTGCTATATGTCATTGGAGTTGGCTTCTAGTTGTATAGTCAGCTGAAGAAGAGCCCACACAATGGCATGGAAGTTCTAGGTAGTACTGCTGTATCGATGGCAAGCCAGACTACTAGACTAGGTAAGGGCAGAAGTGTCACGACGCGAGACGAATGCACATCTTAGAGAGTCTATTACAGTAAGATCTACCTTGAGTGGGTTCATAAACACTTTATTATCATTTCTTTCAGTCTTTTGAGTTTCACCTCTCTATTCCCCCTGTTCTTAAGTTCTCTTTTATATTTGATCATCTCCCCAGTGCCTACTTGTTTAGTGCACAATTGTGAGACATCTCGGAGATCTTTTATATTCTTATTTGTTATTACTTTTGTTTTGTGATCAATTCCCTTTGATCCCCATCAGCAGGCAGTAGTTTGTTGTCACTGATTGTTTGAGTAGATATAACTACTATTTATATAATAGAGCCCTAGTACTTGCAACATAAATGAGGGGTCCTACTCTTTGTCTTTACTATATAGGGAGTCAATGCTAGGAACAATGAAGAGGCTGTTTCTGTTAGGACTTTTCCTTGATCTCCTTTATTATAAAGTTCCCTAACTACTATATAGGTAGTGGTAAATATAAATTTTTAATAAATGAAGTATGTGATCTCCTAAGGAAGCACTCTAGCTAACTTTCAGCACAGTGTCCCTTATACAAATTTGTGGGAAAATAAATTCAGAAGTTGAAGATGAAAGAAAGTTGTTTAAATTAAGTTTTGCCAATGTACCATGGTAGCAGTGATGTTCAAAATCCAATTCTCAATTCTAGACTACTATCTTGGCCCTGTTCCTAAGTCCTGTCTGCCTGGTATCACCCTAACACCTTGTTTCAAAGTTGTTCTCACAGTAGTACTCTCTGGCTATGTGATCAGACTATCCTCACAGTAGTACTCTTGATTATGTAATCAGATATGAGACTTTGAATCCCCCCTGTAAAATTCAACTCCCTAGCAATGCCAAACCCTGTCTTAGAGCTCTTATAATATTGCCTTTGTGACTAAGTCACTTTTGTCCTATAGTCTCTTTGTCTTGACTTGTCTTGAGTTGAAGCAACTTAATTACTGATCTGATCACTCTAAAAATAGATTTCCACTTTTGAAAACCCAAATAGAGAAAAGAGATAACTGAGATTGCTTGCTTTCTTTCTACTAAGTAAAGGTTTTTATAGGTTTAGAGAAATACAAAGGAAATATACAAAAAAATAGAGAAAATAATAAACCCAGTCATAAATCTATTAATACCATAATTGTTCTGGTTGTGATAGGGAATTTGTTGCCTCCTTGTCTTCTCTTAATTATTTCTTATTAGTTTTGCCAGATCTGTTCTGTCTCTGCTAAGTTACTAGATTACCTACCACTGCTTCCATAGTGATCTCTTTTTGTTTTGGCTTATCTCAGCAACTTGGGACCTGTCTCTTTTTCCTTTCTTGTGTAGGGAGTCTTGTAAGGGTGACCCAAGCGGTACACTCCAGGAAATTCCTCAGTTAATTATAGTTTATGAAATATGTTACAACTTACCTCCAGGAGATTCCTCAGAGAATTAGGTGAGGCTCCTGGAGGGAATAATCTACATTATATATACTACAGTGTCCTTACATCCCTACATCAGGTAATCAGGGTCTGAACAATGAAAGTGTGCTAGGAGGCAATGGAGTGCTCTTGGAATGATGGGGGTAAGACCCAATATTACATAGTAATATTGGATCAGCTACAGGGTCACTCCAGAGGACTAGTATGGGCTCCAGAGTCATATGTTAAAGGTTCCCTTACAAGTCTCAGGCATTGTTGTTACAGCTCTCTAAGCCTTTTTGTTTCTTCTTTGTTTCTAATCATGGTGAATTAGTTTTGATGTGGTTCTATTCTTAGCTATCACTGATTGAGTGATGCTATATCCTATTTTTATTTTCTACTAGGCCACCAGTTCTGTTCTTTAGTAATAAATATCTCTTCATGTTATAAGAGCTCTAAAAAGAAAATAACTTCCTATGCTTTTGAACAGTTGATTCATAACCTGTCATATGACAGAAAATAATCATTTAATAATAATAATTTCTTTATATTCTATATTATTACTAAATTCTGCTTCTGAACTCCTGTTGTCTACTCCTATAGGATCATAATTTAGACTAGTTACTTATACTCCTCCTATTCCAGACTTAGTATAAGTACTCTATTAGTTACATCCTAGTTCCTTAGTTTGTAGATTAACATCTTTTATATGTTCTATCCTCACTCTTATCAATATACTATTCCTCTCCTAAACTTCTGATAACAATTCTGTCCTTCTGAAATACACAACCATATACACAACAGCAGATTGAGGCACAGTGCATGAGCTGAGGCCAAGGTTGTTCCTCACTTTTGTTATCAACTCTCCTCTACTCCAGGTCACTCTATTCCTGCTTTGCACAGTTCTTGACATAACCTTAAGACATATAATGGAATTAAACTATAAATAGCATAGGAAACTTAGGTAAACCATATCATATGATCAGATCAGGTGATTGTAGAATATTCCAGAAAAACATATAATCATAGGACTTTAGGGCATAGACCATATAGAAATAGTATAAGTAATATACATAATACAACAGGGAACTCTATTGAGTTCTTCTTAAATATTTATCTAGGATAAACTCTAAGATCTTCACAGTCTAATGTTAACACTTCAGACTTTTTCATATGAGGCTTCTTTTTCCTAACTAAGCTGCTATTCTTAGTGATAATGCTGTGGGGCTATAGGCTCAACTCTGCTGGTTCTTGAGTGATTGGCCTGTTGGTGGTAGTGACCTTATGTCCCTGGGTATATTACTATATAGCTAATAGCCAGCTTTGGTAATGAAGTCCTCTATGTCTTTCTTGCTATCTATTAGGTAATTCTATCTTAGTCCTAACTTTGGGGTGTGAAGTTGTAAAATTTGTTTATTTTTAGGCCTGAATATATTTTAGGTCTCATAACAACATTCTGGTAGCTCAGACTAGAATAAACCCATTCAGAATTTATACACAGAGCTTTGGCTTGCTGTGCAATTACTAGTACCCTAGAAATAGAGTTTGACCAGAGCACCTGGGTAAGTGTCTATTATTAAATATGGTATTCATGAGGGTCTATAGCAGTGGAGCATATTTTTTGGGATAGAAAGTAGTATCTGAGAGGCAAGCATATGTTGAAAGCTAGATTCTTTCCCTTTTTATTATTTATTTTGTTTGTAGCTATACTTCTTTGTCTCATGCTTAGTTAGTGTGGTAGAGGCATTTACAACATGTTTCAAGGGTCTGTAGTCTCTCTTTTTTTGTATTGCTATAGTCTGCCTATGTGCTCTGTGTAATAAATCATTGATTTTTTTAAAAAAAAGACATATGTTTGTCTCATACCATAACACTACTGCCCTTATTGTAGCAACTTAGCCTAAGATAATTTAATTATACTCCAAGTCTCAGTTGATAAGGGAAACTCAATGGAGTTTCTATTGAATTCTGTAGCAAAAACTTAAAATAACTTAATTACTTAAATAGTCTTGTAGCTCTAGAGCAACAGTAGAAAATAATAGAGAAAATGGTATTATGTCTTTTTTGTGTCCTAGAGTATTTTATTAGAATAACAAATCAAAAATACAACAAAAAGAAAAGAAACAAAGAAAACTTCCAAATTCCCAAAGATAGTAAAAGAGAAATAATGAGATAGCATCTTTCCTAATTACTTGGCTACAGCTCCCAGCTCCTCTAATCCTACTCCTGGGGTTCCTTTTCAAGTGCTAGGTAGCTCTCATGTTCCTTGATGGGCTGTAAAGAAAAGTACCAATTGTTAAGCCTCAGATCTTGGAAAATTCAGGAGGAAGAAATATTTATTGGCTAAAAGGAAATAGTGAGACTAGGAGGATAAACAAGGAGAGTTTAACTAAGTTAAGAACAAGACTAAGGTCTTGTTTGAGAAATGCCAGTACTTAAGGGCCCTTAAAAACTGTATAGTACAAACTAGTTGATCAAATATTCAAAGAGATCTAGATAGTGGCTTCAGTACATAATAGGTGTCAACAATAATGATAGAGGAGGTGTGATACCAATCTTGTGTTAGTCTGCTCTTGAGCACATCATTTTCTTCAATCCTCTTCTTTACTTCTCTTTTTAACTCCTCTAGTCCTTCTCCTACCCTTATATTTCCTTACATCTTCAGCCAGTCTCAGTCTTCTTCCAGTATGCTTGTGATGCAGCTTCCAAGGGAACACATTTTTCCAGTTCTAGTTATAATTAGCCATTAGAAGTAATAGCTCTAGTCTGATGGTAGCCCTAGTATTTATAAAGAGTGATGGCTACTGAGACATGATGTCATTCTGATAGAAAATAAACTCCCTAAGGTCCTTTCTGCTCTCAAGAGCACTCTAGAGGAAAGTTCCATTTTAGATCTGTTATGAAACTGTTTGGACAATTCTTATGAGGTCTCTGGTGGTGGTCACAACTACTGCTTTGCTACTTGAGTAGTATACATGAGTCCAAGACTAGGCTTCTAGTAGTTATCTCTAGGAAGTCAGACTTATCTCTTGAGCTGATTATTTTTGTCATAGTCCTCTCCAATAACTTAGATATATCCTTTGGCAACTATCCTCACCTTTCTTCATTTCAATGTTTCATCCTCTTTCCATTTTATAGTATATACCTATTTTGATCCTACAATATTCTTTTCTTCTGGTCTTGGTACAATTTCAAATACATCTCATTCTCAAAGCATCTGGTATTTAACTACCATTGCTTTCCACCATAGGTTTAGTCTCTTTATAATATCTTTGTAAGTTTGTGGTATCTAGGCTGCTATGTCAATGTTATTTGCTTCTAGGTTGTTAAGATACTCAAGTGACTTCTTTAGACATATACTTGGTTTTGGTATTCTTTGAGATCTTCTGACTATGAGTAGTCTGTTTTAGGTTTGTTTCTTGTCCTTTGTTGTAACATGCCTGTCTCATTGTCATTTAAGCTTTGAGACTTGAATTCAGCTATAAGCTTGTGTAATCCAGTTATATCCAGTGGTTACAATGCTATTGCTTGTTGAGGCATAGTCTGCTTTTCATTGTTTTCCTTTCTTTTGTAAATATTAGCCTTTTGCTAAGTCTGTACATAGTTGAAAACATTATCCACTTCATGAAATTGCTTTGAGTTTGTCTATGTGATAAAATTTGTAGTTTCCTCTTCAAATATGATGTCTCTAGATTTAAATACTACATCTGTTGACTATTTAAGCAATTTGTAGTCCTCACAATCATAATATTCTAAAAGAGCAACTTTAACTGATCTGGGTTGTAGCTTTGATATGTCTAGGTCAAGGAATATGTGTGCATAGGCTGTTATTCCAAAAGGCCATAGGTATGATATATCTTGTCTTTCCCCAGACCAGATTTCTGCTGGTATTGCTCTAGGATATCTTGAAGAGAATATTAAGTTCTTTATGTAAACTACTATATATACCATATTGGTATCATGCTACCAGTGTTATATGAAATAGTGAGCAGGTAAAAATAGACCTAGAGCTCATGAAAATACCTTGGGAGGCAAGTAAGATGAGCTGGTATTAGGTTATACACAGAGTTATTAGATGGCAATATTTTAAAAATACTTGAGCTTTAGAACTAGCAGTATACCAGTAACAGACTTAAACAAATATGCTGCTGATTACAAATAAGCATTGTTGGAATCAGATCAGATATATTTAGATAAATGATACCTAGGACATGATTTAGAAAACTTGAACTGTGGTTAGAGCTTACTAACATTTGACAGATAACTAAAGAGTTCTAAATCACAAGCCAACAACAGAGAGAAGAACAGCAAAGAATAAAAAAGATTCTAGAAGAAAATGGCAATGGAAACACATCATTAATAAGAAGGAATCAGGAGAAGAACATGTAATCTTTAGGACTTTGGGGGGACTTAGAGTAAGAAGAAGTCAAGGGAATCCTAAAAGTAGTAATAGTTTCCTTTTTATATTTTATTCTTTTTGTAATA
>Ga0153960_1000112_pt1 | contig 18078 bp, 15 predicted proteins | sample TSFL044MetaG_FD_102274 | JGI IMG/M metagenome (GOLD analysis project Ga0153960, IMG submission 102274) | Attine ant fungus gardens microbial communities from Florida, USA - TSFL044 MetaG | ecosystem: Host-associated > Fungi > Mycelium > Unclassified | place: USA: Florida, Withalacochee...
ATGCTGATCCCGACTTGAATCCCTCCCAGCTCGCCAGTCTAGGTTCATTGAAATGAACATGAATGTCCACCGCCCCTGGCATCACGGTGAGGCCATTTGCTTCTATGATTTCAGTGTCTTTCTCACCCACCAGGTGTGAGGACAAAGCTGATATTTTTTCACCAGTAATCCCAATATCCAGTTCTTCCACGCTATCGCTCAATACAACCCGGGCCCCCCGGATGATCGTATCTAATCTTGTCATATGGATGACCCTCCCTTGATCAGAACCGGATTCATATATTTCAGCTTCCCCGGTATGTACTGTAACCTCCTGGCGCAATCAACAAAGGAATGTGATAGTGACTAGCAGCATCGGACACGGCAAACCGAATCGGTACAATTGTCCATAATGACTGCCCTAATTCTTCAAGAGATCGCTGTGCGTAATACCCCTCAACGTTGAACTGAAGCTCGTAGACCGCTTGCTCAAGCTTCCCGCCTTCAAGCAACGGAGCATCCAGTCGTCCATCGCTATTAGTCACCGATTCAGCAACTTTCATTTTGTTTTCCTTCTGGCCATCCCTATGCAATACAAAAAGTTCAACCCGCACGCCTGCGGCCGGAACGCCCTTGGAAGTATCCAGAACATGCGTAGTAATCCGTCCTCCAGCCACCGACATCATGCCTCCCTTTCTTTCTTCGAGCCCCAATGGTCATCCTCAAGATCATCCCTTGTCATTGAGAAGCTCTGAAATCCATAAGGAGGTCTGCCCTCCGTGAATACTTTGCCTTCTCCTTCTTTTACTTCCTCCAGCACCGTTTCCCATGTCCGATTGTTGGATTCAAATGAGACTTCACTAAGCTGTCCAAATCGACGCAATAGCCTAAGTCCAATCTGGTATATCAGATGCTGAATGGATGCCGAACGACACGCATGGAACACAGCAGCAGCTACATCTCTTACCTGCTCCGCCGCTACATAACGTCCGCGCTGATCGTCCATGCCATCTCTCGGGTCCTCGTAACGCCAATTGATATTCAGGTAAATGAACAGCGGACGGTCCCATGTCTCGGGTAAGGTGGTGTACTCATCCTTGACGAAACCGGCAAATTCACTGCCTTTGACCTTAATAAGCCTGATATCTGCGACACCACTGAAATGATTGCTCAGCTCGACCTGATTTCCTTTTCGCTGCGCTTCAATGGCAGCCGTGGCCCGATCATTCTGGGAATAACGGAATACCAGCTCGCTTGCACGAAGGCTTCCCTCTCTACGAACAGGCACATCTTCAAAAGGAATCTGATCTGCCGTCATTTGAACTTTGGTCATCTGCGGATATGTCTCCAGAAAACGTCGGCTGACGTAAGCAAGAAAACCTTCCACTGTAGCTCCGAAGTAATCCGCAGCATGTTTCAGGATGAAATTCTTCATTGAATCCGTTGCAACGACGAGAGAATTATCTCCTTCGATAAAAGAAGGCAGAAATTCGTCGCCTTGAACGGCTACTTTAATGTTTAATCCGAACAGAATATTATTGCGTCCGGTAAATGGAGATTCCGGAATGACCTGTATACCCGTCAACGGTTTGGCGTATGAACGGTACATCCATACATCCCCTTTGCCGTAATACATGGTCCTCTGCTTTACTTCGGATGGCTTTAATTCAAATTCATGTTCATGACCAACCTGCACCAGCCACTGCTCCAATCGAATGGAAGCGATCTTGAACACTTCCTTCAGGGCGGTCTGGAATTCTTCCTCTCTTCCTTTCCGATTGCGCTTGCGCATGGACTCCAGGATGGATTGGGCTGTGTGACCTTTCACGGCCAATATAAAAGGAAAGCCGAATTGGCTTGTATATTGTTTGTTTAATTTACTAAGCTCGTTATATTGCTCCGGCGAGAGTGAATTAAGCCCTGCACCAGCCTGTTCCTGAACGGAATTGCTGCTCATGCTGATCCGCGCCCCGAGATCCGGGTGATTGCAAAGCAGCTGCAACTGGACCTTTTCGTCGGAGGTCTGCACTACGTTTTTCATCACGTTCATCATGTGTTCAAAAGAGTCGAATGGCCGTGAAGGCCAGGAACGCTCCGCCACCCAAGGTGATTCTTCGAAGAGTCCGCCAAACGTATGCACGAACTGTGTGATAGACCAGTTGTTAACGAGTTTAATGAAGTCGCCCATGTTAGAACCTCCGGTCTTCTTTAGATTATTGTTCTTCATTTTAAGTGTCTCTCTGCACTGCGACAACAATATTTACGCAAATTTGTAATATAACATAACATCAGTTATGTGATTTGTTAGCAATGCACGGGATTTGGTTGTTCAAATGTAATGAAAAGCGAAAAAAAACCGCACTTCCTCAAGGGAAATACGGTTTTATCTGACATGTCTGCTTCATTGTCATGCTGCATAACACTTGTTCTTGATAAGGATTATGATCACAAAAGTATTTACGTATTAAATGGGTCAGCCTTCGGATTAATGATGCTGCGAATACGGCCTCGCTGCTGTTTTGTCTCGCACAAACTTGCGGAAGGTGAACACGAGCTTTAATTTCAGCAGATCATTAGTCTTCTTAAAGTCCATTTGCAGCAAACTTCCGACTTTCTCCATCCGATAGGTAACGGTGTTCCGATGCACAAACAGCTGCTTCGCAGCTTCGTTAATGAGTCCATCATTCTCGATAAAAGATTCCAACGTATTCATCAGTACCTGATTGGGATCGCCGTCCCTCGCCAGTAAAGGCTCAAGTACTTTATTGCAATAATTCTCCATGATGTTATCCGGAACATGTTGAAATACATAGGCGAATTCCAGCATCTCGAACTGGAGAGCCCGATCTTTCATACCGAATCGACGAGCCAGTTGACGGGTATCCAGACATTCCTGATAGGCTTCGCGCAGCGACTTCGGCTCATGCTTCATTTTGCTGATCCAGAACCGCGGGGCAGATGCTCCCTTGGCTTCCTGTGCTGCAAGAACATCACCGAACCGATTCAGCAGGAATGCTGATAATTCCTCTCCATAATCCCGCCCTGTTGGGCAGGTATAGATGGATAGTATGCCATCTTCAATCTGAAAATGCTGTGAGGCCGTGAATTGCATAAGCGGATTGTACTGCAACTCGCGGTGGATCTGCTTCAGCAGCTTCCCTTCTGCAAAAACAGATGGCTCCAGCGTGATCAACACACATTGATAGGTCCCCTGGAACAAATGAACGCCTTTATTCTCGCTAAGTTTGGTGAGTTCATCTACCGTCATTTTGTTATCTAGATATTGGGTTAACAGCGCACGCATCTCATCCTGAACGGTGGGGTTAATGTGCTCCCGATAGGTCATATCCATATAGAATGCCAGAACATCCGCAGCCTGCTGAAACAATTCTTCCTCCGCTCTAAGTGACAGCGCCGATTCTGTAAAGACGAGTAAAAATCCGTATTCTTCATCATTCTGCTTGATCGGTACCCGGTGGCAGCTTCCCTGATTCCATTTCACCCGGTGCATGACGGATTTCCAAGGCCAACCCTGTACTACCGCATCTCCTGCAATGCCTTCGCTGCCATACAGCACATGGCCGCGGGAGCCAATAACCGCAAGCGGATAATTCAACACGGTAGCGAGTTCGGCAAATACATTACGATGCTGTTGCTGCTGCAATGCAAACTGCATTAATCTTTTCTGTTTCTGCACCACCTCATGCAGTAAACGATTGCTGCGTTCATGTTCAGCCTTGAATAACGCATTCATTTGATCGGAAAATGTAAACTGAAACGGCAGTTCCAGCAGCGGTAACCGCAGTCGATCTGCTTCCTCGATAATTCCTTGCGGAATGGACTGCCAGAAACGACCCAATTTAATGCCTAACCCGGCACAACCACGTTCATTCAGGCGGCGCATCAAACGAAGTGCATCAGTCTCGTTGTCTTTCATAATAAATGCGGTTGTGAACAGCAATTCTCCGGATTTGATCCAATCCGCTATATCTGGAGCGTCCATGACGTTAACGGATTTCATCATCCGTGAAGTCCCTTCCCCACCTGCAACCAGTCTGGCCTCAGACAACGGGTATACCTGTAAAGCCTCTTTAACCGTAAGCTGCATGGACATTACCTCCCATATATATAACGCATAAAGCGGTTTATATCCTTCATTCGGACCTGAACAAAGGTGTAACACTTCATTTTAACCATTTTATTGAAATAACCCTTGAATATTGTTAAGTATTATAACATCAATTTCATTTAAATAGCTTACATGAAAAAAATAAAACCCATGACTCAATTGCAGCAATCGTTGCGCAACTGGCATAGGTTTTATTTTCGAGTTGATACATGTTGAATTACAAAGGGAAAAGATCAGATTCCCAATGTTTCGTGACTCAGCCATAATTTCATTCGGGACAGTACCTCTTTCATATTGAGCGGTTTGCTAATATAATCCGAGGCTCCTGCCGCGATACATTTATCACGATCTTCTTTCATAGCTTTGGCAGTCAAAGCAATAATAGGCAGCTGCTTGAGATTTAATCTCTCACGGATCTGGCGAGTAGTTTCATACCCATCCAACTCTGGCATCATGATATCCATCAAGATAATATCCGGATTCGCTTCTCCGCTCTCTAACATCTCCAGACACTCGTAGCCATTCTGAGCTGTAATCACTCTCATATCATACTGCTCAAGGGCATTTGCCAAGGCATATACATTTCGAATATCATCATCGACAACAAGAACCTGGCGCCCATTCAATAATGCTTCTTCAAGTGGAGTCAATAACATCTCGACGTTTGTTGAATTCTCGCCTGAAGATTTGTTTGTTTCAGGAGCAGTCACGGCAACCTCGTTCAAGAACAATCTCGAGTTCTGCATAATTTCTGGCTCTTCTCTTCTAAGCGGGAGGAATAGGGTGAAGACACTTCCTTGTCCTTCGCGACTTGTTGCCGAGATTGATCCTCCCAACAGATTGGCAAGGGATTGAGAGATCGACAGTCCCAGTCCGGTTCCGCCGTATTTTCGGGCTGTAGCTCCATCTGCCTGCTTGAACGCATCAAAGATTTGCAACAGTTTGTTGTCGGCAATACCAATCCCGGTATCACTAACCGAGAAGGCTATGACATCGGTCTCTGCTCCGTTTGCTTCCGGATTGGCAAGGCTCACTCTGGAGATGGTTAAGGCCACTTCGCCTTCACTGGTAAACTTAAACGCATTGGATAACAAATTACGCAAAATCTGATGTAATCGCATCTCGTCGGAAACAATCGTTTCCGGGAGAGGGCTTTGAAGCTGTATCCGAAAATCAATTCCTTTTTGCTCCGCTGTTTTCAGAAAATATTGATTCATTGCTTCAGGCAGGGTTTCAAGATACACATCATCCAAATCCACTTCCATCTCCCCGGCTTCCACTTTGGAAAGATCGAGAATGTCGTTAATCAGATTCAAGAGGTCCTTACCTGATGCATGGATCACCGAAGCATATTTCTGTTCCTCACTATTTAAGTGCTGATGTTTGTTCTCAGCCAAAATCTCGGACAGAATCAGCATACTGTTCAGTGGAGTACGAAGTTCATGCGACATATTCGCCAAGAACTCAGACTTGTAACCAGAGCTTGTCCGCAGCTGATCCGCTACTTTTGCAAGTTCACTGGCAGAAGTCTCTGCCGCATTTTTCTGCATTTCCAGACGCTCGTTCAGCATATGCAGCTCTTCTGTTTGCATATGTAATTCTTCCGTCTGAGATACCATCTCTTCGGTCTGTGCCTGCAGTTTCTCCGATTGTGCCTGCAATTCTTCATTCAACACTTGGGATTCATCATACAAATGCTGTAATTCCATACGTGTTATGGTGGAATGAAGCGAAACCCCGAAGATTTCGATCAGTTCGGTTAACAGCTTTGTTTCCTTTGGTTCGATTTGTTTCATGGATGCAAGTTCGATTACAGCTATCGTTTTACCTTCAAATACCACCGGGGCTACCGTGAGTGATGCAGCTGAAGCATCACCAAGTCCCGATGAGATGCGAATATAATTTTTAGGCAAGTCGTTCATCTGCAAAACTCGCTTCTCAATCGCACTCTGACCGACTAATCCCTCACCCGGGGAAACGGATATTTTACCGAGGGAACGCTCTTTCTCTCCATCTGCCGCATACGCAGCTACACGAATGAGACGATTCTCTTTCATCGCATATAACACGCCATAAGGGGCTTCTAGCAGAATCGCAACCTGGTTTAGGAACAACCGTGACAGTCCCTCCAAACTTGTAGGGTTCTGCAGGAGTGTAGCTATGCTGGCAACCCGATCCTTAAGCCGATTCTGTTCCTGTACCGTGTCCAGCAATAAGTTCGTCTCTTTACCTAAATCACCGACCTCATCTTGTGTACGGACAATAATACGCTGTGTAAGATTACCACCTTGAGATATGTCGCTGATGGTATGTTTAACTTCACGCAGGGTCTTGACGATATTGCCCGAAATGACGAGCGCTGCGGCAACAGATAGTCCGGCAACGGCAGCCCATAAGGTATACATAATGGTAAGCAATGTGGAGCTTCGTCCTGCGAGCTCGGTCACCCGGCTTTCCGTCAGTCGCAACTCTGTATTGCGGAAGTTCTCGAACTCGGATCTTAACAGATCAATTTCGCTTTTCCCTGGATCGGAATGAAAAAATTCAATGACTTTCTCCTGATCTCCTTGTCTCTTTAAGGCCACCGAGGCTGATCCGGCAACATCAATCCAGCGGACAATATGTGTTTTGATGGTTTCCAGAGTCTTCTGCTGGGATGGGTTATCACTAACCAGCTCATACAGTTCGGCATAATTGGAGCTCCACTGGGTTAGCGCTTGATTGTATGGCTCCAAATAACTTTCTTCCCCGGTAATCATGAATCCCCGCTGTCCTGTTTCCATATTCAGAACATTTTTCTCAATTGCATTGGTCAGGTTATGCACTTCCAGGTCGTGGTGGCTGATAAAATCGATTTCCTTCTGCGATGCATCAATTTGGGCAGATAACACCAGCAAAACGGCCCCAAATAACAACACAACCCCTAGATAGCCCAATAGAATTTTGGAGCGTATCGTAAATCTTCTCTTTTTCGACAACGCAGAAACCTCCAATGAAATAAACAATTCCGATCAATTAAAAAACAGTCGCATATGTATTTTATATGTATACGTATAGACTGACAAGCATTAGTTCAAGAACATCACGAGCTAAAAAACGACCTGCGTATGCAGGTCGTTTGTTTACTGGAATGAAGTTCGCATGATAATGACTGATTAAGCTTTCGGGGCAATCATTTTTGCTGGATCAACATACTGATCGAATTGCTCTTCCGTAAGCAGACCTGTCTGCAATGTTGCTTCTTTCAGAGACAGTCCTTCCTTATGCGCAAGCTTGGCTATTTTGGCTGCATTCTCATAACCGATATGCGGATTAAGAGCGGTAACCAACATAAGCGAGTTATTCAAATTGTGTTCAATCTGGCCGAGGTTAGGCTCAATGCCCACCGCACATTTATCGTTGAATGCAACGATGGAATCAGCAAGAAGCTGAACAGATTGCAGGAAGTTATAGATAATAACCGGTTTGAACACATTCAACTCGAAGTTACCCTGACTTGCCGCAAAACCAATCGCCGCATCGTTCCCCATGACTTGCGTAACCACCATGGTCATCGCCTCGCTCTGGGTTGGATTCACTTTACCCGGCATAATGGAACTGCCTGGTTCGTTCTCCGGAATACGAATCTCTCCCAGACCACTACGCGGGCCACTAGCCAGCCAGCGAACATCATTGGCAATTTTCATCAAGTCAGCTGCAAGCGCTTTAACTGCACCGTGAGCATAGACCACTTCATCATGACTTGTAAGCGCGTGGAATTTGTTAGGTGCAGATACAAAATCCTTGCCGGTATGCTTGCCAATTTCCTTGGCTGTATAATCACCAAAGTCAGGATGTGCATTAATTCCGGTACCCACAGCTGTACCACCAATTGCGAGTTCTTTCATATAATTCACACTATCCCGGATCATGCGTTCACTCTTATCGAGCATCGCTTCCCAGCCGCTGATCTCCTGACCGAGTGTAATTGGCGTCGCATCCTGAAGATGAGTACGTCCAATTTTGATAATATCTTTGAATTTTACCGATTTGTCTGCAAAAGTGGCTTTTAGCACCGCGATTGCTGGCAAGAGTTGATCTTCGACAGCAAGTACCCCTGCAACATGCAGAGCTGTTGGGAATGTATCATTAGAGCTTTGAGACATGTTTACATCATCATTCGGATGCAGACGTTCTTCCTTACCCTTTTGTTCAAGCAGCTGGTTACCCAGATTGGCAATGACTTCGTTTACGTTCATGTTGGACTGTGTTCCGCTACCCGTCTGCCATACCACGAGCGGGAAATGATCATCAATCCGGCCTGCAATAATTTCATCAGCGGCATAAGCGATTGCATCCGATTTGGCAGCGGACAATTTACCTAATTTATGGTTACTGGCAGCAGCGCTTTTTTTCAAAATGGCAAGAGCGCGGACAACTTCCATCGGCATATGCTCGCGACCAATGGGAAAGTTCTCCTTGCTGCGCTGCGTTTGAGCTCCCCACAGCCTGTCGGCTGGTACTTTCATTTCACCTAACGTATCTCTCTCAATGCGGTATTCCACTTGCTTTTCCTCCTCCAAAAAGATGGTTTGGGCCTCTACAAAAATACGTATACATTCTTTTCTTCACAGCATCTTGCATCAGCAGATTCCAGAGTCACCTTTGGGCTTTATGCAAAATGCTCTTATGAGCAAAGCTTGTGTATCTTGTCATATTATACATGATTGACTGACAGGTTTTCACCTTTTCGACAAAAATGTAAGCGTGACGCAAAATGTCCGAGTATTTATTTTTGCGCTTTGATCGGATATAGACGGCTGGTTTGCTCAAATAATTCGCCCGGCTCAAGACCAATAAGACCGATTTCTTCAGCAGGAATGCCTTGTACATTCGGAGCGTTAACCAGGTTCATCTGTGGCTCAGGACAGAAGAAGCCACCAGCCATGTTGTTATTCCAGATCATCCAGTGTTTGTAGGACGTCCCTACATCATATACCAGCTTGTCACCGGTACGATGATCAGTAAGCTCCATATAGTTGCGACCGTTCTGTGGTTCTGACGTGTAGTGGTTGTCCATGGCTGCAAAAAACGGACTAACACCCTCACCCTTTAATTGCTCTTCCTCTGGTGTAAGCGGTTGAAATTGTCCCGTAGGCAAAGAACGTTCATTCAATTCACGACGCTGACCAATCGTTATTTTGGCGGTGTAATCGGATGCCTGGCTTTCCGGTGAAAAAGGTACGCTAATGGCTGTATGGAATGCGAACAAGTTCGGCATACGTTCCTTCCCGTTATTGCGAACATTCAATTGCTGCTGAAGTCCCAGACTACTTAGCGAGTAACGGAGCGTCACTGTGAAAGTGAATGGCAGGTATTTGTAGAACGCATGTCCTTCCTTCACTTCCTGACTGAGCACAACATAACTCTCCAACTCGTCAGATCCGTATCCCTCAACCTTCCACTCGGCATCATGCAGGAATCCATGCAGATGGTTACCCGTAGCCGGTTCGTTCACAGGTAGTTGATAGACTTCACCGTTCCAAGGGAAGCGACCATCCTCATAACGATTTGGAGGGGAAAGAATTGGAATACCGTATACGGCAGGTGCAGCCATAAACTCGTCCATATGTTCCTGGTCCGGCTCACGCAAATAACGGAATCCCTGCTCTGTATCACGGAAAGCGACAAGGTTGGCACCCACGCTCGGAATAACTGCCGCTTCGAATTGATTAAAACGAAGCCAGACGGCTGGTATACCTCCAAATTGTTCTTCGAAAGCTGCATTTTGCTGTGTCATCGTTATATGTACCTCCTGCATACTAAGGTTATATTATACGGCTCGACTATATCATGACCAGGCACAAAATACCAATCTATGATAGAGAACAAATTCATGATGGAACGACAAAAAAGACAGCTACGATGCTCCGTGGCTGTCTCCATCCCCTTATGCAGCCGTATTGGAATTATTCCAGATTTCAATGGAATACCCATGTATGTCATCGGCTCTATTAATCCACATATTTACCGTGATCCGGAACGGCGGTCTGTTCAAAATCAAGATCGAGTCGCTCCAGCGAATCTCTCAGCATTTCTCCGGTTAAGGAATGCCCATGTCCGGTAACAGCAACTACGGGCTCCAGTCGACGAATATGCTGAACTGATCGATGAGCAGCTTGCCAATCCGTCGTGAAATACGCGGGTGGACCGTGCAACTGTTTGTCCTGAAGCAGCACACTCCAGAGCGATTCCTGTTTCACAGTGACGATCGCGTCTCCTGCAATCAGGGTACGGTCTTCTTTTCGAAACAACGACACATGACCCGGTGTGTGACCGGGTGTATGCAGCCATTCCCAGCCAGAAACACCTGGGATGGAATGATCATCCGGCAGACTGAATATCCGATCATCCAGATTAATAGCTTCATTAGGATAAGCAAATGACAGCCGGGCCATCAAACCGCCACCTACAGTAGGATCGGCTGGAGGATAATCCTTTACACCTGTCAAATAAGGCAGTTCCAGCTGGTGTGCGTACACCGGGACGCCCCAGAATTGTTCCAGTTCGATGACGGTCCCTACGTGATCAAAATGACCATGTGTCAAAATAATCGCAGACGGTGGACCAGGAAAGCGTTCAGTTGCAACATGAAGAATCTGATCAGTGAAACTGGCCATTCCAGTGTCCACGAGCACCCAGTTCCTGCTTCCAGGCTCCCCGATGAACACAACATTAACGAACAGTGTACGCAGACTGAGGATATCGTGCGCGACTTCTTCAAGTCCCGTCATTCCTGCTGTAATCAGATTGTCAGATGCCATTCACGGTTACCTCCCATTCAGGCGGATTGTCTCTCTGGTTCCATTCATCTGTCATAGACTTCCCTTTTCTAAAGTAACTATTCCTTATTCCTAATAAAAATAGACGGTGGACGCCCTGTTTCAGGCATACACCGTCTAGTATAATCAGCTGCATTCCATATTAGAACAAGAACCTCTCGGTCCTATTATGCAGGGAAAGCGTCCAGTGCCGCATCAAGCAGCTGATTGTACATATCGTCATCGTTTTCCAGCAGCTCGTCCATACGCAGCAATTCGTCTTCATCACCGGATTGTTCAGTGAAATGCAGACTATAATCCCAATCCTTGCCGTTCTTGCTCATAAACGTAATCTCATAAACGGACTTTTCGCCTTCTGCACGAAAAACCGTATTACCTACATAATTCTTCTCATCTTCACGACGCATCTCTGCACGAATAATCTCAATATTCACAATCGTTCTCTCCTTTAATCTATCTTCAGTTGCAGGTCTCCACAATTTATGGTAAACCTAGTTTGGTAATTATTATTGGTTAATTGTACAATATATATCGTAGCAACGTATACCTTATTCAATTAGGGAACCAAACTGACTCCTTACATACCTGTAATGAGGACTATAATAACAAAAAGCTACGACATTATACCAAACGGGAGGAAAAAATAGCATGAACAATTTTGAAACGAATTTACAACAATATGCCGAACTGGCTGTCAAAGTCGGTGTCAACGTGCATCCTGGGCAGACTCTCGTCGTGAACGCACCAATCTCGGCAGCGCATTTTGTACGCCTGATCGTCAAAGCCGCTTATGGCACAGGTGCCAAGCTGGTTAAAGTGAACTGGAGCGATGAGGTTGTTACACGTCTTCACTATGATCTCGCACCAGAAGAATCCTTCTCCATTGAACCAAAATGGTTTGCGGGGGAAATGACTGAACTCGTAGAAGAAGGTGCCGCCATCCTGCATGTGATCGCAGAAAATCCGGACCTGCTTGCAGGTGTTCCTCAGGAACGGATCGTGACTAGTCAGAAAGTTCGCGGTAAAGCGATGGAGAAATATCGTTCCTATCAGATGGCAGATAAATTCAGCTGGTCCATTGTGGCCGTTCCTTCCCCTGAATGGGCAGCCAAAGTATTCCCTGATCTTCCGGCAGAGCAGCAAATTGATAAATTGTGGGATGTCATCTTCAAAACCGTTCGCATCGGTGAGCAGGATGCTGTCGCTGAATGGAAAACTCATTTGCTGAATCTCGACTCCCGCGCTGATCTGCTTAACGAGAAGAAATACAAAAAGCTTCACTATACTGCTCCTGGCACAGACCTGACTATCGAGCTTCCTGAAGGCCATCTGTGGGTATCCGGTGGCAGCATCAATGAGCAGGGACATGTCTTCGTTGCCAATATGCCTACAGAGGAAGTGTTCACCGCTCCACTGAAAACTGGAGTTAACGGAACAGTTCGCAGCACCAAGCCACTAAGTTATGGCGGTAACCTGATCGACGGCTTCTCCCTCACTTTCGAAAATGGTCGAATTGTCGATTATACTGCTGAACAAGGACTCGATTCATTGAAAAGCTTGATTGAAATGGATGAAGGCGCACATTATCTGGGTGAAGTTGCTCTCGTTCCACATCAATCGCCGATTTCAGATACGAATATTTTGTTCTATAACACGCTCTTTGATGAAAATGCATCCAACCATCTGGCCATCGGTAACGCCTATGCCTTCTGTCTGGAAGGTGGCAAAACGATGTCCAAGGATGAATTGATCAGCCATGGCATGAACTCCAGTCTTACTCATGTGGATTTCATGATTGGATCAGGAGAAATGAACATTCACGGTGTCACTTCCGAAGGTAGCGAAGAGCCAATCTTCCTGCAAGGCAACTGGGCTTTCTAATTTAAAATAATGTAAATGAGAGAGAGGGTCACTCCTCTCTTTTCCTGTGTATGCGGGGCATTCATGAAATGGAGGAACTTGATATGTTGAGTTTTGAACAAAAACTGGATCGTTATGCTGAACTGGCCGTAAAAGTCGGAGCCAACGTTCAGCCTGGACAAATATTTGTCATCAGCGCGATGATTGATACAGCTGAATTCGTGCGTTTGTTGGTGCGCAAAGGCTACGAGGCCGGAGCAAAGAAAGTTATCGTCAAATATGGAGACGAAACTGTCAATCGGCTGCGGTTTGAAATGGCGCCCGAGGACTCCTTCCAAGACCCGCCGAAATGGCATGCCGCTGAACTTGAGGAGCTGGCAGCGAACAATGCTGCGTTCTTGACCATATTGTCATCCAGCCCGGACCTGCTGAAAGGCATCGATCCAGAACGCATTTCCACTCACCAGCGTACATATGGTCAGGCGATGTCCAAATATCGTCAGTACCAGCAGGCCGACAAAATGAGCTGGACAGGAGTAGCCTGTCCTTCGCCGGAATGGGCCGCCAAAGTTTTCCCTGACCTTCCCCCTGTCGAGCAGATGAAACAGCTCTGGGAAGCCATTTTTGCCGCTGTCAGAGCCGATCTGGAAGATCCTGTAGCGGCTTGGGAGCAGCACATTGAGCGCTTGGAGCACAAAGCAGTTGCCCTGAACAGCAAAAAATATAAAGCTCTTCATTTTGTCTCACCAGGCACTGACCTTACCGTTGAGCTTCCTGAAGGGCACATTTGGGCGCAGGCGGGTAGCATTAACGAACAAGGCACTCGTTTTGTCGCCAACATCCCAACTGAGGAAGTATTCACAGCACCAGCCAAATATGGGGTGAACGGTAAAGTGTCTAGCACCAAACCACTCAGTTATGGCGGAAGTATCATCGATCGCTTCTCTCTTACGTTTGAGAACGGACGCATCATTGATTTCCACGCCGAAGAAGGACAGGATACACTAGAAAGGCTCATCAATATGGATGAAGGTTCCCATTATCTCGGTGAAGTCGCTTTGGTGCCCTTCCATTCTCCAATCTCGGAAAGCGGTATTCTCTATTACACAACGCTATATGATGAAAATGCTTCATGTCACCTCGCTATCGGCAGTTCTTATGCCTTCAATATCGATGGTGGCAAAACCATGTCAACCGAGGAGCTTGCAGCCTGCGGCATGAACGCCAGCATTACTCACGTGGACTTCATGATGGGATCGCCGGAAACGAATATTTATGGCGTGACAGCGAATGGCGAGCGTGAAGCTATCTTCCTGAACGGCGACTGGGCATTCTAAGCCAGTTTCTATTATTCTACGATTATTAAATAACACATAGAGGCCGCACTCCTGACCATAATTTACTGGTTAGTGAGGTGGCCTCTCTTTAATTCGGCTATACTTTTTCTGCATCTGTCGGACGAACCTCCCATTGTATCGCTTCCATATAATGTTGTAAAATGAAATGATACCAATGTTTGTGGATTGTTCACCAGAAAGGAGAACATCATGGCCAATCGGCTCCAATTACTCTTAGCCTCAGATTTCCATAATTTGGGCCCGCAGCTTCAAGAAGAAGTGTACTACGAATACTATAATATGGTACATGGTCTCATCGTTTACATCATCAAAGAACGTGCAGCAGCAGAAGATATCATTCAGGAAGCTTTTATCAAAATCATTAAGAACAAACCGATCTTCGACAACGAAGTCAAACTGAAAGCATGGCTGAAGGTTGTCACACGGAATACCGCCATTAATTATCTGAGAAAAAATAAAAATAACCGTAACCACCTGGATACGGATAGTGTTTTTATAGATATGGAGACAATTAATCAGACGGCAGCTTCGGTTGAGAGCACGGTGGAGACTCAAATGATGCAGGAATCCATCGAGTTCTATCTGGAACAGCTTAAGCCGGAATACCGTGTACTCGTGGAGCTGCGCTGGAAAGAGGGTCTTTCCTATCGGGAAATGGCTGATCTGCTTGATACATCCGAAGAAATTGTGAAGCAACGTTTGTTCAGAGCCCGCGGAAGTATCAAGAAGAAATTACATAAGGAATGGGGTGGAAGCATTGAGCAAAGGCAAGTCCGATAAGCATATTGATTCATTCGATTCAGAGCTGGAAGACGAATTTTTCGATGCCGCGTTTGATATGGCTTTTGACGAAGCCTTCTATCAGGCTGTATCCGCTCCCCTAGATCCAAAGAATACAAATTCCCAAATTATGCATGATTCCTGGCTTAAAGTTGAATATGAAATTAATAAGATTAACGCACGCAAAAAAAGAAGGCGGACCTTGCGGCTTTCTTTCGTTATCGCCGCTTCAGTCGCCTTAGGTGCAGTTTTATTCAGTGTTCCTACGGACACACAGGCAGTGTCCCCTTTTGTGCAAACGATCAAAGATTGGGGTAATGGAATGAAATCCATTATCATTAAAGACCGCACAAACGAAATTGTTGGATTGGATCCTTTAGCTGCAAAGACGTCTGCACCACCTGAGCGTGGTATCGAGGACGCTTCTCAAATTCCCCCTGAAAATTATGATGACAATCCATATGAATTCGATAGAGATTCTACACAAATTTTGGTTCCTGTTGAAGTAACTGAAGAAGAAGCACGCTCAGGGTTTATTGGTGACTTTCTACTTTCAAGTGTAATCCCCGAGCGATTTACCGACATCAAGTTCGAGCTGATGCTTGATGCAGAGTTGCCACTCCCTATAGGCAGTAATATTAAATCAAACCATATGCGAGTACTCTACACTGGTAAAATCAAAGATAGACAAGAAGAAATATTACAATTTGATTATGCCTGGATCCAACCTGGTGAAGTAGTTGAAGGTCCTTTACTTCGAGAGACAAGTGTCGTTAAACTGGGCGATGGTAGCGAGGCTTTTATGTCAATTGGCCCTCGTTATAACTCTTTTCAATGGATGATGGGTTCAACCAACGTCAGCTTGTTCGGTACTCTCAGCGAAGAAGAGATGATGTCCATTGCCAATAACCTTCAGAATCAAAGGTTTCCTTGGAACAGTCATTAAAGTTGACTAGAAAAGCACATTTGATGATATATGTGTGCTTGTTTCAGTTTTTGAGCCATTATTTGCGCTGTGAATGCTCACCACACGATAATAGTAACCAGTTATAACAGTCCAGCTGGAGCTTGCATCCAATGCCGAAACATTATTTTTCGTGACAGAATTCGATTTATATGTGACCCAATCGGATCCTGTCCATCGTTGGAGACTATACTGTACTGTTATACTGTTCATTTTGGTGTAAGTTGTTGTCGTTGTACTCACCAATGCAGTGAGTCCTCCTACAGGAATAACATTGCCACTTGCTTGATAAATGTTCTCGAATTGAGCCAAGCTCTGAATGCTTTGGCTCTCCGGTGGTGGTGAGGTCAAGGCTACGGGTTTAACACTCGAAATATCTGGAGTAGCTTCGACTTTTCCATCAGGTATTGCTAAGATCATGGGTAAAGTTAATGCGGCTGCTAATGTCACCTTTAAGAAAGGCTTCAAACTCTTTGTCATCATTTAGTTCATTCCTCCAATTTCATATTTTGGATATTCATAGGTGTTTACGCAATATGAAACTATGAGGTTTCAAAAAAATTCCTTTTTAAAATAGTAGAGTAGAGTTATGGAGAAGTTTGGCTCAAAAGCGTTATCGAGTTTAGAAGAAAATAAATCTCACATGAAAGATACACAAATGAGGAGAACCTCTTGCGTATACATCAACCCACATTAAAATACACCGTCATTTTATGCCGATCTCTTCATTCATGCTCCATCGGCGCAATAACGATGTTCAGACAAAATGACAGGCTACAAAATGATCCGCTCCAACGTTCCGATACACTGGAGTTTGCTGCTTGCAGATATCTTCTGCCCATGGACAACGTGTATGGAACTTACATCCAGTCGGCGGATTCACCGGACTGGGGATATCCCCTTTAAGCACAATTCGTTCCCGTTTCAATTTGGGAATCGGCACAGGTACAGCTGATAGCAAGGCTTTTGTATACGGATGCAGTGGATTGCCAAACAACTCATCTCTGGAAGCCGTCTCGACCATGGAGCCCAGATACATCACGCCAATTCGGTCACACAGATGCTCCACCACACTCAGATCATGCGAAATAAACAAGTAAGCAAGACCACGCTCTTGCTGGAGTCGTCTGAACAAGTTGATAATCTGAGCCTGAATGGACACGTCCAGTGCTGACACCGGTTCATCTGCGATAATCAGTTTGGGATTTAAGATCAAAGCTCGCGCAATCCCAATCCGTTGTCGCTGCCCACCAGAGAACTCATGCGGAAAACGATCAATATGATAAGATGATAATCCGCAGGCTCCGAGCACCTCCTTGACGAGATCACGAACCTCGTTTGCGGTAGCCAACCCATGATCCAATACAGCCTCCCCGATCGCATCACCAATGCGAATGCGCGGGTTCAGTGAACTGTAGGGGTCCTGGAAAATAAGTTGAAGCTGCGGACGAATCTTCCGCACTTCCTGCATAGTTAACTGATGCAAGTCAACACCTTGAAAACGAATCTGTCCTTCCGTTTTTTCCGTTAAGCGCACGATCGTTCTTCCAACGGTGCTCTTGCCACTTCCGGATTCCCCGACTAATCCAAACGTCTCGCCTTCATGGATTGTGATGCTGATATCATCGACCGCTTTCACATGGGCTACTGTACGATTCAATAAGCCTTTGCGTACTGGAAAATAGGTTTTGAGATGTTCGATTTCCAATAAGGGTTCAGACATGACTCAATGCCTCCTCATACAGCCAACATGCAGCCTTCTGTCCGGGCCCAAGCTGCTTCAGCGTCGGCATTTGCGTGGTGCATATCGACATACAGTGCTCACAACGATCAGCAAAATGACAGGACTCTTTTAAGGATAGTGGATCGGGTACATGTCCGGGTATCGAATACAATTCGTCCTGCCTTTGATTGATAATCGGCTTGGAGCGAAGTAATCCCTGGGTGTATGGATGTTTGGGAGACTCAAACAATTGCACAACTCCCCCCTCTTCCACCACTTTGCCTGCATACATTACAACGACATAATCCGCCATTTCGGCTACAACTCCAAGGTCATGCGTAATCATCAGAATGGAGGTTCCTGACTGGGACTTGATGTGTTGTAACATATCCAGTATCTGCGCTTGAATAGTTACATCCAGTGCGGTCGTTGGTTCATCCGCGATTAACAGTTTCGGGTTACAT
>Ga0153960_1000118_pt1 | contig 17022 bp, 22 predicted proteins | sample TSFL044MetaG_FD_102274 | JGI IMG/M metagenome (GOLD analysis project Ga0153960, IMG submission 102274) | Attine ant fungus gardens microbial communities from Florida, USA - TSFL044 MetaG | ecosystem: Host-associated > Fungi > Mycelium > Unclassified | place: USA: Florida, Withalacochee...
AACTTTGAGGTTTAGAGTCTTAATAGTAGGAGTCTAATTAGGTGAAGAATTTGCACTCTAATAGATGTAGCCTTAAGATAGTTACCCTCACTATCATTACAAGTAACCACTATGCTCCTCCAATAGCAAGGGAGTAGAGTAGAGTTTACAAGGCCTCAAGTATCTAGTAAAAGGATAGAAGAAGTGAGTACATTTATTAATACAGCTTGCCTATATTTGAGAATAAAGATGATAGAGGAGGAAGGGACTATTCAAATAGCATGGGTATTATTATATATAGAGAGAGAAATAGCAAAAGTATAAAAGAATAACTTGCTGGATGAATGTTACAACCTTAAGGAGTAACTCAGGTTACAACACTCAAGTAAAGACTCAAGGATGAGATGAGAGTAAAGAAAAGAAGAGAATGATATAATTGGTAAAGTATAAGGAATACAGAAGAGTATCTACTGTATATATACCTATGTACCATGTGTTAAGAATGAGAAAAGAGCAAGACAGACATGAGGTCTACTAAGTAAAGTATATGTCCTAACCATAAGATGCTGACTGAGCTACTATATAACTAAGGAAATGTCAATAAGAAGAAGTAGTCTATGTTATAAACATAGGATGGGACTATGACTATTACCAACCATGGAATAACAATGAGTAACTATTACAAGAGTTAATAGATGATGACATCTCTATAAAAAAAGAAAAGAAAGACAGTAGCAAAAGCTATTTATAGCTTTTGCACAAGCACAAGTTCTAGATTCAACAAAAACAGAGACATTGGACTCTTGGACAATGATCTAGACACAAATAGGACAGTACTAAAAGGAGAATTATTAGACTCATCTATTTAGAGTACTGACTCAACTTGTCACCTCTAGTAGTAACAGTAGTCACAGTTCTAGATAGTATAAATATAATTCAGAAAAAACGAGAATAGCAAGTTCTCTCTTTTTGTGATTCTTGTATAAAACTTCTACTCTTGTAACCCTATACTCTTTTTAGTCTTTGGACCATAGTGCAGAGTATAAATAAAAGTCTTGATACTCTCACTTACAATATAACTTCATTGAAAACCCTAACTAGATCCTCTATTGAGGAGTATGAAGATATCAAGTATTGACATAAGCTTTGAGTAGAATATATATTCAACTTCAAGGTTTAGAGTCTTAACAGTCTATGTGTTAAACACCTAGAAGCAATGAGACTAATTGTTACAATACCTTTGTCTTAGGATTATAGTAACTTAGCCTGAGACAACTTAATCACTCTCCAAGTCCAAGTTAACAAGGAGAACTTGATAAAGTTCCCATTTGATTTTCTATACTATATATATAACTACTATTATGGCTATGCACTTTACCTTCCATAGTTCTCATGTTACCTGTCATGTGATTACCCTATCACGTGTTTATGACTATGACCTATGATGTGATATTCTGTGACCAATGTCATTACCTTTGTGACTTTGTGACAGTGACATGACTCTTTTCCCATGCTTTACCTTCATAGTAGTGATTCAATTAAATAAAAGGAAAAAAAAATAGAAAATGAAAACAGAAAATGACTTAGCTATTTTGCCAAGTCATGACATTATCCCCCTCTTAAGTTTTCTCATCCCAAGGATTTTTCCTACAATTTACAATATGGATCAACCATGTTGCCTATTTCGTCATCTTCTTTTGTTTATTCTCTTACTCCCAAATTTTCTTATTCAATTTCTTCTTCTTCCTCAATTGTTTCTAACGTTGTCCTTCTCTTTCCTGGTTGATTCTTCTTTCATTGGCTTCCTTTCCATCTTCTCTAATTTCTTTCTAGCCTTTCCTAATATTCCTGGTCATATCTCTTATTTGTTTGTCCAAATAATTTCTTTGTCATGAACCTTCTTGCCAATTCTCCTCTTCTAAACATTCTTTCTTCTCTTTTCTGTTTCTTTATGTCCTTCATATCTTGTCTGTATTCTTTCTCAAATTCCTCAATTGTCTCCTTGGCATTTCCTAAATTTTCTCTTCCTTCCCAAGTGTCTGACTTTACTATAAATTCTTTCTACCATACCAGGTACTTGTCCTTTCCTCTAATCTTCTGCTTATTTAATATTCTTTCTACTTCCCACTCTTCTTCTCCTTCAATTATTACTGGAGCTAGTTACTCCTTTCTCTGCCCCTCTACTTGCCCTACATAATGTTGTATTCTACTAACATTTATATAATGATTGACCTCATTGACTCCAGGTGTTCTACACATGGACTGCTTCTTTGTTTTATATCACTTCATATATCTAATGGCTCAGTCAGCACCTCACTGGTGGGGCATGTTCTTTACTCAGCAGACCTCATGTCTGCCATATGTACTCCTTATTTCCACCTCATGGTATATAGGTATATATACAATAGATACTCTTCTGTATTCCTTACACTTTACCAATTATATCATTCCCTTCCTTCCTCAACTCTCATATCATCCTCAAGTCTTTACTTGAAGTTGTAACCTGAGTTACTTCTCAAGGTCATAACAATGAACAGTTGAATATATTTTGGAAGATCTTTTGGGTTGGTTGGATCAGGTTCTTTATCTCCTCCCTTTGATTCTTTTTCTTCCTTTGGTAATAATCTCCTTAACCATAGTGTAAATTGTATTGACTTGTGTTCCATTTTGCAATGTTCTGGGTATCTTGTGAATCATATGACTTCTTCTTTCCAGTCTACTTCTGGGTTGTGTTCTACTAGCCAGTTATGTCCTAGGAATAGATCCATTTCCTTGATTTCTAATACTACTGCATCAAGTTATTTGATGTGTCCATTTGAGTTGATTTCTAGAGGTACAAATTCCTTGATTGTCTTTTTTCATTTCTTGATTCATTTGAGTTATACATATCAAATGGTTTTGGGAGTAATTTGGTAGATATTCCTTTTTTTTCAACTGTTTTCCTAGCAATGGTAGTGTTTGTACATCCTGAGTCAATCAATGTCTTAACTTTGAGTTCTTTTCCATTTTTGGTTTTGATTATTAGGTGCACTATAAGTTTTCTTAATTGTTCTCTTCTTTGTGGAATAACATATTGATTCTTGGCAGAACTAGTTATAGTAGTTTGTCATATCATGCCTACTTTAAACATTCAACAAAACCCTTTTGATCTTTATTATTGCCTGAGTTCCCTTTTTGTGAATTCCTAATCTTCATCTATTGAGATGCTCTATGTTACAATCTTAAGAAGTAACTCAGGTTGCAACACTCAAGTAAAGACTTGAGGATAAATTAAGAGTAGAGGAAGGAAGAGAATGATACAATTGGTAAAGTATAAGAAATACAGAAGAATATCTACTGTATATATACCTATGTACCATGAGATGGAAATGAGGAGTACATATGGCAGACATGAGGTCTGCTGAGTAAAGAACATGCTCTACCAGTGAGGTGCTGACTGAGCTATTAGATATATGAAGTGATATAAAACAAAAAAACAGTTCATGTATAGAACACCTAAAGTCAATAAGGTCAATTATTACAATACCTCTGTCTCAGGATTCATGTCCTCATGAACATACTACAACCTTTCTTCTCCTATGGCATAAATAGCCACTGACTTCTTTTGTGGTCCAATAATGTAATCTTCATCTGGTGCTTCTGCAATGAACTATGGTTCATGTGGTGGTCCTCCAGCATATAATAGTGTCAGTATCTAAAGTCTGATGACTGGAATTAAGCCAACTGTCTCTTTGTTCAGAGTTTGACAAAGAGAACTCAATGGAGTTCTCGCTCATTTCTCTACTACTTATATATTTTACTATTGTGGCTATGTGCTTACTTTCCCATGGTCCTCATGTTACTCTAGTCATGTGACACACTGTGACATGTGACATGTGACTGTGACATTGTGATAAAGTCACGTGATACTTTCCTGTGCTCCATCTTGTAGTTATAAGTCCAATAAGAAAAGAAAAGAAAAGAAAAAGAAATATAGATAATGACTTAGCTATTTTGTCAAGTCATGACAAATAGTATCTTAAATCCCCTTTGTACTATTTCCAAATTTTGTTTAGATTTGATTAATTCTTTGACAATCCAATTCCAATATCTTGAGCTGTTTTCTCCATTTCTGCTAATGGTATAATATCTAGCAGGTGGTAGGAAACAAATAACATTGTTCAGTGCTTTAAATCATTTTAGAAACATAATAAGATTATTGATTTCTTCAATTATTTGGTTGTTGGGGTTCTCTGTTGCTGATATCATGAATTTATTGTTTGATGACATTGTTGTGGATTTGTTGTCTGGTGGTGGTAGAGAAGGTTATATTAAAATGACTTTTTCTTTTTCTTCTTTATTTTCTTTTAGGGGAACTGTTGGTTTAACTTGTGGAAGAGAGGTGAATTGGTTGGTGTATACAAATGACTCTTGTAGTTCTTGGATATGATTATTGATTACTAGATGTCCATGGCCTTGGCATGTCATTAATTCATTTACTAGGTTATATTGAATACTGTAGATGTCAGCGTCTAAAGTCCGATGACCGGAATTAAGCCAACTGTCTCTTTGTTCAGAGTTTGACAAAGAGAACTTGATGGAGTTCTCGCTCATTTCTCTATTACTTATACATTTTACTACTATAGCTATGCGCTTACTCTCTCATGGTTCTCATGTTACTTTAGTCATGTGATACATTGTGACTGTGACATGACCATCTGTGACTATCTGTCACACCATTTGTGACATTGTGACAAAGTCACATGATACTTCCCGCACTCCAACTCATAGTTGTAAGTCCAAAGAAAAGAAAAGAAAAGAAAAGAAAAGAAATATAAATAATGACTTAGCCGATTTTGCCAAGTCATGACACCACCCCCCTCTTAAGTTTCCTCATCCTGAGGAATTTTCCTACAACTTGTAGTATGGGTCTACCATGTTGCCCATTTCATCTTTATCTTCTTTTGTCTATTCTCGAACTCCCGATTTTTCTTCCTCAGTTTCTTCCTCTTCTGAGATCGTCTTCATCGTCCATCTTCTTACTGGTTTCTTGCCCTTCCATCGTCTCCAATTTCTTTTCAATCTTCCCCAATATTCCTGGTCATATCGCTTGTCCGTCCATCCATATAACATCTTCGCCATGAACTTTCCTAGTAATTCTCCTCACTTGAACGTCATTTCCTCGCGTTCTTGTCGCACTACGTCTTCCATGTCCTGCCAATATTCTTTCTCGAATTCTTTGATCGCTTCTTTCACGTTTTCTAAATTCTCCTTTCCTTCCCAGGTGTCCGACTCTGCTGTAAATCCTTTCCATTGTACTAAATACTTATCTTTCCCTCTAACCTTCCTCTTATTTAGTATTCGTTCTACCTCCTATTCTTCTTCTCCTTCGATTATGACTAGAGCCGGTTGCTCCTTCTTCTGCCCCTCTACCTGGCCTACGTATCTTCATATTCTACTAACATTAACTACCGGGTGTATCTTTACTGCACTAGATAGTTCTAATTTAACTGCGTTCAATGATACTATCTCCTTAATTTTGTAAGGGTCCACAAATCTCTCCGTCAACTTCTCTGTCCTCCTTCTGACCATCTGATATTTCAGATCTTTGGTACTGAGCATGACCAAGTCTCCTACTTTATATTTGTCTATGTCTGATCTCTTCCTGTCAGCATACTTCCTCATATCTTCCTACGCCTTCTTTAGCGCTGCTTTTACCTCTTCTTATATCTCCTTCATTTTCTCCACAAACTTTTCCGCTCCCGCATATTTTCCTTTCTTCCTCCCTTCGAACCCCATCCTGGGATCTTGTCCATAATTTGCCTTGAAAGGTGATGTTTGAGTACTTGAGTGTGCTTTGTTGTTATATGCGAACTCTGCCGTTCCCAACCATTCTGGCCACTGTTCTTGCCTATGGTCAATGAACATTCTCAAGTACTGCTCTAACTCTTGGTTTACCCTTTCTATTTGTCTGTCCGTTTGAGAGTGGAACACCGTCGACAATTTACTCTTGATCCCCAACATCTCATTCAGCTCTCTCATTAATCCCACCGCGAACTGTGGTCCTCTGTCTAATATAATGCTCTCAGGTAGACCATGTAACTTCCACACATTGTCTCTAAACAACCTTGCCAATCCCTCTGCCGATGTCTTCTCTGTAGTTGGTATAAAGTGGACCATCTTAGTTAGCTGGTCCACTACTACTAGAATACTATCATATCCTTGCACTAAAGGCAGCTTAGTGATAAAATCTGCCGATATGTGCGTCCAAGGTTTCTCCGGAATAGAGTTGGGCATTAATTTGCCCGCTGGCTGTTCTGTGTGGTTTTTATTGTACTGACAGGCATTGCACCCTTCCACATATCTCTTTACTTCCTTTGTAATCCCTGGCCACCAAAAGTTATGAGTGACCAATTCTACTGTCTTCCATTGCCCCCCATGCCCTCCTATCAGCATATCATGGTATAGCCTAATGATTTCTGCCCTTAACTTTTCGTCTTTTGGCACGTAGACTTTTCCTTCTTTATACATGATACCGTCTACCTCTCTCTACTCTTCGTCTCTTAGCACCTTTACTCCTGCCTGCTTCATTTCTTCTACTGCCTTCACTACTTCGTCATCTTTCACCTTTGACTTTCTAACTTCCTCTAGTAGATCTACTTTGTCTACTATTATTTCAACTCTCTCTGTCTTTCTGACTTCTAGCCATTCAGGGTTTATCAACGTCTCGTCTTCATTATCTCTTTCTACACCAATTTCCCAGTCTGGTCTCCTGCTCAAACTATCCGCCTTCCCCATCTTACTTCCTGGAATGTGTTTTAACATGAAATCAAATCTAGATAGGTATAGAGCCCATCTTGCTTGTCTTCGATTTAACTTCTGAGCTTTCATAAAATACTCAAGATTTTTGTGATCTGTCCAGATCTCGAATTTTATCGTTGCACCTTCCAAGAAGTGCCTTCATGCTTCTAAGCATCTGACGACTGCCAACATTTCCTTGTTGTGTATCTCGTAGTTTCGTTCTGTATCACTAAGAGACTTTAAAATGAAAGCGACTGGTTTCCATTTTTCGTCTGAGCACTTCATTGAGAGTACTTCTCCAGTAGCATAGTTTGAGGCATCGGCCTCTACTCTAAATTCTTTGTCTAAGTCTGGAGCTGCTAATACTGGTTTCGTCGTGAAAATCTGTTTTAACTCGTCAAAAGCTTTCTGCTGGGCTTCCTCCCACTGCCACTTCTCGTCTTTTCTTGTCAGCATATTTAATGGCCTTGCTGTTCGAGCAAAATCCTTAATAAACCTTCTATAGTAATTTGCGAGGCCTGAGAATTTTCTAACGTCTTTCACAGTTTTTGGTTATAGCCAACTGAGTACTCCATCTACTTTCTCCACTTCCATTTCTATTCCGTTAGGTCCTATGACAACCCCTAGGAATCCTATCTTTTTGCCTTCCACACACATTTTTCTAGCTTGATGTACAAGTTGTTTTCCTCTAACCTCCTTAATATCTCCTCTACAATTTCATCGTGTCCCTCCTCTGTCTCTGTTCCTACTAACACATCGTCCATGAACGCCGCTACTTTTCCTTTGTTTATCAGGTCTCTCAGAATTTTGTTCATCATTGCTTGGAATGTTGCTGGTGAATTTATTATTCCGAAAAACATGACCGTTGGTTCGAAAGAACCAATATGTATTGTGAATGCTTCCTTCTACTCATCCCCTTCCTTTATCCTTACATTGTTGAACCCCCACCTGAGATCCATTTTTGTGAACACTTTCTTGCTTCCCATATTGTCGATTAATTCTGTGATTAACGGGAGCGGGTAATTGTTCTTTATCGTTTGGTCGTTCAGGTTGCGGTAGTCCATCACTATCCTCTTGCTACTATTCTTCTTTCCTACAAAGAACACCGGCGACGTTTGAGGGGATTTCAATGGTCTGATATACCCCTTTCTCAATTGGCCTTCCACAAAATTCTGGACTTCTTCCCTTTCATTTTTGGATAGGGGGTAAATCCTTCCTTTTCGTGGTTTAAATATCTCCTTGAGATCTATAGCATGATCCCAAATTTTTCTCTTCGGCATTCTCTCTGACTCTACCTTCCCAAACACCTTTTTCCACTTCAGAAACTTCTTTGGGACCATCTCCTCGATTTTCCTGTGGTCCTCCTCTATTTCTTCTTCTCTTCCCCAATCTTCTTTATCATCTATCGCCCAATGGACGATTTTCTCTTCCTCTTCTGTTGCTGTCCTTTTGACCTTTTTCTTCTTTTGACTTCTTCTACCACACAAGGGTGGACATCTCATCATCTTAACTTCCCCTGTCTCCCAATTTATCTCTGGATTGTGTGCTGCCAACCATGGCATCTCCAGAATTACTTCTGTCTTCCCTAGATCGCACACATCCATCCTCATTTTTTTCATATGGCCTTTGTAAAACACATTGCACTCAACTTGGTGCATAATGGCCCCTCTGCTATTACTCGTGCTGTCTACATTTTTGACGGCTATTGGTCTCTCTAACTTCTGCAGCTTGAACCCATGCCTAGCTGCTATTCTTTTATCTATGAACATCCCCGTTGTGCCACTGTCCAAGAGCGCTTTTATCATTACGCCTTCATACGTATTTATCTTTTCTACTCCAATATTCATCCACACTTCTCTCAACATTTTGAAGGTTCTCCTGACCTCCTGTTGACTACCCCCCTCTCTTGTTATGCTTTCCGGTTCTCCTGACCGTACGCTGCTTTGCTGTGCTTCTGTTTCTCTGGGCCGCACCGCTTTTTCCTCCTTTGCTGTGCCTCTCGAGTCTCTTGCTCATGCGCTGCTCTGTCCCTTCCCTCCTTTGCATCCACACCAACTCATCTTTTCTCTCTTCCAATAAGGGACTACTCCTTGTCTCCAATCATCTTCCACGTAACATCCTCCTTTGCCACATCTTGGGCATCTTAAGTATATGACAATAGCCCCTTGGCTGCGCCACCCCAACTCCCACAATTCCGTGTCTTGTAGCACTGTCAGTCCACAGTACCACTCAGCCCTCCTCCTTAAGTCTTCCCACGAACTTCTCTTCCACTCCTTTTGCTGCGCATTTCCCTCTACAGGATGCGTCGCCTCACTTCCTTCTGCTCTCCTCAATCTCCTTTCTCTCTCCTGTGCTTTTCCCCTTACAGGGCACGCTGCCTTCTCCTCATTCTTCCTCCTTATCCACAATGGGCACTCCCTACACTTGTGCCCCTCTTCTCCACACTTAAAACATTTCACCCCCACTGGTCCCACACTCCTTATCGTCTTTTCCTCCACTCCACACTGCATCACTCTACTCTTTAACACTTCAAATTTATTTTGGAGAGCGACGGTCCCCTTTTCCTCTCTTCCTTTGTTCCTGCAGTTTCGGGCCAGGTGCCCGAACTTCTTGCAACATCGGCACAACTTCCCCTTCCTGCCTTCTAACTCTGCCCTTAATTTAGCGAGGGCATGCTTTTCATTGAGCAAGCTACTCATGAGAGATTTGTATTGTGTTTGAGACATTATGGCAACGTCTCTGGAGGTATAGATTTAATGGTGATCTTACTTAATGCTACGTCTGTTAGGGTGCAAGATCTTCACCCAACCAGACACCTATTGTCCTACTAACTACTGCCCTAATAGTACTTTGGCTATCACTCCATGGAGGAGATCCCTAATCTAGACAGCCCACTAGTGATAACCGTCAATCCTCTGCATGTACTGACCCACAATGGGATCGCAGCACAAGGTTTATACTTAGAAAAGGTACAAGTAAACTACTAGACACCACTTGTTTGTAAGGTCAGGTCTTAGAAATGATACCCGAGTATGATACCACTCTTCCACCCACTGTCCCTAACTGACAGTGAAGTCCCCTTAAGCCAAGGGCCCAGCTATGTATAGAGATAGTTACTGATCGTGGTGATCAGCGACCGAGAGTCAATAAGATGAGAGTAAGGTTGAGCAGGATCCGAGGCAGATAGTGCTCAGAGTATGGAATCGAGTTCTAGTGTCAGTGTCTAAAGTCCGATGACTGGAATTAAGCCAACTGTCTCTTTGTTCAGAGTTTGACAAAGAGAACTTGATGGAGTTCTTGCTCATTTCTCTATTACTTATACATTTTACTACTATGGCTATGTACTTACTCTCTCATGGTCCTCATGTTACTTTAGTCATGTGACACATTATGAGTGTGACATGACCATCTGTGACCATCCGTCACACCATTGTGACATTGTGACAAAGTCATGTGATACTTCCCACACTCCAACTCGTAGTTATAAGTCCAAAGAAAAGAAAAGAAAAGAAATATAAATAATGACTTAGCCGATTTTGCCAAGTCATGACAGTGGAATTGTTGGAATAAGGTATCATATAGAATGAGCCTGAGTATTTCTGCCACTTTATAGAACTGTGTGGTGATGTCTATGTGATATCTGTTATCACTAAGTCTTGACGACTCAAGGACCACTCGAGGTGAGTATTTAGGAAGAACTCGATAGAGTTCTCTGTTGGATTTGACTATCTACTTATACTACTTTTACAAGTGGCTGTACACTACTAGTCCACGATCACATGCCCTTTTAGAATGTTCTACAATCACATGATCTTGTCATGTGATATGGTTATTTCAGTTTCCATGCTATTTATATCTTGTCTGCATTATATAACTTGATATTTGCAATCAAGTGTTTGAATGTGTGGGAAACTTGTTCCTTCTTGGGGATCTCATAATAATATCCTTCTCTAGTGAGTAATATGCCTGTTTCTATATCTGCTATAGTATTATTGATAATATCAGCTATCCTGACTAGTTTTTCTGTTTTTTCTTTGAGTCCTACCATAGCTTTGATAACTTGAATGATGCAATCCATTTTGCTTGCCCAATCTTTGGTTTTGTTGTTACGACATATGATCTTGTTATAGGTTTCTTGGTTCCAAGTGAGGGAGATAGCAGTAGTAGAGGTATTGGTAGCAGTATTAGTAAAGAAGAACATGTTTAGAAGTATTTCTCAAGTGCTGGTATATGTTTGAGATGTCAAAAAATGACCTTTAGCCCCCTCTTTCATAGATTTTGTCTTGAAAGCTATGTTCAATAGTCTTGAATTGCCTCTTTTGCATGTTCTAGATTTTCTCCTGTCATCCATTGATCGTGTTCATTTCCATATTCTTTCTAGTGCACTAGGAACTGAGTGCCTCTTTCTTTTTTGCGATGTTCCCTGATTTCTTCTACTTCATATTCTTCTTCTTCATTGATAATGCCAGGTAGTGGTGCTGGATCCTTATGTTGACTTGCAAACTCTGCCTTTTTGCAATGTGTTAACAGATCTTCATTAAAAACATCATATATGGTCTATCCTTCTAGAAGCTCTAGTTTGTATGCTCTTTGTCTGATTTCCTTTTTGATTATAAAGGGTCCGTATCTTTTCTGGTCCAGCTTCTTTAAGGGTCAATTTGTTTGAATATTTTTTGCCTCTAGCCATACTTGTTCTCCTATTTTGAGACCTTGTGATTGATGTGTTCTCTTGTTATATTGCCTTTTCATTGTTTCCTTTATTCTTTCCATTACTGTCTTTGCTTCTTCCCTTGTTGTTTCCATCTTCTTTAATAGGCCTTCTAAACTTGGTATCTCCATTTCCACTGTTAGGTTTCCTTTCCAGAGGTGTCTTCCATAGTTTACATAGAATGGAGAGTGTTCTATTGCTGCATGTTTCTTGTCATTATACTAGAATTCTGCTGTTGCTAGCCACTTTGTCCAATCATCTTATCTGTAATTGATATAGTATCTTAGAAACACTTTGACTTTTTGATTGATTCTTTCTGTTTGACTATCTATTTGCAGATGGTAGACTGTTGACATTGCTCTTTTGATTCCTAATGCTTTGCATAGTTGTCCCATGAATATTGATGCAAATTGGGGTCCTCTGTCGCTAATGATTTTCTTTGGTATGCCATATATTTTCCATATGTCATCCTGATATATCCTTGCTACTTTACTTGAGGAGATTGAAGTCGTTGTGGCTATGAGTCTGATCATTTTTGAGAATCGGTCCACAACTACCAAAATAGCGTCTTTGTCTTCCAATCTTGGCAGGGGTTCTATGACGTCAATACTGATTTCTTCCCATGGTGTTTTTGGTATAGGTAAGGGGTGTAAAGGTGTTGCTTTCTTCATGTGTTACACCTTGTTCTGTTGACATTGCTGGTATCCTTGGACATATTTTTGTACATCGTTGTGTATTCCTAGCTACCAATAGTTTTTCTTGATTAATTCCATCATTCTATGTTGTTCTGGGTATCCAACATCTAGTGGGTTGTGATTGTCACTAAGTATTTTATCTCAAAGTTGTCTGTTTCTTAATAGATCTTGCCATCTATGTAAATAATTCCATTTTCTTTCCATGATTGTTTATCTTTTTTCTCTAGTTGTTTTGTTACTTCTTGTTCCCTTGTTGTAATTTTCCTGATTTGTTCTTCTATTCCTTCTTTTCTTATTTATAGATGTTTTTGTCTGAGTAGTATGATAGGTGTTCCATTTTAAATTGTTGTTTGTCATATCCATAACTCTTCTTTGAGCATCTGTATGTCTTGATTGTTTTCTTTTGTATCCACTTTCTCCCTTCTGGACAATATGTTTGCTTTCGTATTTGTCTTTCCTAGAATATGTTGTAAGGTAAAGTCATAGTCTTGTAATTTCAAATACTATCTTGCTTGTCAACCATTGAGTTTGTATAGTTCTTTGAAGTATTTTAGATTTTCATGGTCTGTCCATACTTTAAATTTCTCGACTATATCTAGTAGGTATTGTCGCCATTTTTCTAGTGCTTCAACTATTGCTAGTAGTTCTTTGTTGTATATCTCGTAGTTCTTTTCCATAGGTGACATTGTTCTTGATAAGAAAGCGACTGGTTTCCATTTGCCTTCTTGTTCTTGTGAGAGAACTCCTCCAATTGCATATTCTGATGTATCTACTTCTACCCTGAATTTCCTTTTCTTTTGAGTAGGGCTAGTACTGGTTGTGTCGTTATCTTTTGTTTCAATTCTTCAAATGCATTTTGTTCTTTTTCTTCCCATTTCTATTCTCCTTTGCCTTTTAGTCAATTTAATGGTATTGTAATGTGGCTGAAATCTTTGATAAATTGTTGATAGAAGTTTACAAAGCCTAAGAAGCTTTTGACATCCTTTACTTTTGTTGGTGTCTTCCATTCCTTGATTACTTTGACTTTTTCTTCTTCTATTTGTACTTCTCTATTTCTAACCCATACTCCCAGTATGGGTATTTCTGTGGCGTTAAAATCGCATTTTAACCATTTGAAACATAGGTTATGTTTCTCTGCTATTTTGAGGAACCTGATTGTGCATTCTTCTAGTTCTTTTTCTGTCTTTGCCGGGATTACTAAATCATCTATGTAGTTTGTGAGGGTTCCTTCATATAGTAGTTCTCAGAAGATACTTGTTATTATCCATTGAAATGTTCCTGGTGAGTTGTATAGTCCAAAGTACTTTTGGTTTGAATAGTTCTTTATTCGTCAAAAAGGCTGCTTTCCATTTATCATCTTTTTTTATCCATATGTTGTTGTATCCCCAAATTAGGTCCAATTTGTTAAAGTATTTTGCATCTTTAAGTTTGTCAATTACTTTGTTGATCAGAGGTAGTAGCATTTTGTCCTTGATTGTGTATTGATTTAGCTATCTGTAGTCTTGTACCAATCGTAGTGTTCCGTCTTTCTTTGGAATAAAGAAACATGGTGCTGTATATCTTGAATTTGACTCTATGATGAGTCCTACCTTTAGTTGTTCATTTAGCCATTGACTGAGCATTTCTTCTTCTTCAAGTGTTATTGGGTAGACCTTTGCATTGAGTTCCTTTGGTGCTTCTTCCATTAGATTGATTTTGTGGTCCTATTCTCATTAATCAGGTAGTTTTTTAAATTTCTTCTTGTTGAATAAGTATATGAATAGTTGAACATATTTTGGAAGATTTTCAGGATTTGTTAGATTAAATTCCTTGTCTCCTCCCTTTGATTCTCCTTCTTCCTTTAGTAGTATTCTCCTTGACCATAGGGTAAATCATATAGATTCATGTTCTGTTTTGTAGTGTTCTGGGCATCTTGTAAACTGTATGACTTCTTCTTTCTAGTCTACTTTTGGGTTGTGTTCTACTAGCCAGTTGTGTTCTAGAAATAGGTCTGTTTCCTTGATTTCCAATACCACTGCATCAATTTGTTCGATATGTCTGTTTGAGTTGATTTCTAAGAGTACAAATTCTTTGATTATCTTTTCCCCATTTCTTGATCCATCTGAGTTATATATATCAAATGGTTTTGGGAGTGATTTGGTGGGTATTTCTTTTTTTTCAACTGTTTTCCTAGCAATAGTAGTATTTGTACATCCAGAGTTGATTAATGTCTTGACCTTGAGTTTTCTTCCATCTTTTGTTCTGATTATTGGGTGTACTATAAGTTCTCTCAAATGTTCTCTCTGTTGTGGAATAACATATCAATTCTTGGTGGAACTATATAGTAGTTCGTCATATCATGCCTACTCTGAACCTTCAACAAAACTCTTCTGCTCTTCATCGTCTAAATTTCCTTGTTGTGAACTTCTAGTCTTCATTTATTGAGGCGCTTTGTACCTTATGGCGATATGTTTTTCTTTACCACACTTAAAACATTCTTGTGGTTTCTTTTCTCTCTTCGGCTGTCTGCAATCTTTTGCTATGTGTCCAAATCTATTACAGTTGTAACACTTGGGTTTGCGTCCTTGTCCATTATTCCGTTATTGTCCTATTTCTATTGGTTTGCCCATTCCTCTGTAGGTTATTCCTGAACCTGTCCTGTAGTTATAGTGGATATTGATCCACTCATATCCTTGTCCAACTGCTGTAATTGCCACCTTCCATTGTTCTAGACTCTTTGGGGCTTAAGCTGGTGGATATACCATTATGGCTCTAATAATTTCCCTGTTTATATTCTTTTTCAGTAAAAATATTGCATACTGATCGTCTGTTTGTGCTTTGCTTACTAAAGCTATGAATTTGATAAGGAAGTCTACGATGTGTTTCTTCTCTTGTATGAATGTTTCAATATGCCATTCTGCATCTGCTTCTTTTGTCTTGTCACTATAGAGCAGCTGTAATTTTGCCTCAAAGGCATCCCAACTTGGAGTGTTGTCTCCTTCATTTATCTTGTTAAGTTTCTGTTGAGCAAATGCTCCTGCAGTTCCTCCTTGGAATCTGCCTAGTACTGCAATGATTTTTTTATTGGTATCTGTAACTTTGTTTGCTCTGAGGTAGAGCTTCATAGCTCTCTACTAGCCTTCGAATGTCTTCCTGTCCCTATTGAACCATCTAGGTTCTAGGACCATTGATTTGTGGTTTACTACCTCTGTTGGTACTGGTGCTAGTGCCATCCTAACCATTGGTACTGGTGTGCCTACTCATATTCTGGACATGTTTTGCTTTGGTTATCCTACTGATAGTGCATCACTTAACTCATCGAGTTCTTCTTTGTTACCTGTTTCATTAGCCTTTAATTCTATCTCTGGTTTATTCTGTTCTTCAGACTTTTCTTGGTACTCTAACCATTTTTCACTGATGTGAACTGAACTGAGTCGTTCTTTGAGGTCTTTTACCTCCTATGCTCTAATTATATGTTTGGCAACAATCTTTGCAATATATTGATAGCCGGTCTACTAGTTTGCTGTTCTCCCAATTGCAAGGTGAGTTGGTGATGCTTTACCAAATGTTACGACCTTAAGAAGTAACTCAGGTTGTAACACTCAAGTAAAGACTCGAGGATGAATTAAGAGTAGAGGAAGAAAGGGAATGATATACTTGGTAAAGTGTAAGGAATACAGAAGAATATCTACTGTATATATACCTATATACCATAAGGTGGAAATGAGAAGTATATATGGCAGATATGAGGTCTGCTGAGTAAAGAACATGCTCCACCAGTGAGGTGCTAACTGAGCCATTAGATATATGAAGTGATATAAAACAAAGAAATAGTCCATGTGTAGAATACCTAGAGTCAATGAGGTCGATTATTATATTCTATACCCTATAGCAATATATCCTTCTTTACCACATTTGAAATATCCCTGTGGTTTTTTCTTCCTATTAGGTTATTTGCAGTCTTTTGCAATGTATCCAAATTTGTTGCAGTTATAGCACTTGGTTTTGCATCCTTCTATGCTTTTTAATTGTCTTTCTATCTCCATTGGTTTGCCTATTCCTTCATAGGTTATTTTTGATCCTGTTCTGTAATTGTAACAAATATTTGTCCATTTGTATCCTTGTTCTACTGCTGTGATTACCACCTTCTATTGTTCTAGGCTCTTTGGGACTTGGCTGGATGAATATGCCATTATAGCTTGTACAATTTCTTGGTTTATGTTCTTCTTTAGCAAAAATATTGCATATTAATCATCTGTTTGTACTTTGCTTGCTAAAGTCATAAATTTGATTAGAAAGTCTACAATATATTTTCTTTCTTGTGTAAATATTTCAATGCACTATTTTGCATTGACTTTTTTGTCTTATTACTGTATACTAGTTATAGTTCTGCTTCGAAAGCATCCCAACTTGGGATGTTGTCTTCTCTATTTATCTTGTTGAGCTTCTGTTGTACAAATGCTCTTGCAGTTCCTTCTCGGAACCTACCTAATACTATAATGATCTTTTTATTGGTGTTTATTATCTTGTTGGCTCTTAAGTAGAGCTTTTGTTATCACTAAGTCTTGACAACTCAAGGACTACTCGAGGTGAGTGTTTAGAAAGAACTCAATGGAGTTCTCCATTGAATTGGACTACTTACTTATACTACTTTTACAAGTGGCTATACACTACTAGTCCACGATCACATGTCTTTCTAGAATGTTCTACAATCACATGACCTTGTCACGTGATATGATTCCTTAAGTTCCCATACTATCTATCACAAAAGGTCACTTACTAATTTGTGATTGATGTTTTGATACTTGAGAAGTTCAAAAATGCAAAGTTTAGACAATGACAAAAGATGTTGTTAAGTCTGAGGTCTAATCCTCAGACTAT
>Ga0153960_1000120_pt1 | contig 16869 bp, 14 predicted proteins | sample TSFL044MetaG_FD_102274 | JGI IMG/M metagenome (GOLD analysis project Ga0153960, IMG submission 102274) | Attine ant fungus gardens microbial communities from Florida, USA - TSFL044 MetaG | ecosystem: Host-associated > Fungi > Mycelium > Unclassified | place: USA: Florida, Withalacochee...
CAGACATCTTCTCCAAATACGATCCGGAAACGGGCAAACCAATGGTTGATGTCATTCTGGATGCAGCTGGACAAAAAGGAACAGGAAAATGGACAAGCCAAAGCGCGCTGGATCTCGGCGTACCATTGTCCATGATTACGGAATCCGTATTCTCCCGTTTCCTCTCTGCAATGAAGGACGAGCGTGTGGCGGCGAGCAAAATTCTGAGTGGACCAGCAACTGAAGCATTCTCTGGCGACAAAAAGGCGTTCATCGAGAACGTGCGAAAAGCGCTGTTTGCAAGTAAAATCGTATCCTACGCACAAGGCTTTGCCCAAATGCGTGCAGCTTCCGACGAGTACGGCTGGGATCTGAAATACGGCAACATCGCCATGATCTTCCGTGGTGGCTGCATCATCCGTTCGCAGTTCCTCCAAAACATTAAAGAAGCGTATGACAAGGATGCAGCACTGAAAAACCTGCTTCTGGACCCATACTTCCAAAATATTGTTGAATCCTACCAAGGGGCGTGGCGTGAAGTTGTTGCAGCTGCGGTAACTCAAGGAATTCCGGTTCCTGGATTCTCCAGCGCATTGTCTTATTATGACAGCTACCGCACTGAGCGTTTGCCTGCGAACCTGTTGCAAGCACAACGTGACTACTTTGGCGCTCACACATTCAAACGTGTGGACAAAGAAGGTTCATTCCACTTCCAATGGATGGATACCAACGAGTAATATGTAATTCGAGATCATTTGCATTCCTGTGCTCGTTCATGATGTTAGTCAGTCATGAGCGGACACAGGAATGTTTTTTTATTCATATGACAGGTATCGGTTGACGTATCGCTTAATATATAATGATTGGAATTTAAGTATCCCAAATTGTAATAAAATGTACGCATCTATGGATTGGAAACAGATGTCCTCACCCCTTTAACTACGTTATACTTGTTCAGATGGACTGGAATTCGGTTAAGAGAAAATTCAGCAATCAACTTATTGACGTGGAGGTTAGCGGAGGTATGTTCGTACTTGCAGGCATCTTGTTTTTGGTTGTGTACGGTTTATTAGTGTTTTACATAGGATGGAGCGGATGGAGCTGGATGAGGCCGGTTGTATCTGCGAGATTCCGTTGGTTTTACATCGTTGCGCTTGTATTTCTTGCAATTTCATTCATATTGGCAAGGTTGTTTGGAAGTATTTCCTTCCTGAGTGTTATTGGTTCATACTGGCTTGCAATCTTTTCTCTGCTGTTATTAATTCTGCCCGTGGTTCATCTAACGCTATGGTTACTTAGACTAACCCGTATTCCAAGACATTACGCTCATAAATGGGCAGGTGTGGTCACTCTCGTGCTGTTGCTGTCCACGTTGGGCTACGGTATTTATAACGCCTATAGTCCAGTCGTAAGACAATACAGCATTCAGATTGATAAAAAAGTGGAAGGTGTCGACAGCCTTAACATTGTTATGGCTGCAGATATGCACTTTGGTCTTTTGTCCGGCCCTGCTCACGCTAAACGCATGGTTGAAGAAATTAACGCGCTGAAGCCGGATTTGGTGCTATATCCTGGTGATATTATCGATGATAACCTGGATATGTATCTCAAGAGTGGAATTGCGGATATTATTAGCGACATTCAGGCTCCTTATGGGGTGTACGCCTCACTAGGCAATCACGACAAGTATAATGGTCCGATTGAGGATCTGATTGCTGCTCTGAAGAAGAGTAATATGCAAGTTCTGTATGATGATAAAGTTACATTGGACGATAAGATTACGCTGATTGGACGGAAAGACCGGACAGAGAAGGATCGTGCAGAAGTAGCGACGTTGATGCAGGATACCGACTTGAGTATGCCTGTGCTTATGATGGATCACCAGCCTTATGATTTGGATATTGCGGAACAGAACAACGTAGATTTGGTTGTGTCTGGTCACACCCATCGTGGTCAGATCGCACCCGCTCAGTTTATTACTAAGGCCATCTACGAGAATGATTGGGGTTATTTGCAAAAAGGGTCCATGCACTCTGTCGTGACCTCTGGATTTGGCTTCTGGGGACCTCCAATTCGTACGAGTAGTCGTTCGGAGATTGTACAGATTCATGTGACGTTCCAGCAATAATTAAAGGGGCTGTCCCAAAATTCATGAGCATAACGTGGGACACCCCTTGTTATCGTAATGAAGTATTTGAGTCGTTGAGATAAGGAAGTAACCTTTCAGGCACACTTCCTTTTTTAATTTAGTTTCTTGCACCATTTAACGGCAGGACTTCAAACGAATAGAATACTCCTTTTTTGTTAATGGTGCCAACAAGGGTCGGTGCCCCTTTTTTCGTGAATGTGTATTCATTATCTTTGATGGTAACTGCATAACCCTTTAGGTTAATTCCAAATATGGATTTTGCTTTAGGTGTAGCGATGGAAAGTGCTTTGATTTTACTGAGCTTTGGTTTGGCGAAAGATTGATCGAAATCAGCGTCGCCGTTCCAGTCTATTCCTAATTCGTTTGTGACCTTCCATACTTTACCTGTGACACTACCGATAAACACATGGTTCAGATTATTGTCATCGCGATATTTCCACAGCGAATCGTTTCCGTTTTTGGTGAGCAGTACATAGTCAAAAGGTTTGATTGAATGAATTCCAAGTGTTTTGAGTGAATTTCGAGCTTTGTTGGTTAGCACAGCCTGCACATCTTTGATTTTATAATTCATACTTGCCGAAATTTGGTTTTTATTATCCAGATCAATGTACAGACTTTGATTTGGTCCCCAGATGACCCAGTAGTTTTTGAACCCGCCTTCATTCACAAGATCTTTAACACGCCAGATTGCATCAGGTTCAAATATTTGGTCTTTATCAAATGTTTTCAGAAACGCCGCTATTTTTAAGCGCAAAGCATTATCCATAATTTTGTTGATATCAGTGGCATTATAGACGAGGGTTGTCGATACAACACGGCCTTTCAAGGTATCATATGTTTGTAAGGATTCAGCATTAGCGGTTCCTTTTACAGTTCCGTTTACCGTCCAATCATCAAATGACGTATCCGCTGTTGTGAAATGAATCGTTTGTTTTCCCGCCAGTTCCGTTATGGCATCGGTCAAACGCTTCATTACATTCTGATCCAGATTTAAGGTAGCCTGAGCGTTCTGTATCACTGAGGAAGTTGGGTGCTGCGCTGCAAATGTGGGAGTAGCGGATAAAATTAATGTCATGGCTGAAATAGCTGCGGTAATGTGAGTGATTTTTTTCAAAGTTGACTCCTCCTGTTTGCTTTTGAGCTATAATATTAATATTAAATCTTTCATAATTTTGAACGTGGAATAAAAGGAAAATGTTGCATGAAGACAGACAAGCAGTCATGGATGGGGTAAATCTCGGAAATGTCCAAGCGTTATGGCGTATGCTATGTCGGTCAGGACGACAACGGACAAGGCACATTGGATCGCTATAAGAAAATGATATACTGTGATCCTATTGGAGGGGATAAAGATGAAGAAACCTATTATTGCTGTAGATATGGATGACACAATATGTCATCTAGTCAAGCGAGCCATCTATCATAACAACATCAACTTCCCAACCCATCCGCTGCGATATGAGGATATGATACATTGGGATACATCCCATATGCGCCATCCGGAATGTACACATGATGTATTTTACGGTCGGCCAGGGCTGTTTGAGGAACTGGAGATTTATGACGAATATGTTGTAGAAGAGGTGGAAAAGCTTCATCAAGCCTATGATCTGCTGATCCTAACGGCGGCTGAGCCCAAAACGGTTGTGGAGAAGTGGAATTGGCTCCAGAAGCATATGCCATACATATCTCCAGAACAGTTTATAACCTGTAAACGCAAAAACTTGATTAACTTCGACCTGTTAATAGATGATGGAGCACATAACCTGATACCCGCGATGAATGACGGAAAAAAAGTCATTTGTATCCCTCATCCATGGAATATAAACGAACGGGAGCAGCATCAGTTTCCGTTGATGACCTCCTGGAAAGGTGCAAAGGCTTATGTGGATCGTCTGCTTGAAACAGAATCTGCAGAAAGCAAGTTTGATCCTGTAAAGGGATGAACCCTGAGAAGTAACGGAAGGCAGGAACACTTAATTCAATGGTTCAGCTCTGAAAATCCTGCGATAGCCCTGCGGGGTTTCTCCCGTAATTCGTTTGAAGACGGAGTAAAATGAATCTACATCCCGGTAGCCTACAAGTTCGGCAATTAAACTGACTTTATGTTGTGAATTCTTCAGCAATTCACAGCTTTTTTGTATGCGCAAATGTTGCAGGTAGGCACCAAACGTTCGCCCAGTATGAGTCACGAACATGCGTCCAATATGTCTTTCGCTCCAACCAGAAATATTCACCAGTTCGCTTAGACGGATTCGTTCGTGAATATGTTGGTCCAGGTAATGAAGGATATGTTCCATATCAGTCGCATTTTCCTTCTCATTGCAGGTAGCTTGATGAATCTGTCTGTACGTTGTCACGACGAGTTGGCTAACAAGCGTATACAGGATCGTGGAAGAGCCGATTCCCGGAACGGCAGATTCGCGGTACAGCTTCACCATTAATTCTTCCATCCGCTGGCTGTAATCTGTGATGGATACATAAGGAACCCGATTCTTTTCCAGGTCTGTCAGATGATTTCGAATCTCCGCCTCCTGAATAATAATGGATAGGGTGTGGATCAGTTCGGAATTGAACAGACAGTTATAGATAATGAGTGGATGCTGTGATACATTCGCGGTAGCTGGGCGGAATACATGAGGAGTGCCGACCGGAATGACAAATAACATGCCTTTGTGTACCGGAATAATGTCGTCACCAATGTGATGAAAGCCCTTTCCTTCTGCCACATAACTATACTCAACAAACTCGTGTGCGTGAAAGGGAACCACAAAATCCTCAGAACATCGGTTCACGAACAGCTTCAGATTATTCTGGAAAAAGGATTCACTCTTGAACAGTTGTACGGTTGGATTCACGAAATAGCCTCCTTGGTTGGAATGACCAGATTACCGGGTTAAACTGTCCGCATTGCCGGGTATTTCCGATCACAGAATCGATATAATTATATCGTAACCTTGAATTGGAAACCACGATGGAAAGGGATGTTTCTCTGATGTTGACCGTAAGTCATCTGCGTTGTGAATATAGAATAAATCCGATTGGAATAGACATCACGTCGCCCAGATTAAGCTGGCATTTGCAATCCGATCACAGAAATTGTGTGCAGTCAGATTATCAAATTCAGTTGTCACGGACGGAAGATTTTGCTCAGATTGAATGGGATTCCGGCCAAAAGAGCTCTGATCAGTCCATTCATGTTGAACTGGATCACTGGGTGCCCGAAGCGCGAACCCGCTACTATTATCGCATTCGTGCCTGGGAACGTGCAGGAGATGAATCAGACTGGTCGGAGACAGCGTATTTCGAGACGGGATTCATGGGGAGTGAAGATGCCTGGCAGGCGGAGTGGATCACAGTTGATCCTTCCTCTCAGCAGGATGAGTCTTGCCCACGACTGCGTACCTTGTTTGAACTGAAAAAGCCTGTAGCTTCGGCAAGAATATATGTGACTGCACTTGGATTGTACGAACTTCATCTGAATAATCAGCGAGTGGGCGAAGCCTACTTCACTCCGGGCTGGACCAGTTATAGTAAGCGGTTGCAATATCAGGTCTATGATGTTACCAATCAGCTTCAGAATGGACAGAATATACTCGGTGCTTATCTGGGAGATGGCTGGTACAAAGGACATTTGGGATGGGAGAAAAAGCAGAAGATATACGGTACGAACGCAGGCTTGCTGCTGGAACTTCATATTCATTATACCGATGGTTCAGAAGAACGTATTATTTCGGATCGAAACTGGAAGAGTTCCCCCAGCGCCATTCGCAGCTCGGACATTTATATGGGGGAAACGTATGATGCACGTATGGAATCCGAATGGAAGGATTCATCCTTAGTCCAATGGTCGCCGGTACGTGTGCTGGAACACTCGAAGAAGATCATTATTTCACAAGAGAACGTACCCGTAACGCCAATAGAGCAAATTAAACCGATCGCCTTGCTTACAACTCCACTGGGAGAGCGTGTGCTGGATATGGGACAGAATATGGTCGGTTGGGTGAGATTCAGCATTCAGGGTGAAACGGGGCATACGGTTGAGTTGTTACATGCCGAGATATTGGATCATCAAGGTAATTTCTATACTGAAAACCTGCGTGGTGCAACGCAGTGCATTCGTTATACCTTAAGAGGCGGTGGAGTAGAGACGTACGAGCCACGTTTCACATTTCAGGGATTCCGTTATGTGAAGTTGATTGGATTCCCGGGCGAGATTCGGCTCGAGGATTTCACCGGTGTAGTGCTGCATTCCAATATGGAGCGAACCGGTAATTTCAAAAGCTCCAGTTCCCTCGTGAATCAGCTTCATCACAATATATTGTGGGGGCAAAAAGGGAATTTCGTTGACGTTCCGACAGATTGTCCGCAGCGTGATGAGCGGCTGGGCTGGACGGGAGACGCGCAGATGTTTATACGAACATCCTCATACTTGATGAACACGGCTCCTTTTTTCACCAAATGGCTGAGGGATCTGCAGGCCGATCAGGGAGAGGATGGAGGCATTCCTTTCTATGTTCCTGATTTGAGGAGTTCGACGTCAGACGGATTGGGGCATACGAATCATTCTTCCGCTGCCTGGGGGGATGCCGCAGTGATCTGTCCTTGGACGATCTACGAGATGTACGGTGATGTCAGGCTGTTGGCCGAACAATATGACAGCATGAAGCGCTGGATTAATTACATTCATGCTCAAGGAGAGAATCCTTACTTGTGGAATACAGGCTTCCACTTCGGGGATTGGCTCGGGCTGGACTCCAAGCCGGACAGCTATATTGGGGCTACAGATAAGGATTTCGTAGCAACTGCATTCTATGCCTATTCGGTTTCTCTAACACGGAAGGCTGCTGAGGTGTTGGGGCAGACGGAAGATATAACTTATTTTGATAAGCTGCATGACAACATTGTTGCTGCATTTCAAGATGAATTTGTGACTCCTGCGGGCAAACTTGCAGTCCCCACTCAGACCGCGCATGTACTTGCTTTGCATTTTGACCTATTGGATTCTACAGCTCGGAAACGTACCATTGATCAATTAGGAAAACTGGTTGCGGACGCTGGAAACCACTTGACCACTGGATTTGTTGGAACACCTTATCTGAATCCGGTATTGAGTGATACGGGACATCATGACCTGGCCTATACGCTACTCTTTCAGGAAGATTATCCATCCTGGTTATATCAAGTAACACAAGGGGCGACTACGGTGTGGGAGCATTGGGACGGTATCAGGGAGGATGGCAGTCTGTGGAGTGCAGACATGAATTCCTTCAACCACTATGCTTACGGTGCCATAGGGGAGTGGTTATATCGTTATGTTGCCGGAATTAATACAGATGAGCAGCAGCCTGGGTTCCGCATCGTACACATCGAGCCCAAACCAGGACCAGGACTGGAGTGGGTCGAAGCGAGTTTCGAGACCATGTACGGTTCTGTTACATCCAACTGGTATCGCCGCGAAAATAATGAGATGGAGGTTCGTGTGACCATTCCAGCCAATACCACGGGTACGGTTCTTCTTCCTGGAGCAGATGTACAGACGGTTCTGGAGAAAGGAAAAGCTTTGGATCAAGTAGAGGGCATTCACGAAATTCTAACGCAGGGATCAGATGTACGAATTGCTCTGGGATCAGGAAGCTATCAATTCACTTACAAGGTAATTCAAGCAGATCAGGAAGTGCACGCGCAACAGGTTGAATCAGTATAACTGGTGTGCATTAGAGGAATCCGCAAGCAGGATCTTGAACTAATATAATAGCGAAAGCTGGACCCAAGTAGAGGATCTGCACACGCAGGTTCTCTTTTTTACTTAGATAGAGACACTTTTCTGCATTACGGTACGAGGATCACAACTTGTGAGTGCAATGAAGGGAGTAGGATAAATTTGACGACTGGAAAAATATTAGGTATTGCATACAATGTCATTCCTGTATCCAATGTTGAACAGTCCGCTGCTTGGTTTGTGAACCATTTTGGATTTAATATCAGACAGCCAAGAGAAGGCTATATTAGCCTTTTTAGAGACAATAGGCCGATTCTTGATCTGATTGAAAGTGATCATGATTCCAGAGCCGTATTTCAAGTGAAGCAGAAAAAGAGATGGGTAATCACCTTTTTTACAGACGATATCGTTAAACTCCATGCTGAACTCACTGCTGGTCATGTCCGTGTTGGCAAAGTTAGTGATGAGGGCATATACGGAAAGTTTTTTACTTTTGAGGATTTGGACGGTAATCTGTTCGACGTCTGGGAGCATCTTGACTGTGAATTAGTATATTAGAGTGAAGGAGCATGGCAATATCAATATGAATGAGGAGGACGTACTTAGAATGAGTAAAGAAAAAGTTAGACTGGTTAGACCTTCAGCTGAATATAAAGAAACGTATGTAGCATTTTATGAAGATTGGGTCGCAAGCGGAGAATCAATGGTACCGTGGGTCATTTCGAAAGAACCCTATCTTTTTGAAGAGATGTTAGCTTTTCTGGAACGCAATCAACAAGGCATTGATATCCCGGAAGGCTGGGTTAGGGACAGTACATACTGGCTCGTCACGGAGAGTAATCGAGTTGTTGGAGCCGTAAATATACGCCATGAGTTGAATGAGAAGCTGTTTCATAGCGGAGGGCATATTGGTTATGGAATTCGTCCAGGCGAGCGTCAGAACGGATATGGTGCCGAGATCCTCAAGCTTTCCTTGGAAATCACGAAAGATCTCGGGATCACCAAAGTATTGGTCGTATGTGATGCGCATAATGAGGCATCCAGAAGAGTTATTCTTCGTAACGGGGGAATTCAGGATCAAGACTATGTTGAGCCTGACGGGAATATCGTCGAGCGGTTCTGGATAGGTAATGTCGAATAATGCTGAATGTTGTTGTAATTTAACGAAAATAATATAGATCATGATTGTAATACCCACGTCTGCTGATTAAAATAAAGGGTAGAATCTGGATTGCGGCCGGAAACTATCATCCTATCAGGCATAAGTGAGGTTTTATTATGAATCAACCGGTTAATCGGCCCCGGCGTATTGAGTATCTGGATCTCTATCGTGCTTTTGCAATCATGGCAGTGGTTGCCATTCATGCGACTTCAACTGCAGTTGCACATTATCCCAAGCACTCGCTGGATCATGACTTTTATTATTTCTGGAACAGCTTTCTGCAATTCGCCGTACCTGCATTTCTGTTCTTGTCCTCACTGGTGTTGTTCTACAATTACAGCTCCAAGATGAAGGAAAAGGGCTGGATGCCCACTTTTTATAAAAAGCGATTATTTTATGTTTTTGTGCCTTATCTGGCTTGGTCGCTCATTTATTTTATTGTCAAACAATGGCTAGCAGGCAAAGAGCCTCTGGCACATGTGAAGCAGTTCTCGGAACAATTGTTAACTGGTACTGCACACACGCATTTATATTTTTTTCTGATTATTTTGCAATTTTATGTGGTTTTTCCACTGCTTCTATCGTTAACACGTTATCATTTAGTTAATCGATATTTACCATTGTTCTTTATTGCGGCGCAGGCTGTTTTTTACGCGTTGCATTTGCAGTTTCATTTCTCACGGATAGGGAGTTTGCTGCCCAGTTACCTGATTGTTATTGGATTCGGTGCCTGGATTGGGTTGAACTTCGATGCAGCAATGAAGAAACTGTTCTCGTACCGTTATGTGCTGATGGCTGCATTGTTGAGCGGAGGAGCAGTCTTTATTTATGGCAATACTTATGTAAAAACGGCTTTCGCCGCAACTCCGGCACTAACCTATACGCTGTTATTTCTATTCCGTAATCTGTTTACCCTCTCGGCCTGCTTGCTCTTGCTGATCGCGTGTGAACGAATGGGTGCATGGAAACAGAATGGATCTAATCGAGCAACTCGTATTCTGAACTCTTTGGGTACGGTGGCCTTTGGCATATTCTTAATACACCCATTAGTGCTGTTGTTCTGGAGAAGAGAACTCACCAAGGAACTCGCTCCACATTTCAGCCTTGGCATTATGCTCTCTTATGTTGTGGCGATTCTGCTCTCATGGATTATAGCCATGGGACTCCGACGAATGAAGTGGGGATGGGTTCTGATCGGGCGTTAACGTTGGGTAGACTGTGAAATGATGAATATAAAGTGAAACCGAAAAGAGAGATTTCAAGCCCTGTAATTTTCAGCGGATGACTTGAAATCTCTTTTTTATTCGTCCAAGAGGCGTTATTATGGACTAATGTCCAGAAAATTCAAGTAATGGTATACATATTGATGATGTCAGGAGTGATGGGATGAAGTTCATCATTATTTTTGGTCCACAGGCTGTGGGGAAAATGACGGTGGGTCAGGAATTGGAGAAGATAACCGATCTGAAATTGTTCCACAATCATATGACGATTGAACTGGTGTCACCTTATTTCAGTTATGGTACACCTCAAGGCAAGAGACTGGTTAATCTGTTCCGTCAGGAGATTTTTGAAGAAGTAGCGAAGAGCGAGCTGCCCGGTTTGATTTTTACATTTGTGTGGGCATTTGATATAAAAGAGGATTGGGAGTACATTCGCAAAGTCAGTGCGTTGTTTGAGTCCAGAGGTGCAGAGGTATGTTATGTTGAACTGGAGGCTGATCCGGCGGAACGATTGGAACGTAACAAAAGTCCACATCGGCTGCTGCACAAAGCAACGAAGCGTAATGTCGAATGGTCCGAGCAGGATCTGCTTTCGAGCATGGAGAAATATCGGTTGAACTCAGAGCCCGGAGAAATAACGCATGAGCATTATATTCGGATTAATAACACCAATAAGAGCTCGAAAGACGTGGCACAGCTGATCCAAGAACGATTCAAACTGTAATTGTAAGGGGAGGCGAATAAAGCATGTATATCATTTTTGCTTTAATAGTAGGATTTGTTCTGTGTCTTCTGTTCCCATATGGTACGATTCTGGCTGGCGCTATTATATTTGCACTTGTTGCAGATAATTATCGTCAGACCATGAGTATGCGCGAGGATATTCGTTCCATTAAGCATCATCTAGGACTGATGCACAAGGGTGAAGCGGAAGAGTACCAGATCGATAAACAGTTAACTGATATCGAACATTTGGATTCGGATCAGTTGAAGATCATTAATCGAAGAATTGAAGCAGAGCTGGAGAAGGAAAGCAAAAAGAATAAATCATGATGAAACGACTACACGAAAAGGGAGAAGGTTTGACATGGTACGCCGTTGACTGATGAGAGTTATGAGATGATATATGTCTGCAAAAAAAGTGAGCAAAGAGTGACAAAATAAAAATAATTAATTTTTTTGGTATGCCATTTTTCATCATTCGGACACATTAAGTTCTTCTCTATGGGGGGCTTTTTTGTGTATTTATGATCCGAATTCTACAGGATTTTAAGAAGCATATAAGCGAAAATATAGTAAATAAGTGCAAACACTTTTCGTCTACAATGGCATGGATGCGCTCATAAACGTAATTATAAATTTTAGTTTATTAATGGTCGAAGTGGAAGGGTAGTAGTAGGCTGTCTTATACAGATCTGATTCAGACAGGTATTGAATTCTGGATCTGTTGCTCTCTGTACAAGTATAATTCCCTAGATAAGACGTCATGCTAAGGGAGTGGTCTGTAAGGGGAGATAAATAGATGCAGATTCGATATGGGCAAATAGAAAAAAATACAAAGCAAATGAACAGATTCATTTAGACGTTCAAAAAGTGGTTTGTTAGAGGTAAAGCATCATCGATTTTTTTGTTGCACAATGTAGAAAAATGTAATACCATGAACGCACATATAGTCAACATTGAAGTGAAATGGGCAAGGCCAGTGACCTCGTGGAAGGTACGGTTTGCCTTTTTCTGTATATTGGAGTGGATAAAGTGAAGATCGAGAAGGTGTTAAACAATAATGCTGTAGTTGCGATGAAAGACGAACGTGAAGTCATTGTCATTGGCCGGGGAATTGCTTTTCAGAAGCGTGCCGGTGATGAGGTTTCCGAGCAGCATATTGATAAGATATTTACTTTACAGAATGAAGATATTCAGGAAAATTTCAAGGCATTAATCGCGAGCATACCACTGGAATACATGAAAGTGTCTGAGGAGATTATTGCCTATGCCAAGCTGAAGCTTGGGAAAAAGCTAAACGAGAGCATCTATCTGCATCTGACGGATCATATTCATTTTGCCATTGAACGTTATCGTAATAATCTGCCTATCCGTAATGGACTGCTGTGGGAGACCAAGCAGCTCTACAAGGACGAATATGAGGTAGGGCTGGAAGCGCTAAATATGATTTGTGATCAGTTTGGTGTGCTGTTGCCGGAAGATGAGGCAGGGTTCATGGCACTTCATTTTGTAAATGCGGCACTAAACGAAGAGATGCCTAACATCCGGAGCATGACTCAGGTCATGCAGGAGATTTTGACGATCATCAAATATCATTTCAAAATGGACTTTGACGAGAACTCACTGAATTATTATCGATTTGTGACCCATCTGAAGTTTTTCGCTCAACGGCTGGTAAAAGGCAAGCATTACAAGAGCAACAACGATGATGAGTTATTCGAGATGATTCAGAAAAAGTATCCTGAAGCGCACAAGTGCTCGGAGAAGATTCGAAAATTTATTGAAAATAACTACACGTATCAACTGACTAACGAAGAAATGATGTATTTAACCATTCATATTGAGCGCGTAGTGCATGCCACTTCAGAGTAACGATATTACAAAATAAAGATTCTTAAAAAAACGCTTGCAATAGGTTAGAAGTTATTATATTATGAATCCATAAAGTAAGCGCATACATCAATCGGATTGTAACTGTTCAATCAGGCAATTCCGAGACTTCCGACCAAACTGGGTCCGTAAAGATGGGTTGCAACTTACTTTAAGATGAAGTTGTTAATGCTACAACTGAATATCGCTGTGTACAGCCTTACAGGGTTGCAACCGTTAAGGGCAAAACCTGAATTGCTGAATATCACGACTTGTTTCCGGATTTCCGGTGCGTTGTGTATGTTCAGTAGTTCAGGTTTTCTTTGTTTCACAAGCATCGGGAGTCTACTTAGAGAGGGAGAATTACTATGAACTACGATCAACTGGCCAAAGACATCTTGTCTGGTGTAGGTGGAGCTAAAAACGTAAACAGTGTATTCCATTGTGTAACCAGATTGCGTTTTAAACTCAAAGATGAAAGCGTTGCTAAAACGGAAGAACTTAAAAATCTGCCAGGTGTCATTACCGTCATGCAGAGTGGTGGACAGTATCAGGTTGTAATCGGCAATGAAGTGCCGGATGTATATAAAGCCGTTGTAAAAGCTGGTAATCTGTCAGCTGAAGGACAAGTCGACGCCGATGAAAAGGATTCGGGTCCGAAAGGCAGTTTGTTCAGTCGCTTTATTGATATGATCTCCGGTGTGTTTACACCCGTTCTAGGTTTGCTCGCGGCAACAGGGATGATCAAAGGTTTCACGGCCATGTTTGTTTCGTTAGGATGGCTTGATAACACATCAGGAACGTATGCATTGTTGCAGGCAACAGGTGATTGCTTGTTCTACTTCTTCCCGATATTTCTGGGCTATACGGCGATCAAGAAATTCGGCGGAAATCCATTTCTAGGGATGGCGATCGGGGCCACGCTTGTTTATCCATCATTATCAGGATTGACAGCTGGCGACCCGTTGTACACTTTGTTCACAGGCACGTTGATTGAATCACCTGTGCACGTTACGTTTCTAGGGATTCCTGTTATTTTGATGACGTACTCGTCATCGGTAATTCCGATTATCGCAGCTACATTCTTTGCTTCTAAAGTCGAAAGATTTTTCAAGAAAGTAATGCCTAAAGTCGTTAGCAACTTCTTGGTTCCGTTCTTCACGTTGCTCGTTGTTATTCCGTTAACCTTCATCCTCATTGGACCCATCTCAACCTGGGCAGGCCAATTGCTCGGCGCATTTACAACATGGATTTATGCACTGAGTCCAACGATTACGGGTCTGGTTATCGGCGGTTTCTGGCAAGTGTTTGTATTGTTCGGTCTTCACTGGGGTCTTGTACCGGTGGCACTGGTCAACCTGTCGAACTTTGGATATGATCCGGTTCTGGCGATGTCCTTCGCAGCTTCCTTTGCACAAATCGGGGCAGTGCTTGCTGTCATTGTGAAAACAAAAAGCACCAAGCTGAAAACATTGGGTGCTCCAGCGTTTATATCCGGTATTTTCGGTGTAACTGAGCCAGCGATATATGGTGTGACTTTGCCTTTGAAAAAACCGTTTATTATGAGTTGTGTCGCGGCAGCGATCGGCGGCGGTATTCTTGGTTTTGTTGGCACGAAAGGATATATTATCGGCGGCTTGGGAATCTTCGGATATCCTAGCTACGTGAACCCTGAAACAGGTATGGATTCGGTATTCTTCTGGACAATTGCAGCAACAATTATTGCGTTCATTCTTGGCTTCGTTCTCGTTTATTTCACTGGATTCAAAGATCCGGAAGAAAAAACAGCTGTTGTAGCTCCAAAGTCTGATCAGGACCCTAATCCTAATCAAAAAATCGAAATTTTCAGCCCGATGGCTGGTGAAGTGGTCGAACTGAAAGAGATCAATGACGTTACCTTTGCAGGAGAGCATATGGGTAAAGGAATCGCAATTCGTCCAACCAGCGGCAGAGTTGTATCTCCAATTACGGGTGTCGTACAAACGGTATATCGCACCAAACACGCCATTGGACTTGTCACTGATGATGGTGTTGAGATGCTGATTCATATTGGACAGGATACGGTGCAATTGAAAGGTCAGCATTTCACAGCTCATGTAAAAGATGGCGACCGCGTTAATGTAGGCGATCTGATCATGGAATTTGATCTGCAAGCGATCAAGGATGCCGGATATGAGACGGTTACACCGATTATTATTACGAACACGTCCAATTATCTGGATGTAGTGGGCACGAAGGATGCATCTGTGAAAGAGAAAGATAGATTGCTCACAGTGCTCGGTTAATTAAACATACATTATGGATAGGAGGTAGACGTGAATGTTTGAAAAATTAACAGCCTTCCCGGAGAATTTTCTCTGGGGAGGAGCAACGGCAGCAAACCAGCTTGAGGGAGCCTATCTTGAAGGTGGCAAAGGGTTAACTACGGTTGACCTGATTCCCACAGGGGCTAATCGCTTCCCTATTGCTTTGGGAAATGTCGATTCATATGAGCCCAAAGATGGAGAGTTTTATCCTTCGCATGAAGCGATTGATTTTTATCATCGATACAAAGAAGATATCGCACTGTTTGCAGAAATGGGATTCAAGTGCTTCAGGCTCTCTGTAGCCTGGGCACGGATTTTCCCTAATGGCGATGACGCTGAGCCAAACGAGGCAGGATTGCAGTTTTACGATGATGTCTTCGACGAATTGTTGAAATATAATATTGAACCTGTGGTCACAATCTGTCACTTTGATGTCCCTGTACATCTGGTTGAAACGTATGGCGGGTGGAAGAACCGTAAGATGATTGGTTTCTTTGAGACTTATGCAAAGACATTGTTCGATCGTTACAAGGACAAGGTCAAATACTGGATGACGTTTAATGAAATCAATATGCTGCTGCATCTTCCGTACATTGGAGCAGGTATTGTTCTTCAGGAAGGTGAGAATAAAGAGCAGGTTCTCTATCAGGCAGCGCATCATGAATTGGTTGCTAGTGCACTGGCTGTGAAGGCCTGCCACGAGATCATTCCAGGTGCACAGATTGGTTGCATGCTAGCAGCAGGCATGGTTTATCCGTACACTTCCAATCCAGACGATGTATGGAAAGCCATGGAGCAGGATCGGGAGTCGTTCTTCTTTATCGATGTTCAGTCTAAAGGAGCTTATCCTGGGTATACGAAGCGTTTCTTCAGAGAACACGAAATCGTGATTGATATGCAGCCGGAAGATGCAGATATTCTCATGCAGAATACAGTCGACTATATCGGATTCAGCTATTACGCCAGCCGCTGTACGAGTACCGATCCGGAAATTTTGAAGGATTCGACCGAAGGTAATGTGTTTGGTTCAGTGAAGAACCCGTATCTTCAAGCTTCCGAATGGGGCTGGACAATTGATCCGAAAGGTCTTCGAATTACCTGTAACCAGCTGTATGACCGCTATGGCAAACCATTGTTTATTGTGGAAAATGGACTTGGTGCAACGGATGTATTACTGGACAATGACACCGTTGAAGACGATTACCGCATTGATTATCTGAATCGTCATTTTGCCGAGATGGCTGAAGCCATTCAGGACGGGGTTGAGCTTCTGGGTTACACGAGTTGGGGACCGATTGATCTGGTCAGCGCGGGTACCGGGGAGATGAAGAAACGGTACGGTTACATTTATGTAGACCGGAACAATGATGGAAGCGGCACACTTCGCAGAGTGAAAAAGAAAAGTTTCTATTGGTACAAAGAGGTTATTGCCAATAATGGGGCGCTATATTTTTAACTCCTGCTGGAGGAGATCATTGGATAAGAAGGAGCGGTTTCGTGAAAACGAGCCTGCTCCTTTCGTTGGTATTACCCGGTTCTCGTACAAAAAAGTCGCTCTGACACTTCAGATCGACCTGTATCTATAGAAGGAATTTAATTGATGAGGAAATTAAGGTACTTGTAGACTGCGCTCGGCGTTTAGTCGCCCATATTGCCAGTAGACACCAGAGCCGGATACGGGATCGGATGCGAAGCATAGGGCATCGCGAATTTGTGCATTGGTTTTCCCTTGGGCA
>Ga0153960_1000123_pt1 | contig 16538 bp, 14 predicted proteins | sample TSFL044MetaG_FD_102274 | JGI IMG/M metagenome (GOLD analysis project Ga0153960, IMG submission 102274) | Attine ant fungus gardens microbial communities from Florida, USA - TSFL044 MetaG | ecosystem: Host-associated > Fungi > Mycelium > Unclassified | place: USA: Florida, Withalacochee...
TAAAAGAGCTTGCAGTTAATCCTGCAAGCTCTTTTGGTGTGTTCACCCTACGAAACATAGTTGGAATCGTTCTACTATGATAAACGTATGCATGATTACTTCTAAGACTACGTTGTTTCGGTGATGGCAGGTAGCAGAATGGTAAAAGTCGTACCTTCTCCAATCTGACTCGCCACCTGCATCCCATAAGCCTTGCCAAAATGAAGTTGAATACGCCGCTGCACATTATGCAGGCCGATTCCTGTTCCTTTATCTGCTTCGAGCTTATCTTCCACAAAGTTCTGGATCGTATGTTGATCCATACCAATGCCATTATCGCAGACTTCGATCACAATATTACTGCCCCGTGGTTGAATCCGAATAGTAATCACCCCATCTTCTTCAAGCTCGGCCAAACCGTGAAAGATCGCATTCTCCACAATGGGCTGCAGAATCATTTTGGGCATATGATAATCGAGCAGTCTATCCTCAATCTCATATTTCATCTGAATACAGTCGTAGTACCTGACATTCTGAATCGTCACGTAATTCGCGATATTATCGATTTCCTCACGAATCGTCACAAGTGTTCCATCGGATCTTGTGGCATAACGAAGCATCGAGATTAATGCATCAGTCATTTCCACGATTTTGTCAGCCTGCTGCATGGAGGCGATCCATTTCACTGAACCCAAAGTATTATACAGAAAATGAGGCTTGATCTGGTCATGAAGCGCACGCATCTCGGCCTTTGCTTTCTCTATCTCTTCCTGCTGCATCCGCTCAACCATACGCTTCAATTCATGTGACATCTTGTTAAATCGAACCGATAAATGCCCAATCTCATCGCGAGAACGAATATGTTCAACTTGTTCAAACTGCCCCTTCTCGACCAAAGAGATATTGCTGAGCAGTTTCTTGATAGGGGTGGTGATGACATGAGATAGAAAAATCGAAATAATGGCAGCAAAAAGAACCAGGACAATGGACAGTGTCACCAGATTATGCCCTAATATTTTGCCGTCGGCAGTAAGCTCATCCAAAGGCATGTATAAATAAGTAGTCCATTTCTGCTGACTAAGTGGACTGGTCACCACAACATTTAATGATTCGGGAGGACGAACGTTGTCCCGGAACAATGTACCGATTAAGCGTTCATTCACGTTATATACAATTTTGTCATTCTCATCAACAATCATGAACCTGGAACGTAGCCCTTCCTGCAAGTTACGATTAACGATTTCGATGAACTTTATATCAATGCTGACGACAATCACGCCGAGCAGTTCCCCGCTAGCCACATCATGAATTTTACGAGCGTGTGACACTGCCAGAATTTTATTCTCCAATTGCTCATCGATTCGGGTTGTCAATGTGATGGTTCGATCATTATCATGCATGAATTTTTTAAACCACAATTCGTTCGCCACTTTGAAGTCCGGGTCAATAGGCTGGTTAGGACTGACGAACAGATCTTGTCCCCCGTTCAAATTATAGAGGTAAATGGAAAATACGCGATCCTTCATCATGATATAATTCATCAAAATATTGTATGCAGCAATCTCATTTTGTTCATCACCCTCTCTCAGGAAATCCTGGATCGGAAAGCTTCCTTCATGGGTTGCAGATAAATTGTCGCTCAGTCCATTGCTGGCAAGCAGTGTGATTTTCTCAATCTCCTTTAGGAACTCATCGATGCGAATATTCGTCTGCTTGGCCAGATCGGTGAGCAGATTGGTATAATTCTGTGCCAATAATCGCTCAGAGGAATAATACGAACTGATCGTCATCACAAGTACGGGAAGAATGATGACCGTAATGCATATCACCATGATTTTGTACTTGATTGGGAAGAGCCGGGAATGCCTCATATGCTGCACCTCTATTCACGGATTACATGAATGCCTGCTGTCGTTCTCGATATTCCTCAGGAGTGAATCCTACCGATTTTTTGAAAATCTTACTGAAGTACGTGTAATTATGGTAGCCCACCTTGTCGGCGATTTCATATACTCTCAGTTCCCTGCTCAATAGATAAGCCTTGGCATGTTCAATCCGAACTCGTGTCAGGTACGTGATAAAATTCTCTCCTTTTTCCTGCTTAAACAATCGGCTGAGATACGAAGGATTGACACTGATCTGGCTAGCGATACTTTGTAAGGAAATATCCTCGGCATAATACTTGTCCATTAACTCAATGGCGAGGTCTGTGTAAGAACGCTCCTGCATAATCAGGGAATCGGTTTTAAAGTAATACGCAATATGAGCCAGCATATCCTGGTGAATATCCTCCCAATACTCTCCCTTCAAAACGATTTCGTAAGGCGATCTCTCGGTAAATGAAGGCTTGCCTCGTTCAGTAGCTCGTGAGAGATGAGAGTGTATGGTTTCCATCACCCTGATATATTGCTTGCGAATACTGCTCTCATCTGCTCGTTGCACCTCCAGATCAGAGCGAATTTCTTCAAGGAATTCCTCCGCCTTTTGGTTATCTTTACTCACCCATAATTTGAGGAAATTTCGTTCTTGCTCCGGACTGAGCATTCCATTCACTTCTTTCCGAATTGGAGCTTGAATCACGTCCGCGTAATACAGTATCTGGTTACTGCCTTTAAAGAAACTTTGCCTTAGGGCGAATTCCGCTTCTCGACACGCCTTTCTTATGCCATGGAAACCGGAAACGATTGTACTTACACCCGCTGAGAGCGACAGATTCATAAAATCCTTGATTGAAGACAGAAGCTTATTACATAGTTTGTTTAGATCGGCTTGTACAGACTCACTCCCAGGAAGAACGTTGACAATAACCCAATATTCAGATGAGCTTTCCACGAAAATCTCTTTCTCCCATTTGGATGGAATGATCTCTTCCATAATATTCAGAATAGAGAATCGAAGTAGCTTTTCCCCCTTCTCGATATATTTCCTCTTCGCCTCCTCGTAATAATTCACAACAAACTGGATGACCACCAACTTGTCTGATCGTATACGTAAATGCATTTCTTCAGCTTTGGCAACCATATCTTGTTCATCTATGAATCCGCTTACAACATCTTGGAAGAAGCTATCTTTGAGATGTCTCAGGCTCTTGGAATGGTCATGTGTCATAAATGGTGCGTTGGTCTGCGTGCCACGTTCACTTTTTAGTTTTTCTTCAATGGTGGTAAGCAGATCAACTAGAGAGGTTTCTGTAATCTCACTTTTAATCAAGTAGTCTACAGCCCCAAGCTTCAGTGCCTCTTTTGCATAATGAAATTCATCAAAATTACTCAGGATGACATATTTGCAGGTTTTCAGTAAACAAGATGCCTCTTGTATGAGCTCTAACCCATCCATAATCGGCATCTTGATATCGGTAATAATTAGATCAGGGGTCACTTCTAGCGCAAGTTCCAACGCTTCCTTCCCGTTCCCCGCTTCACCAGCAACATAGAAATTGTACTCTTCCCAATTCAGCATGGAACGAATTCCAACCCGCATGAGCAGTTCATCCTCTACGATCATCAGTTTATACATGAGCATCCTTCCTCCAACATGAACCATTTTCACTATTTTACCATTAATCCAATTATTGCAAAGATGTCTAGCCGCCCGTTTATTTGTGATTTCTAATCAGATGGATGTCCCTTTCGTTCCTGTTCTCAACAGATGCATCCTATGATAAACTTGGATTGGTTAATTATGTTAATGAAAAAAGATAATTCAGAGGAGATGTCACTTGGGATTGAATGCAGAACAATTTGATTATATTTCAGAGACAGAACGATTAATAATAAGACCTTTAAAGAAAGACGATTATGAAAATTGGTTAAATGCATTTGAAAACCGTCTCCCTTCTCAACACCGCCACGATAAAGGGAAAATGGATATGAGCGAATGTACACCGGATTGGTTTCATCATCTCGTAGATCGACACCAAGAGTTAGCGCGTACAGATGCCGTTTATGTATTTGGTGTATTTAGAAAGGAAGATGGTACACATCTGGGTATGATTGATATTGCGACTTTAGCAAGAGCGGATTTTCAATGGGCAAGCTTCGGATATACCATCCATAATCAGTATTGGAGAAAAGGCTACGGCAAAGAAGCCGTGAATGAAGCTCTTCTTATTGCATTTGAACAACTGAAATTCCACCGTATAGAAGCCCATATTAATTTGGATAATATACCCTCCAAGAAACTTGCGGAAAGTGTAGGCATGGAATTTGAATGTGTTCGCAAAGGATTTATACACGAAAACGATGAATGGACAGACCATTTGATTTATTACAAGAATTTCAAATAATCTTGCGACCTTCCTTACCATACCGCCCTTCTTCCAATTCTGGTCTGGTTGCTGTCCATTTGGATTTCATATGATCAGCGTTATAACAGTTTCCTGTATATTTTTATATCCACACCCGTCGCCGTTGAATAGCCTTCACTAACGAGCGTATCACTGTTCAGAAAAGATAATGCCTTACTGTTTGTAATCATTTTGGAAGCAGTCCGAAATAATACAGTTTTCAGCGTTTTATCCATGTTTCCGTTGTTTTCGATATAAATTTGACAGGTATGTCCTGTGTGGTCCGTTCCTTGGAGCATGTACCTTGCCGATAAAGTATGGTAATTACCCTGTTCCCTGATAATTTGAGTATCCACTCCTCCATCAAGCACCAATCCTTCAAAATACTTCCCGGTCACGTTCCCTGTAAATGTAATCATGACAACCGATTCATCCACGCTGTTATGTAACTCGATTGTTTTCCCAATGTTCACATGTACTGTAAACAATTCTTCTAATCTCACGCGTTACCACCTCCAGATTAAGTGAATTATAACTCTACTCCTTATTTTGTAGGTAGCGAGGAATTACATGAGGGATAGCGTGACCGGCAGAACCCAAGATCAAAATACCAAAAAGACTGATTCCGTATTTGGAATCAGTCTTTTTCAACATCATTAATTGTGTTTTAATCCGTTCTCACAGGTAACTTGCCCTCAGCTTTTCGTTGGCCAACCAGCACTTTAATTCCTGCTGTTGTATTGGGCTCCTGCTTTCCATATACGGCAAGCCCTGATCGCACATTCTGCAAATAAATCATCTCGTACGGGTTGCCAAGCGACAATAGGGAGTAACGCTGATTACGCCTGTTCATCGTATCAATCAAGGTTTGATAATCGGACCATCCGAACTCACTGGCCACGTTACGGAACTGGTAAGATGCCAGAATGACGTAGTCGGCCTGTCCAATCGCCTGAAGGACTTCATTCGTCTTCCCTTGTCCAATAAGAGAAATTTCTGTCTTCAGGGATAGGTTACTTGCAGCTTGTATCAGTTGCTTCTCGAGCTGCTTTCCTTGTTCCTGTTCGGCTGCGAGAATAACGACCCGGTCACCTTGTTGAATTTGATCTGGAACTCCACCCTCACGGCTGGCCAATACGGTGACCGCTCGCTCGGCAATTTCCTGCTCCACCGCCCGATGCTGCTTCGATCCAATGACACCGTTAAGCGCGTTTAGCTTTTGCGCTAGAGTCTGGCTGCGTTCAAACAAACCATATTTGGCTTTCAACTCCAAGATTCGCTTCACTGAGGCATGAATGGTTTCATCCGGAATCTTCCCGCTCTTCACTGCGTTCACCAGCGTTTGATGGGCAGCTGCCGGATCTTTTGGCATAAGGATGATATCAACACCTGCGGAAACAGCACGTTCCACGGCTTTATTCTCCCCAAAATGCTCTGCAATCGCATTCATGGTAAAAGCGTCAGAAATGATCAGACCTTCGTATCCCAACTCCCCCCGAAGCAGTCCGGTCAGCACCTTTTTGGATAAGGTGGCAGGTATGGGCACACTCTTTCCGTCTTTGAGTGAAGTAACATGCTCGTTATCAATGGCCGGGAAAGCAATATGTGCAGTCATGATCATCTCGACCCCGTTTTCAATCGCATCCCGAAATGGTTTTAATTCTACCGCATCAAGTCGTGCGCGGTTATGCGTTAGCACAGGCATACCGAGATGGGAGTCTACGGTTGTATCCCCATGCCCTGGGAAATGCTTGACTGCCGCGATTACACCGGATTGCTGTAGACCCTTTATCGTTGCGAGACCAAGCCGCGTCACCAAATCCGCGTCTGAGCCAAACGATCGTATGCCAATGATTGGGTTGTCTGGATTGCTGTTAATGTCGAGCACTGGCGCAAAGTTGATCTGTATCCCCAGTGCCTTCAACTCCTCCCCTGTCAGCTGACCAGCCGCTTCAGCTAGTGCTGTATCTCCCGTTGCGCCAAGTGCCATCTGTCCCGGCAGATTCGTCCCGCCCGGTATCCGCTTAACAACGCCTCCCTCTTGGTCGATGCTAAGAAATAAAGGAATGTCGCCGGCTTCTCTTTGCATGTCATGTGTGAACGTTGTAAGCTGCCTGATATCTACAATATTTTTGTCGAAAAGAATAAGCCCACCCAAATCTTGATCATGAATGGTGCTTTTCAGTCCCTCATTAACGGTCGTAGTCACTTTACCATTCCATTGCCTAATGTCAGGCATAAGCATCTGGCCGACTTGCTCGCTTACGGTCATATAGGATATCAGCTTGTCCCAATCTTGTGTGCGAATGGCTGCTTCACGTTCGAATCGAATCACACGTGACATAAATACAGCATATTCCGCTCGCGTGACCGTTTGATTCGGACGATAAGTACCATCCGAATATCCGCCAACCAAGCCGTTCGAACTCAAGATGAGAATGGGTGCCTCAGCCCAATGTTGTTTCGTATCTGACCAATTGGCTGGCTGCTTGCCTTCTATGAGTGAATACGCACGCGTAAGGAATGCCGCAGTTTCAGCACGGCTAAGCGGTGCATCCGGACGGAAAGAGCCGCCAGGAAATCCGCTGGCAAGTCCGTTTTTTGATGCTAACGCGATTTCCTGATAAAAGGGGTGCGTTGCCGGAACATCCGAATAAGTCGTTGTACCTTCCACCGGTTTCTCCAGCTGTTGAGGATACAGCTCCCGCACCATAAACGTGACAGCTTGCGCCCTTGTTACCAGCCCTTGGGGCTTAAATATTCCATTTCCATATCCTGCGACTGTTCCTCGTTCAGCCATATACTCGATACCGTCTTCTGCCCACTTCGAATGCTGCAGATCGGTAAAACGTTCTTCCGCATCTGCACTTCCTGCCCATATGAGCATAGAGCCGAGAACAGCACCGAATATCGCCATCATTTTTAGTTGCATCTATTTCACTCCTGTTGATGTTCTTTGTAAGATGAATAGACGCTATGGATATACGTTTTGTTGCGTTGGGTTGCTGCTCTAATCGCTTGGGCCCTTATGAACACTTGACTGTTATCTCACCATCTAAGATAATTACAGTTTGACTAAAAAATTCCTACAAGAGGATCTTTCATTTGGAAGGGGGGGCTCGTTATTAACTGGTTAAATGATCTCTATAAGATAAATAAACGGGAATCGAAAAAGGAAATCGAACGATCTTTGGTTAATGCCATCTTCCGAATCTATGATCGGTTTCCTCGAATTGGCCTTAGAGAGCGAATCGGGCAGCAAGAGATGTCTCTTGATATAGCCGATGCTTATATCCAAGGGCATAACGCCATGATTGAAGCTGGTGTCGGAATTGGCAAGTCTTTTGGCTACCTGATCCCAAGCCTGCTCATGAATCAAATGTCCCAGAAACCGGTCATTATAGCTACATCCTCCATTCAGCTTTCGGAACAGATACATAAAGATTTAAGAGTCATTGGTAGTCGGCTGGGCTTCACAACCGTTCGCTCTGTCGTTGGGAAAGGAATGGGCCAGTATGCCTGCCGAAGCAGGGCCGCGGAATGGATCAGGCCTGATGATCCGAACACCTCACTGTCTACCCTTGCCCAGCGTATATTAGATTATGAAATTGATGAAAGAGCGGATATTAAAGCTGGAATTAGTGATGCGGATTGGTCCAACTTTTCCGTAAATGATTGCAAATTTGAACGTTGCCATCATAAAAATGGGTGCTTGTTTTACGATATGAGAGCTAAATTAAATGCAAAGGCTCATGAGATTGATTTTATTATTGTGAACCAGGACCTGCTCATACGGGATTTGATGAAGAAAAAAGAAGGCACCAAGAGTATCATCTCGGAACAGCCGGCTCTGATCGTCATTGATGAAGCGCATAATCTGGAAGCAAAAGTTCGAGATGCCAGAACGCTTGAGTTTACTTATCGGGGAGTTTGCCGCACTCTGGATACCACTGTGCAGCTTCTCACGAAGCAGTCCGGGGATAAAAGTCTCTTCTCACAAACCAAGTTTATAAAAAAATGTGTTGAACGAATCTTCCAACAGATAAACGCGGATCTGCTCCACCATGCGAAGCAGGATAGCGACCGTATAAAAGTGTCGGAAATCAAAGGTATACCGTTAAACCAAGTCTCGAACGATTTGAAAGATCTTAGTCTTCGCCTTTCCATTTTGACCTCCCGCCACGAACGGGAGATTGATGACGCTTTTGAAGCTATAAACGCGCTTATAACTCTCATCCATGTCTTGGCTGAATTAGAGGATAACTATCTCATATGGGCAAGCAGTCCCCTGGGAGTAACCACGATCAGCATCTGTCCCAAAGATATAAGCCAATTTCTGAAGTACGCTTTATTTAACGGCAAGGCGCCTGTTATCTTAGCGTCGGCAACGCTGTGCCAAGGCGGGGAGACATTGGAGGAACAATACTCTTATTTGACGCAGTCCCTCGGTTATAAGGGTGATTTTATGGATCGCAAATCCTCCCCTTTTGACTACACCAATCATGCCATGATGTACATCTCCAACAACGTTCCCTATTACCAGCATGAACAGCGCGAAAACTATCTTGAAGCAGCCTACAACGAATTGGTTCAACTCTGTAATTTAACACACGGAAGAACAATCGTCCTTTTTTCAGCAAAGGAAGACATGAAGTACATTCATAAGAAATTGATCTCGAGGACTAATGAATATACATGGGCAGTTCATGTTCAAAAAGAGGGATCTTCCCAGGACAGTGTCATTACCGAATTCAGGAAAAGCAAAGGTGTGCTCCTGGGTACCGGTGTATTCTGGGAAGGCGTGAATATTGAGGGGCCCGATCTGTCGCAGGTCATTATTTTCCGTCTGCCCTTCCCTGTCCCTTCCGACCCAATTTATGAATATAAGGCATCTGTATCGGAAAATCCGTTCATGGAGGTGTTTGTCCCGGATATGCTTCTCCGGTTACGGCAAGGAACGGGACGCTTGATTCGTAGTGAAACGGATCTAGGCATACTCAGCATACTAGACTCCCGTCTTAGTGCAGCGGCAAAAAAGAGTTACCGGGAACAGGTGCTCGACACGCTGCCATTCAAAGAAGTGACAGAGGATTTTTCGATTTTGGAGAAATTTGTTCAACAAAAAGGGATACGACATACGGATTGAACGTGGAACAGCCCAACCATATAACTGTGCAAATCACATAAAAAGGCCCTTCCGCCCATAAAGCGGAGGGGCCTACTTCAATGCTGGAAGTAAGATATATGCTACAATATATTCCAGAGCCCAGAGCTATGAATCCCAAAGGAGGCATTTACATGGTTGAAAGACCGACTACAGAGGAGTATGCAGCTTTTTATGAAGGGTACATCCAGCTTGTTCCTGAAGGGAACATCATCGAACGGTTAGAGCAGCAGGCCAACATCGTACAAACTTTGCTTTCTTCATTGACAGAGGAGCAAGCAAACTATCGTTACGCCGAAGGCAAATGGAGCGTGAAGGAGGTCATCGGCCACCTTTTGGATAACGAACGCATCATGAGCAGTCGATTGCTTCGCATCGCCAGAGGTGACAAGGCGAATCATCCAGGCTACGATCAAGACGTGCTTATGCAGAGCCATCCTTTCAATACATATACCGTAGCCGATTTGAACGAAGAATATGCCGTCACACGCCGCTCAACCATTCTTATGCTCCGTCACCTCACGCCAGAAGCTTGGCTCTGTAAAGGGATCGTCAGTGATAATCCTGCTTCAGCTCGATCGATCGCCTATATTTTGGTTGGACATGAGCTTCACCATTTATCAGTACTTCGCGATCGTTATTCCTGGATGTGAAATTATAATCACAATTGGATTATATTTCTGGCTTCTTCTACAATTTGATTAATGATATCGCCTGCAGATTGATTATCTGTTAACATTCTCGTTCCCTGACCTGCCCAAAGGGCCATATACTCGGGATTATTTTGCTTAGCAGAAGCATTTCTAATCTCGCGAGTTAAGGTATTTTGGGTAGGAAAGGTCAGCGGCTTAATGCTGGATTCTTCCCAATGTTGTATAAAGTCGTTCTTGATGCCACGTGCTGGCCGTCCAGAAAAGGCATTTGTAATTACGGTGCTTTCCTCTGTGCTATCCAATAGTGCACGTTTGTATACCTCATGTGCGCCAGACTCAACTGATGTCAAGAAACGAGTCCCCATTTGTACACCTTGAGCTCCCAAAGCGAGTGAAGCCACCAGACCTCTGCCATCCATAATTCCGCCTGCAGCAATGACTGGAATATGGACGTGATCTACAATTTGTGGGACAAGTGCCATGGTTCCGATATTTGCTCCACTGGGCTGAGATGATACATCAAAAGTTCCTCGATGCCCTCCTGCTTCACTACCTTGTGCAACAATGACATCACATCCACGCTTTTCCGCTTGGATAGCTTCCTCTACCGTGGTGACCTTACTCATGATTTTAATGCCAAACGATTTTGCCTTCTGCATATGAGAATCGGAAAGCAATCCAAACGTTGTACTAATAATCGGAACTTTTTCGTCCAGCAAGATGGCAAACTGTTCTTCAAAATGATTAGGTGTACGTATTTCATCTTGAGCACGCTGCTTCACACCCAAGGATTCTCGAATTGAGGTCAATTCTTCGTTTACCGCCTCAAAATTCGTATAATGATCCTGTCCAACATGAGCAAAAATATTTACGGCAAACGGTGCTTGCGTCCGTTTTTTAATCTCGCGTATGTCCCCTCTTAGTTCCTCAGGACTCATATACGCAGCGCCTAACGTCCCTAACCCTCCTGCATTAGAAACTGCAGCGACTAGGGGTGCCATGTTTGCAATACCGGCCATCCCCGCAAGAACGATTGGATAACGAATATTGAAGCTTTCACAGAACTTACTGTTTAATTGAATAGACATCGAGGTTCCCTCCTCATCAATTCGGATTCCATTCTTTATAGTTTACATCGAGTTTATCCATCTTGTATAATCCGTAAATTAGATGTTACATATCATGATTTCAGATAGATTGTTTTCTATAGGAGGGTCTCAGTAACGACCATGTTTGTTAAACGAAAAGACACCCTCATTACACCGGTGCTATCTGCTTTTTTAGATGAAACTAAGAAAGAAATTCTCCAAAGCTAGATAGCTTTAATAAAAAAACACAAACGAAAATAAAGCAATAGCTTAAAGCTATTGCTTTATTTCCCCAAGTTGGATCTATTCAACACGCAATTTATCTTCTTCAATACTCTCTCTTGATTACAAAAAATGAGCCCCGAATCGTTCCAGCTAACTTGGATTTCTGTCTGGCAAACTTAAACTTGCCTTCCAACTCTGCTGGAACTTCCATCCCCTCAGAAAGCTTAAAACCCACGGCCCGCTTCTTAGGGTCATCCACCGTATACATGACATTAAGTCCAAGACCATCTTCATAAAAGACGTAGGAAATTCGAATGTTTTCCACTTGAAAAGCCGACGTTTCCAAAGGCTTGGCCGCAAATTCAATATCACGTTCTTCCTTCAAAATTCGTGATACATAGTCCAGGGTATCCTGACTTTCGCTAGCAGGAACAACCGTAAATTCATGCTTATATTTGTTCATAAAATAACGGGCTTCATTCGCACGCAAACCTGCAAGCGCTGCTGCTACTGGTGAGGACTCTAATCCGACCGTAGACACATTTTTAAAATCAACGATATACGACATGCCGTTCTCTCCTTCACCTTATTTCTTAACAACTGGAATCCATATTTCACCAAATAACAAGCCGTTTCGTTGTCCCATCTCAACCGTAGTATTCGGTCCACCAACATAAGCATAATTCGTTTCCGTTGGAAGGACTTGACCAAAAGCAACGCCAGTAAGGTTATTACTTAACTCATCAGATGTTGCCCCTTCCCCTTTAACGACCAGGTATTCTCCTTTAGGGAATTGGATCACTCTGGTTGCTTCTGGCAGTGTTTCTTCTGTCATGACGCCAGCATAATGCATCATCTTGTTATTGACTGCTTCGTTCACGGCAAAAATATAGTCATTGGTCGCTATAGCTTTTAAAGCATCCAGACTTCCATCTTCTTTCACAGCCGACCAAAAATCCGCCTTTTCTTTGTTAATCCCAGCAAAGTCAGTGTAATTGCTCTTAAGCTCAGTTCCAATACCCAAAACGATAAAACTGTCTTTTTCTTCAAAATTATAATTACTCATTCGTAACACCGTCCTCTTTAAATTTATCAATGATTTGTCTTTTCACTTGATGGGTTTATAATAACCTTAAATCATGTCAAATTATGATACTGTTTAGGAGGACTCGATGAAAAAAGTTGAACGGATTAATATCATCATGAGATATATTAACAATCGCGCTCACTTTACCATTTCTGAAATCATGCGGGAATTTAACATCTCTCGTTCGACCGCTATTCGAGATATCCGAGAAATTGAAGCTATGGGCATGCCACTTGTCGCTGAAGTTGGGAGGGATGGCGGTTATTTTGTCATGAACAACTCTGTCTTGCCCACGGTCCGCTTTACCGATAATGAAATTAAAGCTCTATTTCTCGCCTTTATGGCAACCAGAAATCAACAACTCCCTTATCTAAAGAGCCGTCAGTCTTTAACCGAAAAGTTACTGGGCCTCATCTCCGAAAATCAGCAAGATGACCTTGTTCTTTTAAATCAAATATTGCTTTTTGAAGGGACCAACCCCCATAATCCCGACTTGCTTGATCTGTCAGACCTGCCCCACCCTATGTTGGAAAAACTCATCCAGCTTCTTCTAATAGAAAGCTCTTTGTTGGTTACCGTCCAGGAAGAAAGGGAAATAAAGTCGTATCCCATTTATCTCTTGCACCTTTATCGTGAAAAAAGCTTATGGATCATTGAAGGCTTCGACTTAGAGGAAGAAAAGAGACGGATTTTATCTGTCGACAATCTCACCCATATTGAACCCTTTCCTACGAAGAAAAAGGTAAGTAAGAAAAAGATCTTAGAAAAATTAAGTAAACAGGAAGAAGTGATCAACCTTGTCCTTGAACTTGGTCCAAAGGCGATTGCACAGTTCAAGAAATATCATCCTTTAAAGCTTTCACTTTCTTATACGAACCCTTACCAAACTACAGCCGTTATAAAGACGTTTATCAACGTTCATCATGCCGAAGAATTAACCGAAATAACCAATTGGTTGCTTTTCTTAGGTGGAGATATCCAGATCAAGGAGATGCCAGAAGAAATTTTAGCAGGTGTACAAGAGAGATTAAGCTTATATTGCCCCTAAGTAGTGGATAGTTACAACCAAATAACTTTGAATTTAATAATGCTTTTATTATCTGCTGTTTCTACGGAGATCTACTATGGGACATTATCCCAAATGCGCTGCTTCATTCGTTCACACTCCTGTTCAAATTCATCCGATTCCGATATTCTCCAGGCGTCTGCCCGGCCCGTTCCTTGAACACTTTATTGAAATAATTGGCTTCCCCGAAGCTGCATGCTGCTGCGATTTGCTCCAGCGTATGATCGGACTCCTCCAGCAGCTGCACCGCCCTTCGAAGCCGAAGCGTCCGGAGCATCTGAATGGAGGACATGCCATAGACTTGCTTGAAAGCGCGATTGAAGTAGCTGGGATGAAGAAAGAGCAAGCCGGCCAGCTGCTGGCGAGTCAGCTTCTCGCCCAAATTGTCTTCCATGTAGCGGATGACAAGACGGAAGCGATCCCTTTCCGATAACGCCGGTACGACCGACTGCTCAATGCTTCTCCTTAAGCTGGAATGACCGGTCATGCGATCCACCCCGATTTTTCGGATATTTAAGCGAGTATCGCCAGCTCTTTCCGAACATAGATACCGTTCTGAAGCGTAACCCGGTCGGGTTGAAGCTCCGCTTCCTGCGATTCCTCTTCGACCATTACCCAGCCGTCATAGCCCGTCTCCTGCAGGTAACGGACGATGGCCTTATGATCGATCGATCCCTGTCCAAGCGCAGACCATTGCCCGCTTGCTAGATTCATATCTTTGAAATGGACATGGCGAATGAGCGGCCGGTAGGTGCGGATTATCGTCTCGACATCCATGCCACCCTTCACAATGTGGCCCGTATCCGGGGCATAGCCGCAATAACGGGAATCGATGCCCTCCAGAAGCACTCGGTAATCCTCTTCAATGCGGAAAATAGACCCACTTGGCGAATTAGGATGATACGCACATGCGATACCTGCTTCATATGCGCGGCGAGCTACCGCATTGATGCTCAACAGAGCGTTCTGCTGCCTGAGAGCCAGCTCGCTTCTGTCCTTGCCGGGAAGCTGTACGAGCGTGAGCAGCGTACCCGGAAAATGATTTAGAAACCGGATGATCCGGTCTGCTTCGAGTTTCTCCTCCACCGTCTCACCCGCTTCACGCCAATCAAGGGCTAGACAAAGCGCGCCCAGTTGCAATCCTCTTTCCTCTAGAGCATTTACGAGTGCCTGCGGATCGTCATTGTAAGGCCCAAGCATGCACACTTCCGGTTCTATGCCTGCGCCGCCCGCTTGCTGTACGATGTCCAGAATGTGCTCCAGCTCATCGCGATGCTTCTCATAGGACATCTGCCATGTATACGTCTGAAAGCCAAACGACATTGCCATGTTCTACTCCGCCTCCTTGATCGCCTTGCGGATGAACGGCACCGCCTCGCGGCCCCATTCCTCTACTTCAGCATTGAAGCAAAAGTCGACACACCACCAGTCAATATCTCCCACGACTGGCTTCAGCTCCTTGAGAAACGCAGTAAAGTCGATATCGCCAGCCCCAAATGCCGCATGCGTGCTCGTCTCCTCGTCATGCAGCGTGCCATCGGAGTCGATCAGATGGAAATGCCCGATATAGCCGTCAAGCAGCTTCGCAAATTCAGTAATCCCTCCGTCAAGCACTTCTTTCTCTCCCGGTTGGCGCGCTCCAACCACTCCACTCATATAAGCGTGGCTCGTATCGAATAAAATTTGGAACGACGAATGGCACACCGTCTCGACAAGCCGTTTGATTTCCGAAGGCTTGTTCAGCCAGAAGCCCGGTTCATACTCCCATACAATCCGAATGCCGGAGGCTGCCGCCAGCTCTGCAGATGCCTTCCATGTAAAAACAAGCCGGGCGAACTGTTCCTCATACTCCCTCTCTTCCAAGGCAGACGGCGGGCTAACCGTGTCGACACGAATCGTATCGATACCGAGATCCAAGCAAAATTGAATATAGGACTCCATTAATTGCAAATAGTCGGCAGGCTCGCATTGTGCCGGCGGTACCGTCGTAAAGTCCGGCGCGTAACCGGAGATACCGAGCCCATAGGATTGAATTTCCTCCAGCAGCGCTTGACGGCTGGCCTTTGTCGGATACAGCTCCGGCGTCGGGTGAGGAGCAAAGCCGTTAATTTCTACACCGTCGTAGCCCGCCTCGCTGGCATATTGCAAAATGCGTGAGAAAGGCCAAGGCGATGCTGCAAAAGGACCAAAGGCAAACGCCCATGAGCCGATAGATAGTTTAGGATTCATCCCGATCGCTCCTTCTTTAACCTAAATGTCGGTGACGCAATAAAAAGTCCAAGGTGATCCGGTTGAAATCGTCCAACCGGTCCCAGTGATGCGTATGGCCGCTACCCTCGAACACTTGCAGCTCAGCGTGCTTCATCTCTCCCGCAATGGCCAGCGATAAATGAAGCGGTGTAAAAATATCCTTGTCCCCTACTGTAATCAGGGTAGGAGCTGTTATGGCTCCGAGCCGCCCCGTCGTCTGATGGGACGTACACGCATCGCATTGCGCTAGAAACGCATGCGCCGGCATCGGATTCTCCTCCAGCAGAGCTGCCGCACGGGCCGCCTCCAGCTTGAGGGAATGATTGTTATAATAAGCTGGCGTATAAATAATGAGCTGAAGCAGCTTCTGAAATTCATCGGCCGGCATATGGGAATAGCCGCTGCCGAGCGTCTCGAACACGCTGCTTGTATAGGTATCGCACTGCTGCCAAGAGCAATTAAGAGACAGGCTTATGACCCGATCTGAAGCGGCCAGCGCGACCTCTTGCGCAATTGCGCTCCCCATCGATATGCCGGAAATATGGGCTTTATCGATATGAAGCGCATCCAGCAGGCCGATCGTATCGGCCGCCATCATTTTCGTCGTATAGGGCCCCTCCGGCTTGGCGCTGCCTCCTGCTCCCCGATTGTCGACGAGAATGCAGCGGAAATGCGGCTCATACGCCCGCACATGCTCTTCCCACACCGCTCCCGGAGCACCCAATCCCATAAGCAGCAATA
>Ga0153960_1000126_pt1 | contig 16408 bp, 9 predicted proteins | sample TSFL044MetaG_FD_102274 | JGI IMG/M metagenome (GOLD analysis project Ga0153960, IMG submission 102274) | Attine ant fungus gardens microbial communities from Florida, USA - TSFL044 MetaG | ecosystem: Host-associated > Fungi > Mycelium > Unclassified | place: USA: Florida, Withalacochee...
GAACCCAAAGGCAATCGTTGAGTGAACTGTATCTTCTTTGTGTTAGTTGACCTAAGCCGCACCCTGACTTCTGGGGTGGGGCTCGGCCTCCGAACCGTACGTGAGACGAGTTTCTGCCTCATACAGCTCAGGCCGAAGACCGGGGGAAGTTTAGGAGAGATGAGGAAAGCTAGCACTGCCGGTCGGGGCGAGGATAAGCTTGCTTCTTCACATTATCCCCCCCCAAAAAACGCCCCTTCCGCGCTAGCGCTTCGCGTTCTTTCTATTCCATTACGGGCCCTGGGCTTCTAATAACTTCGTTCGTTCGGCTAATACTAATTAAATAAGTGAAGTAGTCTCGTCGTCTGACCAATCGGCTCGGACACCAGACCGCCCATTTTGTCTCGACCTAAATGGAATGGCTCTCTTAGTTACGCTGCGCCCCGATCAGAGTCCCCACGTCCGCTTTTTCCGCCCGCAACCCAAGAAGTTGGCAAAGCCAACACAACATTAGGGCCGCCCCCTTCATTCTATGCTGACCCCGGCCCGGGCTGGCTTTTTGGGAAGCCCGTTCCCACCGCGCTCACGGCCCGGCTGGCCTGACAGCGTTAGTGGGAATTTCCCCGTTCCCTGGTCAAAGACTTGGTTGGATGCGGGATCTACTCCACGAGGAGCGGTACGGACGTAGATGATATCATCACGACCCCTTTTTTCGTACCGCTAGGGATGCTTAACGCCATTTCGCCAACTGGCGTTACCTGCGCTTTCGTGTCTCTCAGTGTGGTCAGCACTGGGTGTTTCCGAGCAGCGAAGCTTACGCCCATTCGCATTAATTCATCCAAAGTTCCTTACCCTTATGCACGAATTATTGAATTGGAATAAGCCATCTTCCTATCAAGGTTAAGGAGTCAACTGAGCATCTCAGCGGCGGGATTGAATACCCGGATCGAATCAGAGTTCACGCCGCCCGCCCTGAACAAATGGGAGGCGTGGGCCACAGGTCGCACATAAGCCGCCGGGTCGCACGACAAAAGAACACCCAACATACAGATGCACACTCCTCCATGTGAAATATTCATCTTCATTGGAGCTTTTTGGTGGTAGTCGTGACCAACAGCCATCAGCTGTCGGCTCGTTGGTAAGGCGAGAGCTTCAAGGATTTCAGGTGGCACACCCCACACACAAGCACCACCCGACGAAGGGGGGACGGGGAAAGCTACAGGCCCAAAACCTTCGACCCTTCTTTCTAAATGGGGGTGCCCGGAGCACCTCATCTTGTCATTTCGTCGTTGCTCATTCCCGTTAGGGTTAGGCCGAAGTCTTTGGTGTTTCCTTCTCCGCGCCCGCTCACGCTTTGCTGACCTATCGCGTGGTAAAGAGAAGAGAGTACGAAAGAATAGTAAACAGAGCACACCGCAGAAAGATTCGAAATATGAGAAGTCCCCCTTGGATTCGAGAAGAAGGAAATGAAGAACGGGAACGAAACTAAATGAGGCGTTTCTAGCTCTAGTTTCGGATGAGCTTCTCCCAATTATGTCTGGTAATAGAATAGGGCGGCTTGCTCTGACTAAGACTCCCATTTTTGCTCCGTCCATGGAGCGTATGAATTTCCTGGAATGTAGATAGACCAAAAGAGGGAATGAAGGGATAAGAATAGGAATTATAGTACCATTGGAAGAAGGGGCACCTGTGGGAACATCTCTACTGACGAACCATTTCAATAGTAAGGGTGCTGCCGTGCCACGAGGCACGACCATAGAAGTAATGAAAAAGAAAAAGTTATGTAGTTGGACCATCTGCCCTATCCGTTCGAGTTTCGCTTCTCTAGAGAAGATGAGACGCTAAAAATGAAAGTGTTCGCAACGCATACCGAAAGGATACCAATGAAGCCGACCATTAATGACTAGTTCGAACACCAGGAGCGGTCTGATCCCTTATTTGATCAGACCGCTCTTAGAAACATAAAACAAAAGCAAACTCTCATAGTTCGGAGCCCAGCTCCAACTACTTCTTCGTAAGTAAGGTGAGGTACTTCTTTCGGTTTGAATAGGGGGTCGCCCTTCTTTTTGTTGAAGTAGCCACGACTTTGGTCGTAGTCAGTTCAAACACATAAACCCAGTCCACTTACTTGCAGCCATGTTGATCAAAATGACTAAGTTTCATGACTTGACCAGTCACTCGCCCTCGTATTAGAAGATCATCTCACCCTGTGGTCGACATTCCATTCCCCTTAGTCGTAGGTGCTCGTTCTAAGTCATTCCACGCTAAAACCTCTAATCCACTCTTTCACCAGCTAATCCATAAGGAAGTTTACTTTGCTAACCCTACCTTCTTCTTTTTCTTTCTCTAGCGGGGTTGGCTTAATCTAAACTTACTTACTATATATATGAAATCAAATCCCCAGGGAATTAAGGGAATGACTTTTCATCTAACCTTGCTTACTTCTAAAACCTTGCTTTGAACTTCCTTACTTGATAGCACGTGGGATTACTAGATCCTTACTTACGATATAATATCCCTGGGGAGAAAAGAGGGACTCACTAGCTTACAGATTAGCTCGTGGGCTGGTTTGCTTCTTTGATACTGGTTCTACTACTACTCCGGGTTAGAGCGCTGGATTAGCGGCTTACGGATACGATACAAGGCAGGGCTACAGGGTTTGCAAAGGGTTCGCTTATTCCTATAAGGCTGGGCACGTGGGAATGACTAGCTCTTGCTACAAAACTAGCACTTGGGAGTAAGCAAGTTATTATAGCTCGTACCTTTCTGGCAGGGTTCTTTGGCACTTAGCTTATTCGTCAGCGCAGGGCTAGCTTTGAATCACCTTCCCTACTCCTCCAAGGCTCATAGGCTTACTTACTACTGGCTTCAAATACAACCTTCCCCGTGGGAGAAAGAACCTTGCTTACTCTAGCCTTTGAACTTCCCTGACTTAATAGAGAATCTCCCCTTGGACTGAATGAGTAACGGCAACAAACAAGCCCTGGGCCACGAGACGGCTGTGATTGAGGACTGGCTTCTTCTGCGAACAAGTTCCATAGGAAAGAAAAAGTGAGCTCGTCGGAGGAGGGGCAAGATTAAGGACCCGAAGCCACTGCTCCTTGGGGCTGCTGATTATAGCTTTATGCTATAGCTCACTGCTCCGGGTAAAGAAAGGAAAGCCGTCCCTCTTCCATCCGTTCGGTCCTTGCTCTCAACGAAAACTACCCGGAATATTGAAGCAACCTTTCGCATAGCCCTTTCTTTGTTGGGCAATTGAATCAGGAACCGGTGCAGAAGACAGACAATAGGGACCTAACCGCTGCATCTCATGCCCTGAGCTCTTTTGAGGGTTGAATTTCCTCGGGGAGTGGAAACCGTCTCTCCTTCTTATTGATAGCACAGGTGAGAAAGACCCCTAATGGGCAAACTTCACTAATATCCCAGGAATGAGTGAAAGGGATTGAACATTTTTAGTAGGGTGAAGTTAAAGACGCAATAGAGTCTTTAGTTCGGGATGCTAGGTCCGCCTTATTCTTAAGGATAGCTTCGATTCCATACTCAATTTATGTAGCTTCGATCTACGTCTAGCTTGCTGCTGAGATAGCATTTAGAAGTCTTAGTAAAACGGGTAGCTAGGAGTTCACCCCTCGTACTGCGGCTAACCGGGAGCTTTTAAGCTCCGGGAACAGATGCTATTTATTTCTAAAAGTCTTAGCTGCTCTCACTTCCTTCGAGGAAGAAGTTGAATCCTTTCTATAAGTGATTCTTCAAGTCGTGCCAGACCACTTCTTCCAATTGGTTTGGTTTTCCTCTGCGCCTTGCGAGAGCCCTGAGTCAGGTCCTTAGGGGCATCTCATCCAGAGGGGCTCCTGATTTGAGGTTTCTTTGTGGCATCGCCCGATGGAAAGAAAGAGAACCTAATTGTCGACACCTCCGCCTAGACACCTACTTCAACGTGCTCTTCTCCTATGCCGTAGCGAAGAAGCTCTGTCCGTCATTTAGCATCAGTGCGTTCTGAAGCGGCTGCAGCATATGTTGTCACTTTTACCACCTATACCACTGTATAAATCCTTTGTTTGCTTCTTAAGCTGCTAGCTCGATCTTATGGTCTGGCTTTCGAACCGGAGGGGCTTAGATTTATTTGCAGGATGCCGGTTGACTCTTCCCATTTAAAAAAAGTCCCTTAACGCATGTCTTAAGCAAAGAGCTCTCCTCAATAGTCAGATAGGACCGTAGGCGTACGGTGACCGGCTTTGCGGGACCGCGCGGTTTGCATTAGAGGGGCCCGCTTTCATCATCCTTACCCAGATCTTTTCTATTCTGTGATCTGGGATGATTAGATGAGGTTTCCATGTGTGTGTCTTCGGGAGCATCTGATCCTGTGGGATCATAGCCAGTTTTTCACTGCGAGTGGTTATCTAAAGGTAAACGAGGGTGACAGATCGATGAGGGCGCTCCTGCTTATTGGTTATACGCTTCGACCCTTTAGCAGCTAGCGAAAAGGCTTCGTTCTGTTGTTCCCCGTGAGTGGTCTAAATCAGCTGCGGTAGTTAAGGTTTGGAACAAATGAGCCTAAGGGAACGAAGTTGTGAGCCTTTAGGTTTGACCTAAGTAAAATAGAACCGATAGGCGATACAAACCGTTGCGAACCATTGCGCAATCCCAGTGAAATCAGTCAAATCAAGTTACATAAAAAGGTAAAATCCCTAAAAGCTATTGAAGACCTTGGAACTTATGGCTTCAAGGTGGAATCCATATCCGCACGCTCTATGCTTTTCCCCTGCTTTAGACTTCTTAGGCGTCAGAAGGTCTTTCTGACTTAGGAGTTACCGTTGTTCTATGTTCTGGGGATGAACTGAAATGGAATAGTCCGCCACCTTCCGCAGAGGTGATAAAGGATAAGTCAAACGGCATCTCTTTCATCTCGAAAGGGAGTAAAGTGAACGGTTACGAGGGCACTAATAGTGCTTGCTTTTGGGTAATTGATTCACCGCAGAGAAGCCTAGGCTTTCTAACTGCCATTCCTCCCCCGCTCTGTATCATGACTTCTTTTGCTCTAGTGCTTCTATGTATCAGGACTGGCTGGTAAGACAATAGGTTGCGGTCATCTCAGGCTCTTTTCTCTTTCTAAGGACTGGATTGCCACTAGAGAGTCAGTTACCTCATATACGGATTACGGCTCACTTAAGTAAATACTGACGTTCAGTGGGTCAGAGAGGCACTAAGCCTTTAGACTAACTTCCGATCCTAGCTTTGCTTTCTTCTTCCATGGCCCATCCCCGAAATGGACAAGGCTTTACTATGGGATTCAGAGGTATAGCTGATCCTGCATGATGACCCCTGCCTCCTCCTTACTTGGTTCAGATATAGATCCTATTTAGCTATAAGCGCTGGCATTGGAATTCGCCTATTATAGACTCGTTGTGATATTGGAAAGAAATCTTGTTTTCAAGGAGTGGGGGCTTTGGTAAAAGATTGAGTCTAACAGGTATTTATTCAGTTGCCACGTATGGGGCCTACCGCCCTACAGCTTCACCAAAGCAAATCGAACATTTCTAGCAGGAATAGAGAGACCTGACCAAAATGTCAATGCGCTTCTGGGTAACGAAGCGAAGAAAGAAAGTGAAAATAAAGTCTTTGACATTGACCCCTCGTACGTCTATTTCTTGAAATGCTCTGTTAGGGCAGGGGCTTTTTCTCGGTTTGGAGAAGGGCTAGGGCGATCAGTGAGACTTGGTAGGTATGGAAGGGTTAGGGCTCTTTCTCAAGCGAGTTCTGGTTCCTATTGAAGAATCTCAGATGCCTTACAAGAGCTCTTGTACATTTTTCAGTTTACCTATGATAGATCCGGTCTATTTGAGAGACTGATTCTCGGTATAATCCCCTCTAAAAGAGCTTGAAGAGGCACTAGAAACATGAGGAGGGCGATACAGACAGATGTTACAAATGTTGCTAAAGCTTCAACCCTGTTTGAAACCCTTTCGAGCGATACATAATTGAGTTTCATATGAATCTTCCCTATGTGCCACAGCCGTTCACTCTTTCATTCATTCCTTCACGGAAGACTACTGAATTGCATTGAGGTAGTGATAGCGGGATACGGAGCACGGAAAGAAAGGCGTCTTATCGAGAGTTCTGACTGGGGGGACCCCTATCTTCATCTTCTCGATAGAAGAAGGGCTGATGCTTAAGGAAAGAGAGGCGTCAGGAAGCATGGATAGAGCTGGACTTTCACTTCCAGCATTGATTAACTGGATCTGATATCTATCTATCCCCTGTCCTGTCTGATTGATAACCTGATTAACCTGAAACCCATCCTTGATCAAGGAAGCCAAAGAAAAGCTTTCTGTCTGACTTTATGAAATAAGCAAGCCATGCCGGGTTCCCCTGCAGGCCTAAAAGAAGACATGCATGATAGACTGTTACCTCTCTGCTTTCATGCTCCCCATTCAATGCTATCAGTTAAAGTCAAGTGATTGTCTAATGGAAAGAGCTTGTGTCTCTGTTCTTCTATAGTGGTCACTGCTTGTCCTAATCGAATGTGAGACCTCATCAATGCGGATAGGAACAGATCTGATTCAGAGTAGTCCATTCTTACATTCATAGTGTTCGCTCCTGGCCTCTTCGCCACTCTTCTTTCTAATGGCTGCTATTGCTTTCCTTCCTCTTCCTTCATGGCAGGAAGGTCAGGTCACAGGCCAACAAAACAGAAGCAACAGGAAACAAACAAGCAAGCTACTATGAAGAATCTCAGTTCCTATCCTGTCCTAGCCTATGATATGAAAGGATTCGCTCCTAGGGCAAGGGCAGAGGTTCTTCTTAAAGAAACGAAGTGATAGCGCAATGATCTACTTACTATGATTAGTGATTAAGTGAGCGTGGCATGCGCGGGTAGAGCTTCGATCGACACCCTTTCTTATCTAGTGTCAGCTGGCATCTACACCAACTACAAATCGGAAGTTTAATTCGAAAGACGCTTGAGGAGGATCAAAAGACGGATTCTCGGTCCCCTAAAGTTAGAAAGCAGGTTAGAGGAAAGAAAAGTCACGAAAAGCGATCCATATGATCATAAAGAAAGGCTTGCCTATACGTCTTTTCTAGCGTACGCGCCGATTGGAGCCTGTCGCTACCTGGATAAAGAAGCCAATTCTAGTTCGCCTTGTGTCATCATTGGATCGTGAAGTTGCTTCACACCTGGCCTTTGATCTTTCGCTAGGAGAGAGGTTGTCCTGAGAAAGAATGGTGGTAACCGAGACCCTGGTCAGACCTATATGCTATGAGACTACTCGCCCGAATCGACTGAACGTCTTCGATCCCTTCCCTACACTGGTTGGCTTGAGGCTCCCGGGAAGTCCGTTTCTTGTTCGAATTGCATGCAGTCCTTTTCACCATGGGATAAGACCAAAAGGGACCTCAAATATCTTCGAGGGTTGAATTCACTACCGCAGATACAAACGATCTGATCTGTCAAAGAGAACTTTGAAAGACTTCGAAAGAAAAGACTAGTGGCGACCGGTAGCCTCAAATCGAAGGAAAAGCAATGCTGACAGCCAACAAGTTGAACACTTTCTTGTGAGCTGGAAAGTGAGTCTGAAGCGAGTTGGTATGGTCTAGAGCTTCCGATTCACAGGCTATGAGAAGGTCTTCCAACTCTTTCATAATCGTTCGAAGAAGGACCGGCAGGAAAGTAAGTAGTAAAAAAGTATGTTGGTAGGGTCAAGTTGTTGAGGTTATACCTCTATAGTATAGTAAGTAAATAAAGCATATCAAAAGTGCGTTCTATAGCTAGCTCCAATTGAACAGGTTGAGGAGACGGAAAGTCCTTTCAAAGGCTTTATCTCACACCTCTATGAAAGCAGACTAGAATCCAAGAAATCTGGTGATGAAGCTATGTCATATTTCTATAAGATTCTAATGAACTCTCTTTATGGTCGATTTGGTATTAATCCTGAAAGTACAGTAACAGAGATCTGCAATCAAGATAAATATGAGGAATTGCTGATGAAGGATAATTTTCAAAACGCAGAGAAGCTTACCGATCATTACTATATTGTAAATAGCATTACCAATAAGAATACTGACGACACTGAATGGAATCCTCCTAGGATGTCGGCTGTTCAATTGTCAGCTGCTATAACAGCTTGTGCTCGGATTCATATGTACCCTTACATTTCCCGAGACGACTGTTACTACACCGATACCGACTCCGTGGTTCTTGGTAGCCCTCTTCCGGATGAAGTAATCTCTTCCACTGAGATGGGTAAGTTTAAACAGGAGCACCTTGTTAAGAGGGGAATCTTCTTAGCCCCTAAGAGTTATATGTTAGACATCGAAGATGATAGACATATTATTAAACACAAGGGTCCTGCTAAAGATTTAGTAACATCTGAATGGTTTCAAAGGCAATTAGCTGATCTATCTTTAATGGAGCAGATCTCAACTTCAGCTAACTTCAGAATAGATTGGAAAGAACTCAAGATTGTCAAAAAGGATTTGCTAATAAACCTCGGACTACCACAGAGTACGAAAAGAGATAATGTCTATGATGATAATAATGTCTGGATAGACACACGACCAATAGAAGTAATAGACTTAGGGAGTAAAGATGCAACCACTATTTTCATATCAGAACAATTGAGGGAAAATCCTGTGATTACTGAGAAAAGTACAAAACAGGAAGAAGTAAGTCAGTCCCCTACGGAAGGTCAAAAGACCAAACCAACTCTCTACAATACCAAGGCTCAGGCGTTGAAGGCTAATAAGCCGTTGAAGACTAAGGCTAAGAAGGCTAATGGTAATAAGGATCATAGACCAAAACCTGATGAATAAGTTGGGTTTGACTGTTCCGGGTTGGGTTCCTAATACCGAGGATCACTGCTTCCTATACCGCTGACGAGAGATAAACTCAGAGAAAAAAGTATAGGAACTGTTAGATATGCTATCACATTTACAAAGTCGTCCAAGGATTAGGTGTACATTTCGTACTCCAGAACGTGGGGTATCTATGGTATTGGTGGCCCTCTACCTTAGAATATCTACGGGCAGGTCCCTTTCATTAGTAATGTACGCTGTAATTTTGACTTATGTTCTTATAAAGAAGTCATTTTATCTATCCTTGTAACTTCATGCCTTTATCAGTGAATCCGCAGGTTCTTCCTCCAAGAGGTAATCCTTACCATAGTACCCGATCTGTAAACTAAGGGGCTTGACCTGCTATCTCGCGTTTAACTTGGTCTGTGTCTTAGTTGACCTTGTCAATCACAGTAGGCTTTCTATCCATCTATGCTTGTAAGTCACTAGAATATACGTAGTTGATGCAACGGTCTTTAGATCACTGAATTAGATAAGTCAATCCATAGTGCTATCGCATAGTATCAGCTAACTGCAGCAACACTAGGAGCATTAAGGCTTTTTTCTATCCCCTACGCCTTAACGAAGTCAGCAGCCTGAGACAGAGCTGCAAGAAATACCTCAAACTAAGCAGCCATAAAGCAGTCTAAGGCGGGATGGAAAAAGCAGGAATGGAATAGATTGGATTAGCCGGGATTGGAATTCCTTCCTAAAGGAAGATAATCTCTGGCTTACGTAATTTATTCACCAAGTGTTGGATGTCACGGTGGTAAGGGAAAGGGAGATCCCCAGGAACTACGCGAACCTAGACGACTGTCTAACCAACCTTTCATGGCATTGCTTTCCTCAGTAACACTTATCCCTCCTTGAAATTGATATGTGCCTTGCTACCAACAAGCTGTAACTTGAAATCTCCAACTTATGACCGACTTGCTTTTGAGATAAATAGGATGATCGGGATTTGGTAACTAATTAGAATAAATCTTGCTTTCCTTCTTCACCGGAAATCCTCCATGGCGCTTTGGCACGAAAGCCCTAGAATGGAATTTCTGTTAACAGATTTAAGCATCTACAGCTATCAAAAGAATCTTTGAGGTTTTCCCTCTTCCCTTTAAGAGTGGGGGACGTTTTCGCACGCCTTAGGGAGAAAGGCCAGTCCCAAAAATTAGAGTATGGGAATCCATTGTGTTGTATGGCCACAAACATGCGTTCTAACGTTCAGTCCCTCGCGAGAACTATTAGTGGGTGCCAAGCTCTTTCCTGTAAGCAGATTTCTTCGTCGAGTGCTATCAGTTATATGCTTTATGATGGGGCCAACGGTAAGCAAGAGATTCTTAAAGAGGACGGGGCTTACCTCATTCCTAAAATCTCAAAGATGCTTGGCCGGGGGAAGGGGCTCATGCCAATAAAGAAGAGGAAATACGTGGTTGAGGTTCGCTGTCAAAAGCCCCGCAAACATGCTCACAATTTTTTCCCTTTGGCTGCATTTTATGGTGCTATCTGAAAGGAGGCTTATCAGTAAAGGAGATTTTCTGGTCGACTACTTCGATCTTCCTGCTGCATTGATGTAGCCGTAACCTGAAAGGATAAAAAAGAAGCCCCTTCCATGCGCGAGGCTGGATGACCTCAACCGCATGAAGACGGAAACTAGTAGATCCATTCCCACCCATTAATATGAAACCATCACTTTATCCAGGAAAACGGGGAAAGAGTGGACTACCAATTCATGGATCCTCCTTCACAGGAGAGAAGTATACTAGGGCTGGAATGCTCTTTTATGTGGTCGATGACAGAATGAATATTCTATTCAGCAAAGAACCCCCTTCTAACCTCGTTTAACACCATGCTTCCTCCTAAGCTTTCATCTGAGTAGTCACTACGCCCTACCCTATCGCTGAGTCTTAGGAAGCGGTTGAAGTATCATTTCCATCCGAACCACTGACTTATTAAGATAAATATGCGAAGATTCCATCTGGAGCCGAATCACTGAACAAGTGTTTCGGAGATCTTTGACCCCTCTGGATTCATTGTCTGCTTTGGATTTTCTCAATTAGGTGAATTAGATCTCATTTTTCTTTCATATTAATGGTTCCCAGCGGCTTCTTTGTTATTTGTAGTGCTTATAAAAGGGCCCCGCCCGTCTGCTTATCCTTATCCCTTGCTCTGATCCGTCTGTCGTTCCTCTGTAGCATGCGGTCGAACCTACTTTCAATTTAAAGATCCTGCAGCCCGCTATGGCCTTCTTGCCGTGAAAGTGAGGAGAGCTTAGAAGCAGCATAGCCTCTAACCAGGATTGAGAGTTTTTCTTCATCATCAGCAGCTTCTCAGCTAAGATGGAAAAGACAATGTTCGAACCCGGGATATCCTCCGCCCAATCTATACTAGAACTTTGGTAGTGCCAGACTTCTGAAATGTCATCGATCGCTGGACCAGCTATTTCATCTTGAATTTCTGGTCTCTTGTCTTTCCAGCAAAAGAATTGAATTTCGTCTACGAATATCAAAGTATGTTCTCACGAATCATTAACTAGAAATCTCATAAGAGAAGAAGAAAAAGCTTCTGGTTTACTGTCTTTGTTCCATTCAAGTCAGCAAGTGGATCGAGAAACCACCGCAAAAAGTGCTTAGCCAAGAGTAGTCCTCGACGCCGGTCCCCGTTTGCCTAAGATCCTATTATGAGATTGGAAGAAAGCAAGAATGCTTTTCACATTCAAGTCGAACCCTCGTTTAGTTAGGAACGAAGAGACCGGTGGAGAGAGGGCTTTAGCGATGCTCGACTGTGTAGGAGAGGTGGGTAAAGCAGCCTTAACTAGTTAAAAGTCACTAAAGTCACTGTAGAAATTATGTATGTGATGTGAACTGAACCACTTTCGTTGTTGCGCTTCCATCTTATGGTAGCGAAAGACTATAACTACTCCTAAACCGCTGAATACTGGGCAACGATCTATAACTAGCTATTAAAGTAATCGCAACCCTATCACGAGAGTTGAAAGCAAGTGGGGAGGGCCTAACTCGGCCCCTGGATTTAACCACTTTTCAATCCCCACCTTGGTGGCTGAATCTCCTAAAGGAAGGGCAGGCTATCCACGTATCTGATGTCAGCCTTTGGTTTTCACATTGTTACCTATTGCAAATATACGTCTATTCATAACTGATAGGTTGTTCGCATCCGCTGCAGTTCATTCTGCTGGGTAACCTTTAGGTACGTAAGTCACTAACCCTTGTGGGTTAGGTTAGGCTATTATGCTTATTGGCCTATTTGTCTATATTAGTATTGGTCTAACTAATTCCATGTTTTGGAGGATTGGATTAATCAAAGAGAATTATACCAGGATGGATACACTTCTTTCAAAAAGATGAAAAAGAATAGCATAAACATAAAGAAGATATAAGCGAAAGAAAGAGGCAAGGGAAGAGGGTATCGGCACGAAGTCACTCGACTGTAAAGGAGAGGCCCTTAACTTGTTAGCCTTGTCACTAGAGATAAGTGAGGGAGTATCTAGAGCCCAATAGACTTCAATGTATATCTTCGGGATATGAACTTAGTCCCCTGAAAGCGCATTGGTCAGCGAACAGCCCTTGCTTTAATGCCGCTTTGATGCCTCGATCTCGTAAAAGGCAGATTGTAAAGTTTGAAAGAGCAAAGAAAGGCTCAACTAGTTCAAAAGTAGTACCCGCCAAAGCCATGCTTACGATAAATTACTCCCTTAGTAAGCTAAGCGGATTAGGAATAGTAGCAGCGAGAAAGAAAGGGGCTCTTCCCTTTGGCCTTGTTTGAATGCTAGGCCTCCCAAGTCAATGCCCTCTCTCGAAAGTGACCACAGAAGCATCTGCAAAACAGAAATTCAATCTCAACACAAGAAAAAAGAAAGTATACTAAGCTCTGAAAGCTATAGATTGACTTCTTGCTTGCTGCCTTACCGGAAATGGATTAATTATTAGCATAACCAAGCGGACAATTCGTTTTTGAATTCCGTTCACTTTCTTACTTCACCTTGACTCACTCACATCCGTTCTTCAGTAAGAATCGCCGCCCTCTCCTTACCTCACTTTATTCCACCCTCTGACCAACTTTCTTTTTTGTCTTTAAGCTAAGAAGTAGGTTTTTTATGTGATAATTTTTCTTCATCTGGTTTCTTTTTCTTTTTTTTTTGATTAATGAAATTCGAATCAATTTTCTTATTATTAAGATATCTTTACTAGATTTTCCTTCTTTATTATTGTCATTATTGTTTTCTTTCTTTATATTGTCATTATTGTTTTCTTGATTGAATTCTTCTTGTTCTAGTTTTTTTCTTTCTTCTTCCGTCAGTCTTCATAAAGACAGTTGGCCGAGTCGAGACCCACTGCTCAAGTCTTCCTTCCCCCTTCGAACTTCACTATCTGACTATCGAGAATGAACTCTCATGTTAGAATAGGCTGAAAGAAGACTATTCCCCCTTTATCACTCTCTATCCACGGCCTTTGCTTTAATAGTTTCTATTCGCCTACTTCAAAGTCTTAAGTCAATCCGGATTGACTATATTTCCTTCAAGCAAGGCTGACTTCATTAGCTATATATAGGTAGACTTAACACAAACCCAATCGTACAAGCAAATAGATCAACATCAACGTTGAATAGTTTTTTTCCATCTAGGGTTTACTGCAAACTTATTATATCTACCGGGGCAACAACCTCTTCCTTGAAGACCCTGTATTGCTTGTCTTTCTTCTCCTAGTTACTTCTTGGATTCGCCGCAAACAGATGACTAAAAGCGCTTACTAAGCACAGTCCCGGAAATTCCAATTCAATTAGCAGCGAATCTTGCACTTGAGGAGCAGATCTATATCTGTAAGAGCGGATTAGGCGCATGCCATGGATTAGCCCTTCTTTACTACATACATATTCTCAGTACCTGCGATTTTATCTAAAAAAAGAAAAGATCTAGCTCTTGTTAGTGGGTCAACGTATTCAGTATTCTCGAAGCACCATGTCCTGAGGTCACATGCCTTCTACCTCAATCCAAATCCTCAAACACACTCGATGAATCCGGTTCCAACGGACGCACCAAAAGAGTTTTACGCCGGAGAAAAGAAAAGGCTTTTACGGGTCGGTCGACTAAAGGAAAGATATGATGAAGTCTAGCTTGAGATGACAGTCCTAGTAGTTTATTGACCATACAAGCATAGATTGATAGCCTAGCCCACTGAAACAACTACACCGGAAAGCACAGCACTGATTGACCTGAAAGCATGCAAAGACCTGATAAATTAGAAGTCAGTAAGAAGAAAGCAAGTTGAAGCACATTTCCCGTATCTGGCTCTTCAGAGCCCTATGCCTTAAAGAATCTAAGGCGTTTTCAAGACTTTAGGCGCCCCAGATGAAGTTCTTCTATGCCAAGGCCCTTAGTTCAATTACTAAGTCATCTTCTTTCGGTTTTAGTCTTACTACACGTTCGACCGTAGGCCTAAGAGGATGTATAAAGCCACGGAAGACAATATGAATCCATAGATTTCAATTACCACGCCCTAGAGTAGGTAAGCACCCGGGAAGTTAGTAAATTGAATCGAATCTCAAGACCCCGGTGATTAAATTACTAAAGCCTCCCGGCTCACATCTCAATCCTGTGGGAACTCATTGAGAAAAGATAAGCCATAGCTGCTAAGAGCGGGGAGTTAGGGACGATGCTTTCAGGTCAGTCTTGACTGATAAATATCCACGTTCTGCTCTTCCCATTTCATTCTTGCTTGGTAAAGCCAATCTAGCCGTACTTCCCGAGTCCAAAGGGTGATTTGCTTGATTCTTCCTTACCTATGATGAAATTCCCCTTACACTGCATCTTTTCAGGTGGCTCAGGCAGTATGATGAGATTGAACTTATCTTGCGTAGTTTTCGCGGTTGAATCTTTGACCTACTTGCTAGAGAAAAAGAAGTCAGACTCTTGGTACACTCCCTTTCTTCAGACAGAGAAGCCCGATCATCCTATTCTTCCATAGGTTGACTAAGGTGCTGCCTATCTCTATAGTGGAAAACAGCCCTTGAAAGGGTCTATAAGCACAAGAGCAAGAATGCAATTGACCTCTTCTCCTCTGGCTTTTTCCCTAGGCAGATCTTCATCTTTCAGACAAAGGCGTAATCTCAGGTAACTCCGGCAGAAAGGCAAGGCTGACGCAGGCCCTAGCGAGGTCGTAGACCCGTAAGCAGTCAATTCTGTCCGTATGGGATTGTAGTTGAATCGAGATTTCCTTGGTCTTCAAAGACCCGGGAATAGTTGATTCAGCTGTTCACTCGTCTTTCTTTTGCTTTCCCTTGTTCAAATGGTAGGGCATGGTTAAGCTTTTAGTAGGCATAGAGTAGAAGAAACTGATCGATTGAGATAACATTTCCACCAATGCCCAGAAAAGAAAGTCGCCTCCGTCATCTTTGGAGATGGAAGTCTTCGATCTGCCATATCGGCCATACCAGAATGAATTTTCTGTGATCACTTACTATCTTTCTTCTTGATAATGGTGGGATTCACCCGGCTAACTAAAAAAGAAAGAGAAGTTGAACTCTCTCTTCTTTTTTATTACAATTTCTGGATCGTCTAACAACGGACGAAATTATTCATGTGCTCTTCGTTTTCAAGAGCCTACGTCCAAGGAAGGAACCTCTGCTTGTCCCGTAACCATGCGGAGTAGAGGTAGGACGTATAGCCGAATGGAACTCATTCTAAGCTATCAAGCTACTAACTGGAGAAAGCGCATGCCATCGCCATCAAGAGAGACCTGTGCTTGACCTAAGGTCAATTAGCAACTTTAGTACTCGGTCTCTTAAACGTTAGCTTGCCGGCATCGCCTAACTGGTCTGTTATCCTCGCTTCAATAATGGAATCTACACGGCCGCCCGGAATAGTTAGAATTCCCGCCACTATCGTGGCTTGGAAGAGATTCCCAGCTGGTCATTTCATTCGGCAGCTCACTGGTGAATAAGAGGGTCACAAGTGTGAAGTTAGCCTTCTGCTCTCGCCTGGATAGCAAGGTCTGTGTTGGCTTCGCTTACCGCGAGAAGATTCAGCCGGTGGTATGCCGAGCCCTTTGAATTTCTTTTGATCCAGGGGCATCTGTACATCCTCTACTTGACGCTGGTAACTGGGGTACCGTGGCTTCGGAACCCTTTTACCCGGAGGGAGCGTAGGGGTCTGCCGGCTCCGTTCACTCCCTTGGAATTCAGCGTGGCAGCGACTGGACTATCAGGATATCCATGTATTGGCTCCTTGGACTTGCTCAATCTGTTACGAGCACTAGCCTTTTGACTAAATAGATATGGGCATAGAGAGGGAATCCTGAACTACAGGAAAAAGGGAGAGCTACTTGCCAGCAGAAGTCAAGAAAGAAGCAAAAGCTTTCGCATGTAGTCACTCAAATCCCTTTTTTTACGTAAGTAAGCCTGCTGGCCTTGGGAAAGACTCCATCAAGGGTCTTTCAAACTCCACAATACTCCTGCTCTCTCACTGGCTAGCTTCTTCCCTGGCCTACCATCCAAGGGCAAGGGAACTCCATAGCAGTTTCCAGAAGAAGAAATCGTAATCCTACTCAATCCGCCTATCATATGCTTACACTATCTCCCTCAATCTCCC
>Ga0153960_1000127_pt1 | contig 16349 bp, 12 predicted proteins | sample TSFL044MetaG_FD_102274 | JGI IMG/M metagenome (GOLD analysis project Ga0153960, IMG submission 102274) | Attine ant fungus gardens microbial communities from Florida, USA - TSFL044 MetaG | ecosystem: Host-associated > Fungi > Mycelium > Unclassified | place: USA: Florida, Withalacochee...
TCATCTCTCCCTCTGTTGCTCTAGAGCTGAAAGGCTATTTGAGTGATTTGAGGTTTTCTTTTGTGTTTGCTTTATGAAAACTTTATAAAACTTCCCTCGAAGGGAGACTCAAGCTCAACGGACTCAGGCATTCACTTATGCTAGGAGCTAACCACTTGCTGAAGGGGACAAAAGAGACTATTAGCCTGACATAAGCTAAAGATGCAGTACCAGGTCCCAATTGCATGCTAAAGAGTTTGTGGGGATGAATCAAGAATGAAGGTATTAAAAAGAGAATATAGAAACTTAGTGTGATAATTAAGATAAAAATGTTTGAAAGGATTGTAAGCTCAATCTAGATCCTCCTTGCATGGTGTCCCTAAGGTGTCCACCTTTACACACCGTAACAAGCTCACTATCAAAGTAGTCAGTAAACCACTCATGGGCCTTACCACACTCAATCAAGTCCTCATCTGCACCCCCACACCAAACCTTATGGGTGTGATATGATCTGAGTCAATGATTAGCCAGGCTTTTCAGGCCTGCTACTCTGTAGAAGATTGTCCAAGCAACCGCTGCGTCTTGTCTCTTGACCAAGTAGGGTATAGAGTTCCAGTTTCCTCAACAGCCCAACCACTTCACTTAGAACTCAGAAAATTGCCATAAGACAACTCTCGAGCCCTTGAGATGGTGGCAGGTGTCAAGATTCCATTGCCTTTCTCTTGGGCTCTCTGAGTGTTATATTAAAAGTACAAACTGATGAGACTTAATTAAAATTAAATAAAAAAGGAAACTCTTTCTTCTTCCAGCCTCTCTTATTTCTCTTCTCCATGATATTGCCATATGGACATGATAGATGTCACCTCCCTATCCTCCATGCCTACTGGCCATAGCTATATGCTTCTACTCCACCTCCATACTTCACTCCTACCCAACATCTTCTAATCTTTGAACTGGCTTCCTTTTACTCCGAATACAATCTAGAAACATATGCAAGTGCATACAAAGGTAATCGATATTTCTGTTGCTCTATGACATGTCTGCTTCTTGACTGAGTCTAGCAGTGATGGGATCACTAGTCACTGATAGACTTTTGATCTGTCATCTTGGTGTTATATTAGTCTAAGTCTGCTCTAGATTGAAATTTTATCGCATTCCAGAGGTATCCTTTAACATCTGAGTCCTAAAGTATCAACATTGATAGTCTGTCTCTGATAAACCTGATACTAGCTCATTAGTCTTGCCTTCCGAGGTATATGCTTTTCTGGCATGTGATAGCTTGGCCACTACCTAATAGAAGGACCCAATCTTGAGTTTAGATTATGTCTGGGGCTTGTAGGAGTTCTCTAGAGTGGGTTCTAATAGTGAAATCCAAGGTTATAATTTTTATCCCATGCTACATTTCCACAGAAAATTCTCTAGCGGTGTAACATCGCTACAGGTCATTGGAGTTGGCTTCCAGTTGTATGGTCAGCTGAAGAAGAGCCCACATGACAGCACGGGAGTTCTAGGTAGTACTGTTGTATCGATAGTGAGCCAGGCTACTAAACTAGGTAAGAGCAGTAGTGTCACGGTATGAAATGAATGCATGCCTTAGGGATCCTATTATGGTGAGGGTTCTCTCGAGTGAATACTAAAAATAGTTCTTTTCTTCTTAGGTTTCTATTTGATATATTTTGGTTATTCTTTGGACATTTACCTTCAGTAAGCTTTCTATTATTTGATTTATCTCCCCAGTGCCTACTTGTTTAGTACACAATTGTGAAGTAGCTTGGAGATTTTGCCTCTCTGACCTCGCTTTCACCTTTGTTCTGTGATCAAACCTTTTGATCTCCATTAACGCCGAAGTTGCAAGCAGCCTTAAAAGAAATCTTGACAAGTAAACGCTCGAATAAGGATGAATCTAGAGAGGACAAAGATCAGGAAAAGGAAAATAGCCAGCCACAAAAGAAGGTGGTGTTGGTTAACAGGCTAGAGAGTCCAAAGAAGTGGCAGAAAATCATTAAGATAGAAGATGGCGAAGTTGTGAAAGTTTGGGCTGTGGCTGATCCAGTCTTACAGTTCCTAGAGAGATTGAGTCCAGAAGAGCGTAGTTGTCAGATATTTGCGATAGAAGAAGAAGGAGAAAGAGAAGAGAGAGTAGTGCCAGATATAGCTCATCTAAGAGTAGTGCCAGCTGTGATAAATGGTATTGGAGAAGAAGAAGTGTTATTAGATAGTGGCTCACAGATAGTCTCGATGACCAAAAAGGTAGCTGCCACCAATAAAGTAAGCTGGAATCCTAGCCTTAGCATACAGATGCAGAGTGCAAATGGATCGCTATTTAGAACCTGCAGACTGGCAAGAAATATACCATTTACTCTAGGAGGAGTAATAGTACTCTTACAGGTACATGTAATGGATGTGGCGCCTTATACAGTATTGCTGGGGTGACCATTTGATACTATAACGGAGAGTAGAATTGTTAATGATAAGGAAGGAAATCAGACAGTATGTATTACCTGTCCGAATACTGGAGCTAAGGTAGCAATACCAACATATAAAAGAGGGGAATTGCCAAGAAAAGTAAAGAACTTGGCAAATTTTTGGTGAGCCTTGAGGAATCTGAGATATTTCCCAGAGGAGAGGTTCCTTGTATAATCAAACTAGATCAAGACGGGAGGCCTTTCATCAGCAAGGTTCTGCCAATAGCAGGAAATATACTAAGTATAAATGAGTTAAGACTATTGTATCTAGAGAGAAGTAAGCCAACCTTAGGAAAAGAGGAAGCAATACTTCTAGAACAAATAATGTAGGAAATAAGGAGTCCTGATATCCTTCGATGGTGTTGGATGGCCGTAGAAGAGGAAATAGGTAATCTAGAGAAGATAGAGGAGGAAGTCGTGAGTTGCTTTGCAAAGAAGTACAAGCCAGTAGCCTTGAAAGTAAAGCTGATACTTGGGACTTTGCTAGAAAGATTCAGAATTACAAGGGAAATAGTGGGTGATCCTTTACTAGGAATGCCTGAGTTACCAGAACATCCACCAGAGTTTGAACCTAGAAGACGTTACACTCTAGAGAGAAAAGAGAAGTTGGATATGGCTCATAAAGAAGGATTCTTGTGGTCAGAAGAAAGAAAATTAATGCACTGGCTAATAGAAGAACAGAACAAAGCCTTTGCATAGGATGATACAAAGAGAGGGAAATTTAAAGAAAAGTACTTTCTACCAGTAGAGATACCAATGGTTGCACATGTTCCATGGGTGGAAAAACTCTTTAGAATTTCCCTGGCTATTCATGAAGAAGTATGCAAGATGATTAAGAGAAAGATAGAGGCAGGAGTTTATGAACTGTTAAACTCGTCCTATTGGTCTAGATAGTTCTGTGTAATAAAAAAAGGATAGCAATACTCTACCAATGGAATGGACTAATTCAGTGTCTATATTTCATGATGATGTGACATATATATTGAGAGATGAAATACCCAAGTATACATTGCCATATATTGATGATGTGCCAATTAGAGGTCCTAAGACTCAGTATGAACTACCAGAAGGCAGAGTGGAAACTCTAGATCGAAATCCAAGAATTAGAAAGTTTGTGTTTGAGCATTTAGAGAATGTTAATAGAATATTACAGAGAATGAAGCATGCTAGAGGGACTTTCTCAGGTCCTAAGACGACGATATGTAGTGATTATATCACTATAGTAGGATTTGAGTGTTCATATGAAAGAAAAAAGCCAACTAGCAATACAATTGGGAAGATATTGTGCTGGAGACCTTGTGAGAACACTACTGATATAAGAGCCTTCCTAGAAACAGTGGTGCAATATAGAAATCATATACCCAACTTTGTGATGGTAGCAGTGATGGGGATCAAAGGGAATTTGATCTTGAAACAAGGGTAACAACAAATGGAAATCTAATAATCCCTGAGATGTTTCACAGTTGTGCACTAAACAAGTAGGTACTGGGGAGGTAATCAAATAACAAAGGAGAGCTCGGTAATAGGGAAAAGGGTAGGGTACAATCCAAAAGAAACCTCAGAAATAATAATAAAATGTTTAAGAGTCCACTCGAGGTAGATCTCACCGTAATAGGATCCCTAAGACGTGCGTTCATCTCACGCCGTGACACTACTGCCCTTATCTAGTCTAGTAGCCTGGCTCACCGTCGATACAGCAGAACTACCTAGAACTCCCATAACGTCGTGTGGGCTCTTCTTCAGCTGACCGTACAACTGGAAGCCAACTCCAATGACACGTAGCGAGCTGTTAACTCCTAGCATAAGCGAATGCCCAAGTCCGTTGGGGCTCGAGTTCCCGTCGAGGGAGAGTTTGGGGGGTTTTTAGAAAGTAAGGCAGAACACTCGGAGAGACTAGAAACTCAGTCACTCAACAATAGCCGTTAAGCTCTAGAACAACAGAGAGGGATGGTAATGGGGGTATGATGCTTGATTCCCCTCCTGTGCCCTAGATTATTTTATTATGATTACAAAGCAAAAAGACAACAAAGAAAGTGAGACAAAGAAAACCTCCGAATTCCCAATTCTAGCAAGGCCATAATGATGGTACGGCACCCCTCCTGGACACCGACTAACTGCTCCCTGACATTCTAATCCTACTCTGGGAACCCTTCCTCACACAATGGTCAGCTCTTGGACACCTCGACGGACCGTAGACAGAGACAGCAGTCTTGAGCTGTCTTGTTCTCGCGCACGTTCCCTTTGTCTAATCTCCCTACTACTTCTCTCCTCAGCTTCCCAGTTCTTCCTCTTACCTCTCCTATGCATTCCCACTCTTCTACCCTCCGGTTTTCTCCTACCACCGTTACGAGGCGACTTCACGATGGTACAACTCTCTTGATCTCGCTATAATTAGCCATTAGTGATGATGGCCCGAATCTGATTGCAACTCTTCTTTAAATAGGGCTGTCGGTAGCTACGGTATGATATCGTTTGGATCACGTAGTCTGTTCTAAGTTTGCTTCTGTCCTCGAGAGCACTTCTAGAAGGGAAATCTGTTAGGAATCCGATACGGGGCATCTGGGCAAGTGTCTATGAGGCGTATGTAGCGGTGGTCACAGCTGCTACTCTGCTACTCGAGCTAGATGCTCAAGTCCACGACTAGGCATCTAAAGGAACATCTCTGGGAGGACTGAGCTTGTCTCTCGAGCTGGTTATTCATGTCATTAAGGTGCAGAATGTCACTTAATTTGCCTAAACTTTTGTATGGCATAACAGCGCTGCTTTCTTTTCCTTTTCCTTTTGATATCCACACCATCTCTATCTATTCTTGATCATCCCCTGCCTTCTATTTTTCTCCACATGACACCCCTTCTCTCCATACCTTTCGTATTGCACATATGTCACTATCACTTCTTTCATGTACCATTCTAACTCCAGTAGGCATGCCTCTTCTAGTACTCCTTTGCTGCAATACTCCTCTGCTCTCTTTGTTAACTCTGCCACTGAACTCCTCCTTTACTCTTCTTGCTGCACTTCTTATGGCTCAGCCATGTGCACTGCCTCTCTCTCCTCCGCTCTCCTCAACCTCCTCTCCTTTTCCTATACTTTTTCCTTTACAGGGTATACCAGCTTCTCCTCTTGCTGCACCTTTTGTGGCCTTGCCACATGCGCCGCCTTTTTCTTCCTTATCTATAATGGGTACTCCTTGTATTTGTGCCCCTTCTTCCCATACTTAAAACACTCAACCTCTACTACCTCTACTCTCCTTATCATCCTTTTTTCTACTCCACATTGCATTACTCTACTCTTTAATACTTCAAACTTATTTTGGGATATTGTTATCCCTTTCTTTGTCTCTTTCTGCTTTCTGCAATTTTGGGCCAAGTACTTGAACCCTTTGCAACCAAAACACAACTTTCCTCTCCTTCCCTCAAGTTCTTTTCTCAGTTTGGTGAGGGAGTGTTTTTCTTTGAGCAAGTTGCTCATGATAGAGTTATATTGCTCCAAAGACATGGTGGTATGTCTCTAGAAGAGGTTACGAATTTAATGGCGATTCTTGCTATATAAACTACATCTACTAGAGCGCAAGATCTTTACCCAGCCAGATGCCTACTATTAGAATAGCTAACTCCTGAGCTGGAATAAAGCCAATTGCTCCTTTATCAGTGTTTGACAAGGAGAACTCAATAGAGTTCTTGTTAAATTTGCTACACTATATATACAATTACTATCATGGCTATGTACCTTGTCTCCTGCAGTCCTCATGTCCATCAGGTGACTTCTTTGTCATATGCCATGACTGTGACTTGTGACTTCATTGTGACATGACCATTCTGTGACTGCTGTCACACCTTTTGTGACTCTGTGACTATTCATGTGATCTTTCCCATGCTCCACCTTAGTAATAATCTAAAAGAAAAGAAAAGAAAAAGAAATATAAATAATGACTTAGCTGTTTTACCAAGTTATGACACCTACTGTCCTACTAACTACTGTCCTAATAGTATGGTTAGACTATCACCCAATGGATGGGATCTCTAATCTAGATGGCCTTCTAGAAGTAACTGTCACTCCTCTGTGTGTACCACTCACAATGGAGCATAGTACAAGGTTTATACTATAAAGCAATACAAGTAAACTACTAAACACTACTTGATTGTAAGGTCAGGTCTTAGTAGTAATACCCAAGCTTGGTACTACACTTCTACCCACTGTCCCTAACTGACAGTGAAGTCCCCTTAAGCCAAGGGCCTGGCTATATATATAGGTGGTTACTGATCGTGATGATCAGTGACCGAGGGTTGATTTATGATAAGATAAAAGATTGAGCAAGGTCCAAGGTGGACGATGCTTGGATGTGAATTGAGTTCTAGTGTAAAAAAGCTAAACTCCAAGCTAGAATAAAGCCAACTGCTCTTTGTTCAGCGATTGACAAAGAGAACTCAATAGAGTTCTTGTTAGATTTTCTATACTACTTATATAACTACTACATGGTCTGTGCACTATCTTCCCATGCCTATCATGTGACATTATGTGATGTGACACTGTGACTTCTTGTCATGTGACTGTGACACTTGTGATGTGACACTTTTCTGCACTCTCTTCTGTGTAGTAAGTCCAAGATAAAAGAAAAAGAAAAGAAAAGGAAAGAAATATAGATAATGACTTAGTCATTTTACTAAGTCATGACAATATACTGGTAGGACAATATTATGTAAATACTAATGAATTTTGAAATGGGTAAGAGAATTACAGGTGAGTAGTAAGGGTACAAGTATGACAAAATAGCTAAGTTATTCTTTATATTTCTTCTTTTTTTTTTTTTTTGGAGTTACTATACAAGAAAGGAGTACTGGAAAGTGTTATGTCACAAGTGTCACACATCACATCACATGATGAGTATAGGAAAATAGTACATAGACTATGTAGTAGTTATATAAGTAATATATAAGAAATAGAAAAGAACTCTATTGAGTTCTCCTTGTCAACTCAGACTTAGAGTATTAAGACTCTAGACCTTAGTTGAATATATGTTTCAACATAAAGTCTATATCTAACACTTGATATCTTCACACTCCTCATCAGAGGATTTTATTAAGGTTTTTAGTAAAGTTATATCAGAGAAGAGATGTCAATGAGACTTTGAGTAGCACTCTTGAAGTTGTCCTAAGACAAGTAAAAGTACCAATGATAGGGATCAAAGGAAATTGATCACAAAACAAGAGTGATAACAAATGAAAGTAAAAAAGGACCTCCGATGTTACGCTGTAAGTGAATTTTCCACAGAAGATAATATTTAATATGCTGTATAACAACAGATTCTTAATTAGAATTTACTCTAGAACCCTTTCTATAATCCTCAGAACATAATACTATATGATAAAGACACTGAGCTGGTGATAATCGACCTAGAGCTTGTGCCAATACCTCAAGAGGCAATTAGGATGAACTGGTATTAGGTTACTAAGAAAGTCACTAAGAGACTATGCTCTAGATCCACCTTTAGATGGACTAACTCAGAAGGATAGCAAACTTGTACTCTGAAACCAGTACTACTCAGATAATGAACTTAGACTGATAGACTTTGTGCTTGTAAATAAGCATTGATGGCATCAGATCAATTATATTTAGATAAATGACCTCTAGGATATGACTTAGAGATACTAGACATTTATGGGGACTTGTTAACTGTTTAACAGGTAATCAACAAAGTCCAAATTACAAAGCAGCATCAAGAGCATGATAGGGGAAGATGGAAAAATATTCTAGAAGGAAGCAATGATGAAGACACGTCATCTTTGATAGGAAGAACTTGGTAAGGGAATACATCATCATAAAGAAAGGAGAGGGCCATGTTATCAGTGGAATTTTGGGAGATCTTAGAACAGAAAAGAGTCAATGGAATCCTAAAAGTAGTAATAGTTTCCTTTTTATATTTTATTTCTTGAGTTTCAGGGCTTTGTAATAACATTAATATAGTATCTGGAGTGCGGTTGGATAGAAGAAAAACCTCTTGACTCCTACCTCCATCTATACTGTCTCTGGAATCGTGAATGTAGATCTATTGAGAGTAAGAAGACTAGGATCAGGGGATGTCTTGAGAAGAACACTGAATATACCCAAAACTTAATCTAGAGAGGAATAGCAGATGCAACTCAGACAAGCTTTGAAGAGGATAGCAGACTAGGAAAGCTTGGCTAGGTGCATACTTGGATTGCATCACACCCTTAAGGTTCAGTGTTAGGGTGCAGACAAGAGGACAACTGAGTGTAGAGGATCCATGAGTGATCAACTAACTAACTGTATTTTCTAGTTGAGTCTAGTTACAGTATATAAAGGTTGACACCTTAAAGAGGCTATGCGATGATGATTTAGAGAGATCTTACATTTATTTTACAACAACCAACATATAATTTATTGGAGCTGCATATAATTCTACTTTTCTAATTATTTATAAACCTTCATTTTTGATTATCTCCCCTCAGACCTTTAGCATGCAATTAGGAGCTGGCACATCATTATTTTATTTGTCCCAGTATGCAATTCCCTTCTGCACCCTTTTACCGAGATGTCTCACAACTGTGCACTAAACAAGTAAGCACTGGGGAGATGATCAAATCACAAAGGGAACTTAAAAAGAGGAGGAATACTTGAATAACTGAAAGAAATTGATAATAAAGTTTTTATAAATCCACTTGAGGTAGATCTTACCATAATAGGATCTCTAAGATGTGCATTCATCTTGTGTTATGATACTATTGTCCCTACTTAGTCTAGTAGTCTAGCTCGCTGTCGATACAGCAGAATTACCTAGAACTCCTATGCTATCATGTGGGCTCTTCTTTAGCTGACTGTATAACTAGAAGCTGACTCCAAAAACATGTAGCAAGTGATTAACTCCTAGCATAAGTAAATACCCAAGTCTGTTGGGGCTCAAATTCCTGTCAAGGAAGAGATTTGATGGTTTTTAGAAAGTAGAGAAGAACACTTAGAAAAAACAAAGACTCAATTCACTCAAATAGCTATTAAGCTCTAGAGCAACAGAAATGGGAGTATGATGTTTGAGTTCCCTTCTGTGCCCTAGAGTATTTTATTAGGATTATAAAGCAATGAGACAACAAAGAAAGTAAGACAAAGAAAACCTCCAAATCTCCAAATATAGCAAGGCTGAAATGATGAGATGGCACTCCTCCTGAACACTAGGTGACTGCTCCCCACTCTTCTAGTCCTACTCCAGGAATCCTCCCTTGCATAATAGGCAGGTCTTAAGCCTCTTGCTAGGCTGTAGAAAGAGACAGCGATCTTGAGTTGTCTTGCCGTTGAGCCTATTATCTTTGTCTGATCTCCCTTCTGCCTCTTTTTTCAACTTCCTTATTCCTCTCTCTACCTCCTCTATGTCTTCTCATTTCTCCAGAACCCAGTTTCCTTTCCTTGCTATTGTGATGCAACTCTCCATCAACTCAACCCTCTTGATCTTGGTATAATTAGCTATCAGTAATGATGGCTCAGATCTGATTATAACTCTTCTGAAAATAGCCCTGCCAGCTACTGAGGTATGATGTCACCCTGGTAGCACTAGGTCTTTGAAGTTCATCTCTGTTCTTGAGAGCACTTCTAGAAGAGAAACCCATGAGAAATCTAATATAGGGCACCTGGGCAAGCGTTTATGAGATATATGTAGCAGTGGTCATAGCCACTACCCTGCTGCTCAAGCGAGATGCTCAAGTCTATGACTGGGTGTCTAGGGAACATCTCTAGGGGACTGAACTCTTCTCTCGAGCCAGTTGTTCTTGTTATTAGGGTCACTTATTTTGCCTAAACAGTTGTACAGCATGACATCAATCCCTCAAAGTAATAAGAATACTGGGAGGAATACAGAAAGAGAGAACTTGCTGTTTCCTTCTCTTTCTGGTTTGTATTTATCCTAACTAGTATCAGTGAGCCAACTCCTGAGCCAGAATAAAGCCAACTGCTCTTTATCAGCATTTAACAAAGAGAACTTGATAGAGTTCCTGTTAGATTCTGTATACTATTTATACATAAAGAGTAATCCTAACCCTTCCCTTTTGTTCTGCACTTCCCTATGAGTCACTTTCCTCTCACACATCCATCGATAAGAAAAATAATAATCAGAAAATAAAAGAAAAGAAAAAGAAAAAGAAAATAAATATAAATATTGACTTAGCTGTTTTGCCAAGTCATGACAACTAGGTATTGTGACTATGTTACAATGTGGTAACACTTTTTGTAACTAAAGGTAACTAGTTAAGTAACAGTCCAGTGACAAAAGCTAAGATAACAAGTTGAGTCAGTGTTTAATAATGGGTTAGTCCAATGTTGTCCCATTTAGCACAAGTCTAAAAATAGAAAGAGAAATAGTCTGAGATTTCTCTGAAGAGTCCTATTTGTATCATGAGTCCATTATCTCTTTAGAGTCCTTAGACATCCAGTACATTACTGCATTGTGATGTCCTTATCTAGCATTGCCAACATCTCATCTACTAGCCACTCATTATCAGACCATGGCTGATAATAACTGTAGTCCCACTCAATGTTTATAACATAGAGGGTGATTAAGTTGTCTCAGGCTAAGTTGCTACATTGCTACTCTTTTGTTGGATAAAGGAAGAACATCTCACTCACACTTTAAAATTCCTCTTTCTATCCATAAAGACTCTGTGATTAGACTCAAATGCAATAGTTATATATTCCCAGTTCTTCAACAAACTAGGGTTATTATCTGGGATGAAGTTCCTATGCAGTACAAGTATGATATTAATGCTGTTAATCAATGTCTTAGAGACTTGCTTGAAATAAGTGATCACTTGTACTTGATAGCTCTTGAATTGACATATTATCTAGAATGATCATCTATTTGGTGGAATCACAATGGTATTTGAAGGGGATCTTCATCAGACTTTGCCTATGGTACCTAAAGGAACATGTTAACAAGTAGTAGCAGTATCTCTTTGCAGAGGAAACTTATGGAGACATATCAAGTTCTTGTATCTTAGACAGAATATGCACTTGGGTCACTCTGAAGCTGATAATCAACATGCTCAGTGGTTACTAGAGATTGGTACTGGGTCAACTATGGACAACAATAAAATAATTAAAGTATCTTAGCCCATAGTTTGCACTAATCTCAATACTCTTATCAATAGGATCTATTCAGGAATTGGTAACCCAAGACCTCAAGATGACTAGTACTTCTTGTCATAACTTGGTAAAACATCTAAGCCATTTCTATTTTCCTTTTCTTTTTCTTTTTCTTTTTCTTTTAGTTTCTTTATTCTGGACTTACTATTACAAAGATGGAGTATAGGAAGATATCATGTGACTTAGTCACAATGTCACACATTCATTGGTCACATCACAAGTCATGTCATGAGTCACAGTCACAACATGTGATGAGGTAAACACATAACAGGAATAATATGAGGACCATGGAAGGACACTGCATAGCCATTGTAGTAAAATGTATAAGTAGTATAGAAAATCAAATGAGAACTCTATCAAGTTCTCCTTGTCAACTCAAACTTGGAGTGGATTTAAGTCACCTTGGCTAAAGTCTTATACTTCTTGGATCATATTATTCTCTGTCCTAGAAATAATGAGGTGCATGATATTAATGAGGCCATTCTTCAATAGTTTATCCCAAATGTAGAGGTCTATATACTGAGAAGTGTAGACTCTGTATCTGAAGAAGATGGAATACACTATGCTTATCCTGTAGAGTTCCTTCAATAACTCAATACTAGTGGATTGCCTCCTGCTTTACTCTGTCTCAAGGTTAGCTGTCTAGTTATCTTATTAAGGAACTTGGATTCAGGAGAAGGACTTTGTAATGGGACAAGAATGGTAGTATTGAATATGAGGAGAAAAATGCTCTAGTGTAGGATTATCAGCAAGGACAGAAGATTTGAAGGCAAGGTGGTATTAATTCCAAGGATCAGGTTGTCATCCAATATAGAGACATTACCTGTGCTACTCAAGAGACTTTAATTTCCAGTTAGGCTGGTCTTTGCTATGACTATCAACAAGTCTCAAGGACAGTTAGTAGAGCATGTGGGGATTAATTTGCAAATATTAGTGTTCTTCTATGGACAACTTTATGTGGCCTTTTCAAGGTGTATATCACCTCTGAACATTTCAGTACTTTTTCTAGAGCAAAGCTAGGAGAGTAGAAGAACACTTGATATAGTATATAAAGAAATATTCAATAGCATTAGATTATAGATTGTATATGTATCTAGGGTGCTACTCAAAGTCACATTGTCATCTCTCCTCCAATATAACTTCACTGAAAACCTTAACCAGATCCTCTAACACAATGGACTTGAAATTGATTTTTCTTACAACTTAAGAGATAAAGAGATAAGTTAGAAAGAAGAACCTCATAGACTGTTATAGGAAAGGAGCATAGTAGACTAACTGTAACACTAACTTAATAATACAGTATTACAGAAAGTAGACTAACTTGAACCTCACAGACTGTTGGAGAAAGAGAGCATAACAATTAGACAAACAATACTATCTGCTATTCTACAGACTGTTGTAAGAAGTAAGCATAGCAGACTGACTTCAACACAATTCCAATAATACAGAATTAGTAGAGAGATCAAGCTAGGTCTCTGGCCTAGATAAAAATCTCATTTACTCAAATAAATTCTATAAATTAAAATAAATTGAGGAAAATTTGGAAGAAATTGGTAATTGACTTTCTCTTTTCTCTCCTTATTTAAAAAAAATTTTAATGGCATATTCAATTATTACAACTCTCCTCTTTTCATAAATGGATGTGTAGGAGGAACATAATATATACAAACAATGCCAGTATATATATGGGACACCAAATAATGATAGCAGTTAACACATAATTTGACTAAGTATTTTCTTTATATGGTCTTTCTTTTCACTCAAAAGCTCTATAAAATTTAGAATAAATTAAAATAAATTGGAATAAAATTGGAACATGCAGTGAGCAAAGCAAGTTGACTGGCAACACTTCAAACTACTGTTGGAGGAAGAGAGCAAAGTAACCTGACATATGATACTACAAACTACTAGTGTAAAAAGGGAACAAAGTAACCTGACCAACAACATTGCTTACTGTTATGTAGACTGTTGTAGAAAGAGAGCATAGAAGACTGACTTCAACACAAACTTAATAACACAGAATTAATAGAGGGTTCAAGATGGGCCAGAGGCCTAGATGAAAACCTTATAGAGGTTACCTACTGATTGCCTGATAGCTTGGCCAATTTTGATTGTGGGACATATTATATATTAATTGAAAGGTCTTTTCAAGGGCTTTTGGATGCTATTAAAATTATAGAAATCATTGAGAAATTAATAGAAATAGATCCAAATCAAGTTTGTGATATACTTCTTATTACCCTACTTGCTAGCACCTCAAATTTACTTTGTTGGGGTTGTTCCTTTTTCTCTTTTTCTCCTTCTTTTTTTATCTTGCAGTTACAGGCTAAGTGCCCAAACTTCTTACAATTCCAACACTCTCTTCCTTATCTTCTCTCTAATTGTACCCTTCATGAAGCAAGAGCTTGCTTTTCTTTGAGCATGTTACTTAGGAGTCTGTTGTATTGCTATAGAGACATTGTGCTATGTTCCTAATAATAATAGAGTTTTTCTAAGCTATGGTTTTACATTTTCTAGGGCACTTAGATCTTTATCTAGCTAAGTTATCTTACTGACTACTGCCCTAGTACTAGGGTTATACTATCACTTCATGGGAAAGATCCCTACTCTAAGTAGCCTCTTAAGTACTACTATTCTTCTGTGTATACAGGTGATAATGTACCCTTAGTACAAAGTTGATAAAGTAAAAAGTATAGGTAATCTACTAAAGCACTATCTGTTATGGAGTTGTATTGGGATCACAACTATTATCAGCCTTGGACTGATAACAAGGAGAATAGAAGAGATGTTAGTAATGAGGAATGAAACTGATAAAGAAAACATGACAGACAATTAGGTTGAAAATAGAAGATCTTGTGGACTAATTACAGACATTGAACTATAGAAAAAATATTTTCCACAGACTGTTGTAGGAAGGGAGCATAGTGAACTGACTTGAACACAAACTTAATAACACAGAATTAATAGAGGGTTCAAGTTGGGCTGGAGGTCCAGAAAACAAGTTAGATTCACAAACCATGCTTAGTCAGCAGAGCTCTTTGTCTCTCTGCCACATCACCAACTTTGTCTTGACATCCTGTGTCCTAGTGTTAACCTCGCTTCTTGATGTTTATTAGCTTATATCCTTGGTAAGTAAGCAATCATTTGTTCCCATTGTAAGTGCTGCTTCAACCTCCTAATGGGTACATATGAAGTGTCCCTATTTGCTCTCACCACAAGCATCAAGAGCCGCATGTAAATCAGGTATGGAGGTATGTGGCCCTGGCCTGAAAAGAGCACATGAGTTACTTTATGACATAAGAAAGTTAATACAAACACAAAAATTTAAGCACTTGGGTTCGTCTTCGAATTGTCATAGATTTCCCCTTTTTCCTTGATGGTGATTTAACCAATTCTGGACAGCATTTTGGGATTTTGTCATATTGTTTGGTGGCATAAGCAAACAATTGCTTCTTATTTTGGACAAGTGACTGTTCTACTATGCAACCTAACACTGTGACACAATCCCAGGATGCTATCAGAAATTATAGTCAAGAACAAAATGAGTTGTTTCCAAAGTAGTAAGCCTATCCAGCAACTTGATCATTGTCATCTAACCAATTCCACAGCCTCTCCCTAAAACAATACATGAGAGCTATGTTATTCCCCATACTGCATCTTTACCATCAGTTACACTCTGAATCCACACTCCAAAAGTCATGTACGTTGGAATTGAGAGATATTGGTGTCGATGGGGGTGAGTTCTAGCCTTGAGTCATATATTCCTCTAATTTCTGCTGGGAAGCCGTATGTAGGTTCACTTTTGCTGCAGACAAATTCCATGAATGGAAAGTTACTGCCCCTATTGTACTATTGTTGGTGAGGCTCCCAGGGACAATTGGATATTTTAAGCATCTGACCAATGCTTGAACAGGATAATAGTTTATTCAACTCCTCAAAAAATGTTTCTCCTCGTGTAGTCAGCACTCTCTCAAATGTTCTCCGACATACCCCATCTGTCCCCTCCATAGTTATCACAAATCTTCAAGAAATTGCTGTGTTCACCCCTGCTCAAGCCCGTGACTCAGATGCTGGGAATTATGTAAGGGTCAAGACAACTGAATTTTCTTTGGCTTTGAGAATCATCACTGCTGCTTATCTGGATGACGAACTTCCTGCAAGAGTGTTTTTGAATCGTCCTGATGTAGACAATGGAGTCAACACAGATCTGGTTTTTCCTGAAGACCCCCAACAAGATCCAAGTCCTGAGGCTTTACCTACAGATGAAACTGTCTTTGCCACTTGCCATCAGTATTCTGACTTTGACATTGCAACATCGGCTTGGGATCCTGAGCGAGCATCACAATTCTTCCGCTAGAAGGAGCATGTGTGGTCTTATCACTCAAAGATTATTGGGGATTAGAGGAGCGACTATCAACTTCACGAACACTCAAGTCTTTTGTAGTGACTCATTTATTTTCCTTGATTATTCTTTAACATTCGAGACACTTTTGAAGTAGTATAAATACCGTGTAGTTGAGATCAAAAAGGGGTTATCTAATTCTTTGTCTTCGCACCGCTGTTTCTTAATAAAGATTGTGGCTCACTCCGATGACGTTCTTACCGGTGTTACAAATGAGATTGGTATGCGACTTGTGCCATTTCCCTGTCCGCTTTTCCCATTGGAGCTGTCGGATCTTCCAAGAGAAACCATGTCGCACTTGGAGGAGATCCAACGCGAGTCCCCTCTCGTGGCAGCAGGTATTGCTGATGTGCTAGAGAAAA
>Ga0153960_1000130_pt1 | contig 16172 bp, 13 predicted proteins | sample TSFL044MetaG_FD_102274 | JGI IMG/M metagenome (GOLD analysis project Ga0153960, IMG submission 102274) | Attine ant fungus gardens microbial communities from Florida, USA - TSFL044 MetaG | ecosystem: Host-associated > Fungi > Mycelium > Unclassified | place: USA: Florida, Withalacochee...
AAGCCCAACGAATGTCAGATGCAAAGCCCCGCACCTCATTAAGATCATATTGGCATACTCTCCCAAAAAAAAAAGAGCAGACCCCATTGAAGACGAGAGTGAGGTACAACAAGGCCATTTCTGTCCACCGCCCTTCTCACGGAGCCGTACGTGGACGTTACCGCTCATACAGCTCCCAGCCGGCAAGCAGTTAGCCTTCCTCTACAAAGAATGGAAGTATGGATGAATCGACATCAAATAAAATAGAGGAATTCGGTTTTTCTTTTCAGCAATAACATGATAAGAGCATCCCTTTCACAAAAACCTACGGGTCCTCTCCCCCCTATCCTGCCACTTATAGCATCAGGTTATCTGAATAATGAGCTCCACGGCTTTCAGATATAACTCACTGCCTGGATTCTTTAATTGGTCGACCAGCATATGGAGATCATCCCGGGTTACTATTTCTCCCGGGCTCATCCCTTGTGCTAGTTTTTGAGCCACGTCCAACCAGGTGTCGGGCTCTCGATGAATAGCACAGTTTGATTCAATATTAGCGAATGCTTCCAGCATGGAGGCTGCCTTCTCCCGTAAAACATTAGCCGAATCGTCGGCCTGTGCCTGTGGCAGGTCTACTTCAGCCAAAAAGTTCGGGATGTTCGGAGGGGTCGGGGGAGTTGGGATGTGGTTTTTGAATTGAAACCACTTTAACCCATTTGAACTTCATTTTTTCTTACTTTATTCGTACTAGTCTATAGAATGAGCACTGTGAACTATCTGCTTCAAAAAGATAGCGATAAGAAAATTAGAGCATACATTACGGATACCTTCCTGAAGTCTGGTTCTCTTAAACTGTCGGAAAGGATCGTAGCCAACCGTTGTGACCGGCTTCGCGACACCATTTCGGTCTACACATGGCGTTGCTCTATGGCCCTTCTTCACTCACTCACAAAACTAGGCTTCTATACGATGATTGAAAAAGTCATTCTTGTCTTGTAACTTAGTACACGGAACACTAACTTAATCTATGGCATTGGGCAGGTGAACCTGGCTACACAACAACTGTTACTATAGCGGAGGATCTAGTTCCACACCAATCTGCTTATATAAATAGCGTACCTACGATCGCTTGCTTGATTGCCGCTACTTACTCGGGAACTAGCTTCGCACCTCACCCCGAGAACTCAAAGGTGCGTAGCTTGTTCCACAATTAAACGGTTCTGCGTGTATCCCCTCACCTAATACCACCTACTCAGGGTTGAAAGAAAGTAGCTAAATCGCCTGTATAACAGATCTACGAACAGCCTTCATTCGAAAGCGCGGATGGTTGCTTTCAGTCCGCACTTTTACAATATGAATCGTCAGAAATGGCCACCTCCGCATCTACGCGAACAATATTGTAACCAAGATAGCATAGGTAGTAAAAACCGGATCGGATCTCGGTACACATGGTATTTTTGTGTGCTAGGGTGAATAATGTACAGGAACCGTATCAAGCAAGTAAGCCACGCAAGATTGTCTCAGGAGTAGTAGCATTAGGATTGGGAGATTGAAAGCTAGCTCCTGAATCGAGGGGAGAAGGAATAGTACAAAGAGGGAAAGCTTTTACTTTTAGGTCTAGTAGCACGGTTAAAGTCCAATCCGTGTGAGTATGAGTGCCAGAAATGCCGCTGGAAAGCAGTCTGTCAGAGCTGTCAGCTGAAGGGAACTAGTCCCCGACAATAGGCTACCACTTCCTTTATTGCTTGATCGGTTGTTGAAGACAGATAAGACAATCCAAACAGCTTTTGGGACGCGAAGGCTTATCCTCGAGCTGCACTACACCGGTGATACTCATGTTCTCCCGAAGACCCACTCAATGCGGCTATCAGTGACTTTCGCTCTTGGTCCAGAAGTACCGCCCAATAGCCAGTTGCCTGGCTTAGATTCCAGAATAGGCACTCTGAAATCTAGACCTTTCTCTGCTATGAGATCATACAGTTTCCACAGCAGTCCAAAACGGACTAGCTCAGGATCAACTGAAGTTACTCGCCAATCGCGATTAACGACTGGAGCATCGAAGAAGTCTTGGATGGTAACCGTCGGACTCCATGCAATCACGTAGTACCATCGACAGTAGGTGAGCCATTGTCTGACCCATGATCGAAGAAGAGTTCTTGAAAGAACATCTTCAGTGCTTCCCTTAATAACTTCACTAGGAAGCACCTTGAGTTCCTTAGGGAACATCTCCTTCCTCAAATAATCTATGAGCACACCGCGAAGGTATGGATTCAAAGGTCGGCCTACAGGTATCACTTCTTTTAGGTATTCTTCCTAGCAGCGTATATGCGACTGATTCTATTTCTAATGCTTCGTTCGGTTATGTCCTGTCCAGTCAATTCTAGTCGTTCGTTAATCGGATGAAGGACCGAAACCTGCGGTACCCGGATCTGGTGATCAACTCATTGCTTTGATTCCCATTCCAGTCTATCTGGCTTGAAGCGCCAACTCTCGTTGCCAGCTGGTTGAATGGATCATAGAAGGTACAAGATGTGCTTCCATTCCTTTACCTATTTCTGTGCTTATTTACCAATCTGTGCTTGTTTAGCAGCGGGCTTCTGTAATTCTCATTGTAATATTAAGTGTTGTAATAATAAATGATGTAGTTGTAAGATCCTCCTTCTCCTCCCTCTGCTTGGGAATCAGTGTCGGGTACATGGAAGGATCAGATTGAGAAAGAGAGGGTACGTAGAGGGGTCAGAAGTAGCGACGAGTTAATAAAAAGTAGCAAGTTTGTTCCGTAGGCTTTCGTGAATGGGGCTCATGGCTTTCGAAGTCGAAATCACCGCTCTGATAGTTTCATTTTTTGTTCTTTCTCAAAGGGATCGTATTGACCCTCTTCTGAGACTATGGGAGACGACTGGGTAGAAGAAGCTTTTAGCCCCTGCTTGTTCAGTGCTATTTACCGTTCGTTCCTTCTTATCTTTTGTCTTACTCGAGCTTCTCGCAACCGTCATAATAGGAATAGGAGCGGGTGTCAAAGGAGCAGGCAATTGCAGAGCCTTCTCTCTTCTCTCTAAGGTATTAGTTTGGTATTGGTATTGGATCAGCTTGAAAGATAGAAAACAAGTTCTGTTTACAGGTAAAGGAAAGGTAAATTCATGCCCTTAAGCGGGTCAAGGTAGTTCTTTCTCCTAGACCTAAAGGGAATCCGCTTGGATCAAACGAGAAGCGAGAAGGAATCAAAGATGGAAGGACAAGCCCCTTCGAGTAGCAATCCTGTCCATGTGCTGGCTTGGCATGGAAGGACGGCTACCCCCAAAAAAAAGTCTTTTTCGCAGCTTGGTTCGCGTAAGCTCAATGCTTAGGGCAGAGTTATGGCCCTTCTTAATCTAGCATTGCAGCTCTTCTTACTATGTCTAAAATGGGACCAGACAGACAGCCCACCACTGGAACTTGCTTCGCTCTCGCTCGGCTCACTCCCCCCTTCGGTTGCCGCCCTTGCAATTTCTTCAAAATCTTTCTTTATCGGTTCCACGGTGCTAAGTGAGCTCATAGTATACTCGCTTATACTTTGGCAGATCATGGCACTATTTGTCTGCTCCCACACGATGTATCCAATTATCAGTGCTGGCACTACCTTTGGCATAAGCACATTCACTACGGTTTCCACTAGAAGCTCTCCCCTTACCTTTTCCACTGGCACCTCTTTTTTTACAGTCCCCTTGATCCTGCTCCCTAGTGGCAGGAATGCGCTTTCCTTCGGCCTCTTCGCTTGGAGCCATATAACAGTGGCAAGAGATCCTTCTCGACTGGTAAGGAGAGGAATGTAGCTCGACTGCTGACTTTTTTTTGTGCAGCTAAGGTTTGCTTTGCCTAATTCGTTCTAACATGATATACATTTAGGATGCCGGCACGCCTACTCTCTTGTAGTTTTCCCACTAAGCAAGTAAATAACCACTCTCTACGCAAGCAAGAAACAATAAATAACAAAGTCTGAGTCAATGGGATTTGGTTAATCGCTCACTCTGTCACGAGAATGGGTGGGTTTGTCCCCTTCCACTTACAGGCATAGAACTGGAGTTCTCTACCAGGGAATTCCAGGAAGAGGCATCCTCTCGGTCATGCAAGACATCGATTCTGGAAAAAAAAGGATTATTAAATCCCGAAACGCCTATCACTAAGTAAGCTGGTGGACAAGCGGATCAAGAAATGATGTAACCGGGGGGTTGTCTGTCCATGCGAGGTGGTTCTTCCTCCGAGAATTTATATCTATTTTATCCCTAAGTTTCTTATCAAGTGGAAGAGACAGGCTGGGAGAGGGAAGAAGAGGGGCCCTTACACATTAGATAGAAGGATAGATTGGATTGTAAGCACCACGATTTTCTTCGGCTAGCTTTTCGCAATAGATTGATTAGATATCCTATTATTCCATTACTTACGATGCCCTGGATGCGGATAGTAGTGAGTTTATACCTTAATTAAATAAGGATTTTCTATTTCTTTCATTCAAGCGAGCTGCCAGGGCTGCAACTGTAGATTCGGAGTCAACGGCTCGACTCAAATGGCTTGAGAATATTACCTTCTCCCCTTCTGCTGAACAGCAGGGGTAGTAGGGTCAGAAGGTAAAGCTCCGCTTACGAGATAAAAGAGTTCTAGTGGGAAATTTCGATTATATTGCTCAGCTGGTAGCCGAGGCAGCTACTGTCTCTACAGAAGGCATTATAGCATTACGACTGAATGAATCGGAGTTATGTCATCAGGAGGAACAATGCCCCGGTCAATAGTGAGACCCGCACAAAATGGGTTAGATCGATTCGTTCTCTTCATCGATGCGTTATCGTCTTCCTCTGTTTTTGCTTCAATAGGTATGAGCACTTTCTCTCGTTTGTTTATTAAGATCGATATCCCACCCTTAATTAAGGGTAAGGAAGCCCCCAGTGATCGAAATAAGTCGTTTAAAACCCTTCTTACGGTCCCCGTCCCCGAGGTACAACGTGATGTGCGAAGGTTCGAAACCGGCCTTAAGCGTGGAAAATCGGTCATTTATTTGAACAAAAGAAAAGTTCAACAAAACAAGCGAAGGTCTTGACCTGGAAGGATCGAAGAGAGCGCTAGTAGATCGAGCTGTAGGTGCATGGACTTGTGTAAAGGAAGAGAAAGAGAGCAACTCCTTTCACAGCTCGTCACTAATACCCCTTAGTGACTTCTTGAATCTTTGAATAGAGAGCCCCATTAACCAGACAAGCTGGAGGAGACAAGCTACCTCACAGAAAGGATGACGAAGGGCCAGTTGACGCAGCAAGCTAGAGCTATGAAACCTCCCCTTTCTTTAAGCCTTATTCAGTAATGGACTAAGGGATATACCGATCCACAAGAGATGGGTCAAAGGCCAACCTTGGATTTAGCCTACTTTCTTTATGCATATCCAACGACCCTCATGGAAGATTCCCTTCTAGGGGTCTCTTTCTCTAGAATAGATCTTTGTGATTCAAAGCTTTCTCCTTGAACAGTTTCATTCTTTCTTTCACCCAGTAAGTGCTATCTTGAAGAAGGAAAAGTTCTGTCTGGGGATAGCGAAAACTCGCAACTTCCCCGATTCAATTACTTTCTGCGGCTGATGCCTCTTCCCCTGCTTTAAGTTCAGTTCCGGTTAGCCGGATCGGATTAGTCGCCAAAAAAAGGAATCTATTTACTTTACTAGGAAAAACTAGCGCTTAGAGTTCGCTCCCAGAAATATAGCCCTCCCTACCCCCTCACGTCAATCCCACGAGCCTCTTATCCATTCTCAATTCTCATTCGAGAAGTCCCTCTTAGGTATAGACAAGATATAGTACCAAAAAGCTGGGGGACTTAAAATGAGTATGCCTAATTCCTTCTTCGTTTGCGTGGATGACCGATTGATGAACCAAAAAAGACTAAAGCCACCTCGGAAGATAAGACATATTCTCAGACAGACACTTGGCCACACTCAGAAGCCGGAGTCTGAGCTAGTAGCTAGCCCCGGGAACTTTAGTTCTGGAATTCCAGGAGTGAAAGAGTATGGTTTGATAGAACCAGTTGGTCGGAAAGGAAGAGAGAGAGACTCCAGCGTCCTCAGTTCGGGCTAGATTCAAGCAAGGTATGCCTTTCCAAAGCCACTAGGCATAGAAGGCGAACTCGAAGAGCTCTCGTTAGCCTAAACCAAAAGACTTGCGCACGCAAATATTAGTGGGATTTCGCTTCTTTTGATCCTCCGTCTGAGCCGTTGGGTGGAAGATCAAAAGTTATTCGGGTGGAGGGGCAGAGTAGGTGGTTTTTCCACTTAATCTTACTATACGGCAATGGGAAGTCTTTATTGGGCAAGGTCAAATGGGATTGAATACATCGCTTAGGTACCAGCATATTCTAAATATGATTCTAAGTCATCGGTTTACGAGAATAGAATCCAGCTAGTAAAGCAATAGACCTTAGGGGGGAATCGCCCATCTAATAGCCCTATCAGTAGCAGACTTAAGGTGAATTGGAAGCTTAGCCCCTTCTTTAGAACCTTGCCTTTGATCTTTCGCCGCCTTCCTTTGAACCTACGGGTATGAACGAACTGATCGCGACTCGGGATACGTGAAATTGGACCTAACGTCCTGCCTAGAAACCTTTCGGCTTCAGCTTGGGTCAGTTCGCCTTACCTTATATACTTCTCCCCGGTAAGGGATGTTTATATTACAGGCGCGATAAAGAGTCTGCAACTTCAGAAATGGAATAAATTAAGGTTCGGGAGGAGCAAACCACCACAGGCTTGGTAGCCGACTCAGTTGACTGAAAGCTCTTACCTGCCGGCTATGAACTCATACCTGATAGTATGTGGCCCCCCCTCCGACTTGCCATTCCCATGGAATAAAGAGGAGCCAAAGGAAGCGGGGTGAAAACAAGTAGCTGATTGAAGTAAAAGCGGTCCAGGGACAGCTGGTGAAAAAACCTCGCCCTCTTTCATATGCCGAAAGCGGGTCAGCGGAAAGACGCTATAGGAGGAATTATACCACATACGCTATTTTGCTATCCTCGTCTAAACGAAAAAAGAAAGGAAAACCTTTGGTGTATGGGAAGGACTTCTTTCTCTTTATTGTTTCGGCTTCTTCAAGCCGCAAGCCCTATGTTGGTTGGGATGGAAAGTGCAATCGCCAAAGCCGGTTATTCAGAAAGCAAGGTCTTGACAGAGCCTATATCTGCTACCGGCTCTGCTCAAAGCCGGAAGCTTATCTCAAACAAAAGCTATAGAGGAGAGGAAAGCCATCGAAAGAAAGTCCAATTTCCACTGGGCGAAAGGAAAGAGCAACTAAAACAGCGGGGATGGCACTGACCTAGAACCAGAATAGGAATCTTTCAATCTAACTAACCGGGGAAGTCTTCTTGGAGGGTGACTGACTATTGGCAGTTCAAGAAAGAAAGAACTTTCATATAGCAATATATGCCATAGAGTAGGGCAGAAGACGCACAGGCTAGCATTCCAAGTGGGTCAAGTCGGAAATTAGAGCTCAGAAGCTTTCCTGTTACTGTCTCATCTCATTGCTCTTTTTTTAGGGCAAGAAAACCAGATCTCATGAGAGGTTTTTACGGCTAAAGGCCATACAGCACACTCACAATAGACCAAACAATAGGAACAGGATTTCTCCCCCAAGCAGGTTTTTATTCGTCCCTACGAACAAACAGATCAAACAATGGCGTCGACCATTGCGGTGGGGACGCGGCCAAGTGGTCGGCTAGAGCTCGTCCCAAGCCAACCAACATTAGGGCTTATGAATAACGTACGTGATGTCGAACTCTTATAACAGAAGTTGCCACCTGGGAGTTCTTCCGGTGAGTGCCGGCTTTTCAAACAGATATTTCATCGGATCCATCATTGCCAACAGGAGAACGGAATAGGCCAAGAGGGTAATGTCGGAGCCTCCGCGTAGCCCACACCCCAAGGCTTTGCACGTCTTTTCCAACGTCGAATCTAGACTCGCAGTCTGTCAGCTTCTTGCTATTGCTCAGGTAGTATACTTTCCCCTTTCATCATGCTGGCCTAAGACGCATTCCAAAGGAGTTTTCCTTGACCGAGAGGTACATTACTAGCCTACTCTAACTTTACTACCCTTTGCCTTGAGACAACGATTCTCTCGTCAATAAGAGGGTTCTCGAAGGATTCGCCGTCAGAGTGCTCACTCGGCACCTATCGCACTGATTGGATTGGCGTCAAGCCAAGCTTGAAGAATATGGGTTGCAAACAAGAAGGGGGTTGGCGGACAGAGTCAAAGGGGCCCGACCTATCATATCAATATCTGCACGGATTACGATCTGAGGTTATCTACGGAGGGCTTAGAAAACCGCCATTGCTAACCAGATTAGCTAGTCCATCAAAAGGAAGCAGGTATGCTCAAGCCGAAGACAGAGGAAGGCACTGAAAGCTATTTCAACCAAATAAATCCTAGGTACCTTGCTCCTACTTTCCTAAGCCTTGGGAGTTCTACTTTTCTTAGTAGAAAGAGAGGGTTGAGAAGAGTGGATTGAGCACGCTTCACTATTCTATCCCCTAAAATTCCTTCTTTACGAGATATCCCCGGGGGACTTTAACAAAATAGAACCTGGGATTGACTTATTCCTACTCATACAGCGCCGGATTTCTAATAGCTATAGCATTAAAACTAGGGTCTTATATCATTTCATGGCTCTAGAACTTTTCACTTCCGAACCTGCTCAGGCTGCTCTATCTATGTAATTTAGAATCTTTCTTACCGCGGGAAGGGCTTTAAAAGAGGAATATAATCCGTATGGTATCACAAGTAGAACGGAAGAAATAGTAGCTTGCTCTCTGTCACCACTGGATACTCGAGTCAGAAGGGGCTTACTTTAAGCTTTAAGCTTCGCTGCCTTTGCTTTCGCTGGAACGGAACTATCAAATGGAGGAACAAGTAAAGCGTTCTAAAGCCCACCCTTACTGCTACATCAGAGCCAGAAGCAAGGGACTTAGCGAGACCATAGGAAGAGGAAGTAAGACTGAAAGGGCGAGGTCTCATTCAATAGAACTAGCTTAGGCGGGTTCAGCTATATATTTTCTTAACTGATTATATTACATTATTCTCCTTCGTGACCAAGAAGATTCAAAGAATTCATGCTTTCCCTTCTATCTTTCCTTAATGAATTAGTCTTTCTTTGGCTGTTGGCAGCCTTAGGAATGAAAAAGTGCTAACTAAATACCCTTCTTTTCTGAGGTGTAATCAGTCACATTCAGTCACATGAGGTTGTAAACGTGAGTTTTTGACTATAGACATCGAGGTGGCGTACGACCTTCTGTGCGATAGCATGGAAGTGGTTCTTTTTAGAACTCTTGGAAAACATCTTCTATTTCCTCTGTAAGGTAGAACTGAGAGGGAAAGATCCGGGAGTAGTAATTGAATCACTGGGATGAGGACCAGTCACTCTTCTTTATCTTCTAGAGGAGGCCCGGGGCACGAAGGATCTAGGAGTTGTAGCTTAGTAGCTGCACTCTTTCCTGTGGTACCCCGCTAGCCTGCTAAGGGCTGGGATAGAAAGACTGCTCTGGTAAAACTTCTTAGTAGCTTTCAAAGTCGCGTAGTATTTAGTGTGTTTAATCCTGCCTATTCAGTTCACTCGTAACTCTTATCAAGGAAGCTTGAATAGAAAAAGCAACTTTAGCAACTATAGGCACTGCCATTGAATAGGATTCCGCCCCAGCTTCAGCGAAGGTATGCAATCAATAAATTACATATAATAAGGCTGGGAATCAGTTCCAATGTTTTCGGCTTTCACTTTTGTGCATTTCCCAGCTTCAACTGCTATGGGCTGAGAAAGGCATGATAATGGTATTGCCCTTACGTGGAAGTAGGCTTGGATGCGTATAGTAAGGTTATAAGTTTAGTCTTATTAAGTTACAGAGGATCCCCTTGCGTAACCGAGTCACTTCACTACGAATGAGCTGAAGACAGGAACATTACTACGTGAACCGGTAGACCCGTAAACAACCTTCTAAGAAGTCCTTCCGTCCCTCGTTGCAACTATGTTGCTTGATTCTCTGCAAAGTCAGAAAGGCGGGATTTATTTATAGATTTTAGCGTGAAAGACCATTTTTTAGATTAACTTGGTAGATTAGTCGTAGAATAGCCTAACGAGGCAAAGGCCGGAAAGATCATATGATGAGATTGCTGTAGATTATGATTTTGTGGAGTAATGAAAGCATTCTACTGAGCCCTATAAAACTTTCTAAAGAGTCTGCGTCTCTTCCCCACGGAACTACGAAATCGGAAACAGGAGACAATAGCATTTCATACTCAAGACTTGCTTGCAGTTGAGCCCGTAAGCCATAGAAAGGCTTAAGTTTTCTTTCTTTACTCTTTCCTTTCTAAATCCGTTCACTCAAAAAGAGTGATTTCCGGCAGTAGATAGACTTGCTTCTAGGGCAGCATTTCTATAGTAATAGTCTGTTTCCCCGGTGAATCTACTGTGGAATAGCTGGGTTTAGGCCCCCTAGGGGAATAAGAGACTTTTTAGTCCCGGTTGCTTCACTCAGTCATCCTTTCAATCCCATCTATTCTAACAGCCTTTAGGCTCAGTTCAAAGTAGTAGCTTCAATAGTAAGTCACCGTGGACTTTCCTCACTATTTTACCATGGAGCTAGCTAGGGAATTGGATCGGTATGACGTCAAGACTTTCTGCTTGATTTAGATGTTAGCTCTAACTACGCACTAAACCTTAGTATTCTTACTTCAATACGGGACTACGTATCACTTCTCTGAAAGATGATCAGAGTCCATTAAAGGGCATTTACAACTTTGTATAAGTATCTAAATCCAATGGATAATCAAATCCTTTCTTTCGGCAGGACAGGAAGAAAGCATCAACCAAGAACAAGAAATAGTAAGCGAGAAAGGGAATAGATTAGAAGGGATATGGTTGCTCATTATATGGCATTTCCTCTTAGACAAAGGGGGCGGTCTAACTAAAAATAGATCGAGTATGCTTTACAGCAGGTCTGTATAAGTAAGTGATTCACCAGGATTCGGAATTGAAAGAAGCCCGCATACCCTCTCTTCTTTCCCAGTACAATCCAATCTGCCTCGATAGAACAGAGCCTACTATCCACAAGCCAGTGGGCTACACCAAGTTTCGGGGCAGGAAACCTATTATCCTAAACCGTCTAAAAGACAAGTCGTTTTGTCATGTCAAAAGGGTATGGATGACTCTTTTTGGAATCTAATCAACATGCGAGCTTTGTTGAAAAGTTTCGTATTATCCTAGATCTATCTTCCGATAGGCGAGAAGACTCGGTTACAGCATCCGACTAACCAACTATAGCTGACCCTGCTTGAAGGACAGGTTTAGATCCGCGTGCCGCTGCTCTTCGAGTTTTGGTTCCGAATGAAGAACTCAAGCTTTCGCTTGACTTTGTGTTCAGTTCAGTGAACCGATCCTGCGACCTGGTTTATGAGCCCCTTATCGTAACGACGAAGCGCGATATGATATACGCCGCGCATTTAACACAATGAATCACAGGCCGTAAGCTTGCCAAGGACCAAAAGAATAGAAGACCTTCTCAAGACAGCTGTCGCATCCCTGCCTTCAACCCAATCCGCCAACACTAAAAGAGCCTATCAATCAAGGGCTGGGGAGTTCCGTCACTATTGATCTCCCGATATCCAAGCACAAAGACCTGCCCGATACGCTGCCACGTGAGGTCTCTCTTCTAACCATCTATATCTATGAAACAAGCACACGCGAATTTCTTTCTGAGAATCAACAATAAAAGGAGCGGACACAAACAAAGCCAAAAGCGGGAGGAGGAAGTGCTCATTAGTGTCTTCGCTTGAGCTTGGACAGAGGGCAGTTCCGCACAAGCGCTAGCACACAAAAGCCTAAGCGCAAAGGCTGGAGCAGAGGCAGAGCTAGAGTACAGATGGCAGGCGAAGCAGGGACGGAACAGTCTAAGTCGAGCAGGTTGACGAACGACACACGTTAATAAGAAAGAGGTGAACAGCCAAGTTACTTCAATAGCAATAGCTAAGGCCTTTTCTAAGCCTGTCCTAAGGTAAGCTCTCCGGGAAGTACCTGTCCTTCTCCATATGAGTCAAATAGGGTCCAGATCAAATAGGACAGCCCATCAGGTAGTAAGAACGGCCGATATATGCTAAATATATATTTCTTTGCCTTACCAGTTTCTCCTATTTTATTGATTTCCTTTCCTTGCCTTACTACCGAGATAACGTGCCTAAGTAGCATAACAATCAATAAAAGGTTAAGAACGGGCTACTAATCCCCGGCCTACCCTTATCTATGCTTATATGACTTTTACCTAATATCATCAATCGTTAACTTTATAGTCCTGAGCCCTCTCCCTATGTGAAGTGCCTAATTTATTAGTCATAGATCCGAGATGCTGCGGCAAAGGAAGCATCTTACCCCGAGCAGGAGCAGCAAGGATTTCTTACTCTGCGTCCGCAGAATTGACTCTTTTTGAGTAAGATTAAGATTCGGAGACGTCAATCCGGCTCCAAGGAAAGAGTCATCTTATCTTGACTACGCCCCTAGAAGCCAGAACTCTTAACGGCGGGAAGCGAAGGAACCGTAGGGCTTAGCTTAGGGCTGGGAGTGAGCCTTGGGCCAACATGTGAATATAGTAGGGCAGAACCCTGGGCGATTGCCGCTGTTAGAGTAACTGCTGCAATTGAATCTGTTGTCGGAAGGGCTACTAGAGAGGAAGACTCCTTTGGCAGAGACAATGGTACCATCCGAGGAAGAATAGAATTGGATTCCCTGGCACTGGGAAGAAGTTTCATTTCCCGGCCGTAGCACGGGCAAATCTATCTTCAACAGACGGGTGCTCCGACAGCTTAGTCTTTCCTAGGAGCGATTCCTACCATTATCCCACGTCCCTTTTCTTTATCGCTCTAGCAACTGCCTAAAATCTTTGGCAGTGAATATTATGAGAATCGCAGGGAATTGGGGATGAGATTCTCATATATGTAATATATATATATTGAATTTAGGACCTAAGGCCTTAGCCGTTAGACTTGCTTTCTTTACTGACTTTGGAGAGAATCAAGCATATTTGCAATGAGAAGTCAATCTTCTTACTTGCTCGGGTTCTGACTGCCTTTACTCCCTTCCCACGTAGCTAGAGGCAGGGATAAGAAATCGATGAAATGGCGTTGATTCACCAGGCCTAAGGAATGAAATCAAAGACAAAATAGACTGATTACTGGTCGACTGAAGTCAACACTGCACTCGAATTGGAAAGTCAGGAGATCGCTGATGAAGCAGAGGAATGCGCAAGAATCTCAATAGGCAGAGAAGCCGCCTTCTCATTCTCAGTAAGGGCTTTCTCAGACTTAGATGGCCTACCTTGAAAGCAGAAAGAAAGATCAAAATCGAGGTTGATTTCTGACTTATAAATGGCAATCTTAGCTCAAAGGTCGTTAGAAGCCCGATTAAGACACCTTCTCATTTTTAGGTGTAATTGGTCAAAGGCTCTTTTCTACAGGGGTTTCTCAGGAAGAACTTGAAGAGGGGTTTTTTCTAAGTATTTATTAATAAGTGCTTTTAAATCCTCAGGCAGGCAATCCTATGGATCACTTAGTAGATCCTATTGACCTTCTAAAGGATAAAGGAGAAGATGATAAGGCATTTCCGTATCCTGATCTGACTCTGACGTATCTTACCCGGGATCTGGAAGAGAAGATCTAGCTTTGTGCCTCCCTAAGCAATCTTTAGGAAGTTCATACCTGAGGGGAATGAGATAAGAATCTCTTCTATGTAATTTCCTCCTCTCGGTGAAGAGAGGACATATGGGAATTGATTCAATGGCTTTAGACTGACTTGCTGCCATATCAGAAGCTGAACGGGACGAGATTGAATTCGAAAGACGACTATGCAGTAACTTTGTTCCCAAGCTATCAGTCAACTCTCTGTTTGATTGGCCCGGGAACTTTATATCAAGACTTAAGTCTACCTTCTTCCTTAGCAAAGAAGAATTACAAGAACAAATAGTTAGCTTGAAGCTTCCTTACGTTCTTCTGATTTGATGGCAATAACAATCTCAATAGTAGGCATCTCAGCCTTGGCCTGATTTTCTTATTCTTGAGTTACCTTGTCTTCCTTAGCCAGGATAGAAAGAACTGCAAGCCTTTCCTTGACCTCATTTACTTCTTACCGCTTGAAATACTGACTACAAGGAATGAAATCCGGCACATTGATCAGTCAATACCCGCCGGAAAAATTCCTCAAAACGAGCGATTTGGCATATCTCGAATTCATGAACACCTTGACAAAAAAAAAGGCACAATGAATAGCAGTATTCTGTTAGGTTCTTAGTAGCAACGGCACCATTGACTTAAAAGAATAGGTATGAGAAAAACCTAAAATGAATTGTCTTATCAAACCCACGAGGAAAAACAAAGAAATCAAACCTACGCGGAAAAAAGCGGCTTATTTATGTGCTGATCTTGTTTGGAGGAGAACGACCCCATATAATCTAATGCCGAGGGGGAGCCCCTAGTAACCATTATGAGTGGGGTAACGGACTCGAAGTGCCAGGATGCAAACAACTGAGTGTACTGGCTAGATAGAAAGATGCGCTAGTGTTCTCCTTAGTCATGACACGCTCAAGTAAGTGTGAGCGCGACACCAGACCAAGAACTATATCGACACATTCCAAACCATTTTCTCTTCTTTTTGCATCTCGAATGCTTTAAGCGGTATTTCAACAACGGTACCAAAGACGGTGCGCCTTCAGAGGTGGAGCCAATTAGCCGCTTTCATTGTTGCCATGTACCTGGTATCCAGGGATGGGACCTTCCGCCCAATTCTTTTATTGCCGGAGTAGTAATCATTAAATTGATTTATTTAGGAATGGTTCCCCGTTCATCAATCCTCCTGAAAGCTAGGAGATGGCTAGCTGGGAAGGTTTCTTTGGACGAAATGGGCCAATCAGAATAACGTCCTTTGAGAGTTCGAGATGTAGGAGCGAGTCTTCGACTTTCGGTTCTGAGGATCTAATTGAATTTCCTGATTCCAGCTCCCTGGGTACGGCTGCGGAGTTTATGTAAATGCCCTATCTTCAAAGGAAGCTGCTCTGACCATGGTAGGAATTGCCAGATTTACAGTTAATGAATCCTTGTATTGTAATAAAGGTTCTTTCCTCGCTACGAACTACGCGAACTGAATTGACTGAAACAACCAAGGACCGACTCCTGTTGGTCCGCAAACACGACATCCAGCAATAAATAAGATATTCCCGGCTGCGACTGCTTTCTTTGCAGTTAAGTTAGCTGGTCTGCTCTTTCCTGTTATGCCTCTGAAAGCCCAATGAGCTTCGGGTGCCTTGCCCCCTTCAATTAGAATAGATCTTGAATTAGTGTCCTTTCTGTAAGGGGTTATGGAATTTCCTAGAAAGTGTGAAATAAGAGTAAGTAGGAATCGTTGGAACTAGATTCAAGCCAGTTCATGAATGGGCGGAGAAAGTTCAAAAAGAGCAACCTTCAAACCTCTCCTTTCCAGTCGAGTGTCTAAAGACCCTCTCACTTCAGCAACGTCATACCTGATACCATTTCCTCTCTCTTGTAGGGCCATTCCAGCCTATCCCGGCAGAGTTTTTCATTTCAATGAAAAGCGACATCGAAATCTAACATCGATGCAAGTCCCGTTAGGAAGGCTGACCAAGAATACCTATTCCCCAGCTGACCTTTTCCATGTTCAGCCATTCTTCAATTCTGATATCACGATCTTAAGTATTCGACGTTCTCCCAAAGGACGAATCCCTTCCTTTTGTCCAATCCCAACCTCGCATTCAACCTCCTCGGACATGAATCCCATTCGTGCAATAAGACTTCCCCGCGTGGTGGATATTGAAAAAATTCCTTAATGTGCCTCTAGAGCATCCGATTAGATGAGATGTCACTTCTAAGCCTTCCCCATGTGCTAGAAGTTCTTTCCTTTCCTTCCAAAGAGCTTGCATTCGAGTCGATTCTTGAACAACTTATTTTGATTAACCGATTATTGCCAAGACCGCTCCTTCTGTCCATCAATGCGTAACTGAACTAAGGCTTTCCATAATGAATTGGATGGCACGCTTTCGATATCTCTGTCTCCCATCGTAGGCCCGCCAGTGAGAGTCTCGTCAACCATTCCTTTTACATAGCTCTTGAGCAAAAATAGTAGCTCAAGTCTCGGAAACCGTTCCCAACATC
>Ga0153960_1000132_pt1 | contig 16082 bp, 7 predicted proteins | sample TSFL044MetaG_FD_102274 | JGI IMG/M metagenome (GOLD analysis project Ga0153960, IMG submission 102274) | Attine ant fungus gardens microbial communities from Florida, USA - TSFL044 MetaG | ecosystem: Host-associated > Fungi > Mycelium > Unclassified | place: USA: Florida, Withalacochee...
GTTGGAACACCAATTGCATGTGAATTAGTCCAGAAAAAAGACTGGCCGACTCGTTCCATTCAACACGAGTTGAGCCTTCGACGGCTTGGACTTTGCATGTCTTATACAACATATGTAAATTACCTAGAAGTGCTTTATAATAAAACACCAAATTTGTTGTAAGAATGAACTGCATCGCAAATGATACCCAGTTGATTTGGAGAAGCTGTATAAATCTATATACTGGCAAGTCTGAGTAAAAAAGTTGTACCACATCTTAAGCATAACATAATGTAGACTGTGCCTTTACATTATTCATGATATCACTAACCGGATAGCCAGTAGTGTGCATCACCACTTGGAGTCCATCATGAGTTCTTTCATTTTGTCAAAAAAATCACCAATTTATTACATAGGCATGTAGGCAAACTATCACCCCCTTCCTGCCTCTTACCACCATCATATAATAGATGCAATTATTAAAATGGACATGAGTATGGACTCAGAAATTTACTATGAGTCATAAATAATTAAATACACTATTATGATAAGTATTTATATCATGGTGGACAATCAGCTATTCACTTGCTAGCCATGTGATACTGTCAACTAATCTATTACTTGGCTGTCCACTAGACAAGGTTTTCATCTGGGCCTTCAGCCTAACTTGGACTTTCTGTTAGTATACTGCACTTCCTTCTTCCAACAGTCTATTAAGCCATAATTAGCTTGCTTTGCTCACTACCTGTTCCAATTTTATTACAATATTTCCTAATTTATTTAAAATTTTAAAGTGAAAAGAAAGGGTATGTGAAGAAATTGATGAATAATCAATTTCTTACATAATTATTATTAGATCACTCCTTGTACTATCAACAAGGTTTTTATTTCACTAATTCCATCTCTGCAGCTAGGAAAATCCTGGAATCCAAAGTTGACCTACTCCAGAACATAGTCATACCATTGGCCTCCACTATTAAATCTTACCTTAGTAAAGATGCCAGGAATAATATTCACTTTTGTTAACAATCAAGTAAAAGCAAGCAGCAATGTCCCAATACTCCCCAATAGAAACTTGCACCTATTCAGTAAAAAGAAAAAGTGCGATGACATCCTTTGCAAATGGCAAATGTCATTTGTAACAAGCCTTAAGAAAGGACATTATTTTCTGAATTTTGAGAATGAAAAACAATGTGTCATCAAACTGACTTATGCTAAAGGCAGTTCATAGCTTCCTGTTACAGGCTTTACTAACTCTCTGTGCACTTGCTTTACTTGCATGACCACTGGACATGCCCCTATTGGAAAATACTATCAAAGATTCTTCCTCCAACTTCCTGCCAGCTGCCCTTGTGGTGAAGCTGCAGTTTAGACTTGCAAACACATTGTTATGAAATATAAGATCCATAACCTGTTATGAATATTAAGTGAGACTATAACTATTATCAGCCATGGTCTGATAATAAGTGGATAGTCAATGAGATGTTAGTGTTATTAGACAAAGATATTACGATGTAGTAATACATTGAATGTCTTGAACTTATTGAACTCATGGTATGAACAGAACTCTTTGGAGAAATCTTAGACTATCTCTCTCTCTATCTTTGGACTAGACCAAATGGGACAACATTGGAATAATCTATTATTAGACAATGACTTAGCTATGACTCTACTTGTCATTCTTGTCACTGATCTATTACTTAACTAGTCGCTTAGAGTTACAAGTAGTGTTATCACATTGTAACAACTGTTACATATCTAGTTAGAATAAATACAGACCAGAAAGAGAAGGGAATGGTAAGTTCTCTCTTTTTGTATTCCCTCTGTAAAACCTTACTCTGAGGAATCAGTACTTTTCCTTGTCTTAGGACAGCCTTGAAGGGTACTACTCAAAGTTTTGTTGACATCTATCCTCTCCAATATAACTTCACTAAAAACCTTAACTAGATCCTTGAGTAAGGAGCATGAAGATATCAAGTGTTAGATATAGGCTTCAAGTTGAAATGCATATTCAACTATGAGGTCTAAAGTCTTAATACAACCCATTTACTTGTCTGTACAATATACTCATTAACAACTTTGTCTACTTCCTTGTAGAAAACTCTATAGCTTTTAGCTTTGATAATGGATAAGGACCCCAGGTGGCATGGCTTAGTTAAGCAAAAGCATAGCCTTTGTCCTCTACTTTTCTTTTCCTACTTCCTTCTTCTTCTTCTATTCCTTTTCTTTTATATTTTTTCTCTATATAAATAGGTACTTTATATCTGCCATGGCCTGCCTTTATGCTCCATGTAATAAATCGTTGATTTTAAAAAAGAAAAAAAAATAAGGTTCTTATCTAGGCCTTTGGCCTGGCTTGATTCCTTTACTAATTCTATGTTATTAAAGAGGTATTGAAGTTAGTTTACTTTCTATAACATTATATTATTAAGTTTGTATTATAGTTAGTTTGCTCCTTTCCTACAACAGTCTGTGGAATAGTTGATGAAGTATGTTCTAGAAAATTTATTTACCTTTCATCATTCCTTCTCTGTCTCATTATGTTCCAGAATGAGAAACATATGTAGAAATGCCTAAAATATGTCTATTCTTAGGTAAATAATCATACACCTATATTGTACATAAAGTGTTTACTGTGTAAGCCCTAAGACCAGTCATTTTTATCTGGTCTCAGGTGCGTGTATCTTCTGTGTTTCCTTCCAAACATTCAATTCACCCAGTTGTTTCTATCTGGTCTTAGTTTGGTCTAGTACTTCTTAAGTTTTGAAGACATACCTATGCATTCTATCTGTTAATAGTAGATAGTGTTGTCTGGAAGGTTGCTATGCTCCTTTCCTCCAACAATCTAATATTCTAACTTATTTTTTCATCTCTCAAATTATAAGAAAAATCATTCTCAAGTCCATTAGTTAATACATATACAATCTATAATCTAATGTTATTAAATACTTCTTTATATACTATATTGAGTATTCTTCTACTCTCTTAGCTCTGCTCTAGAAGAAGTACTGAAATGTTAAGAGGTGAAGTACACCTGGAAAAGGCCACATAAAGTTGTTTATAGGAGAATACTAATGTCTGCAAATTAATCCCTACATGTTCCACTGATTGTCCTTGAGACTTGTTAATAGTCATAGCAAAGGCCACCCTAACTGGGAATTGAAGTCTCTTGAGTAGCACAGGTAGTGTCTCTGCATTAGGTGATAACCTGATTCTTGGAATCAACACCACCTTACCTCTAAATCTCCTGTCCTTGCTGATAATTGTGCACTGGAGTATCTTTCTCCTCACATTTAACACTACCATTCTTGTCCTATTACAAAGTCCTTTTCTTGGATCCAAGTTCCTTAATAAGATAACTGGACAGCCAATCTTGAGATGAAGTAAAACAAGAGGCAATCTACTATTATTAAGTTGTTGAAGAAACCCTGCAAAATAGGTATAGTGTTATGAGAGCCCCAGAGAGGAAAGAGTTTCCCATGCATTTAAACATCTGATCTCTAACATCAAGTCATATAACAGGGTCAAGATATAAATAGCAAAGGAAATTAGGTAATCATATCATGTGACAAAGTCATGTGATCATAGAACATTCTGGAAGGACATGTGATCATGTAATAATAGGGACACAGCCACTTGTAAAAGTAGTATAAGTAGGTAGTTCAATCCAATGAAGAACTTCATCGAGTTCTTCCTAAATACTCACCTTGAGTGGTCCTTGAGTCGTCAAGACTTAGTGATAACATATAGTGTATTCTATCTTCTTTAGAGATAAAGTTTGCACTTCTTAGTATATAGACCTTTGTATTTGGTACTAGGTTGAACTATTGAAGAATATGTTGGGAAATCAAGCTGATACTGTGATTTGGTAGAAGTTTCTGAAACTTCTTAGAATTCTTATTAAGTATATAAGGTTAATATTTATTGTACCTAATTATTGGTTTGCAATAGAATATATCTTATTCCAAGTCAAACTAACTTGCAACTGGGTTTTTGTGACAGAATGACTTCATTAATATCATGCATGTTAACATGAAGTTGTGAAAACTCAAAGTTTACCTAAGGTAAATGTTTAGGAAAAACTTAATAGAGTTCTCTATTAAATTGCTTATACAAATATTACATGGTCTGTGCACATGTTTCCCACAATCACAAGATGCTTACTAATAACTATATCTTACATAAGCTTTCCCACACTATTTTTCCCTTCTTATATCTTTATATGTTTTCTACTAGGTTGATAAATGCATGGGAAATAATTTTCTTCTTAGGAACTATCTTATAATAATGTACCTTGTTATTTCCATGTTATGAGATAATTTCCAAGAAGGAAACTATTTTCTGTACATTTATCAACTTGGTAAGAAATATACAGAAATACAAGGAAAGGATATAAATAGCATGGGAAAGCTTATATAAGATATATAGTTATTAGTAAGCATCTTGTGACCATGGGAAACAGATACATAGACTATGTAATATTTGTATAAGTAGATAGTACAATCTAATAGAGAACTCTATTAAGTTCTTCCTAAACATCCACCTTGGGTGAACTCTAAGTCTTTACAACTTCATGTTAACATTCCAGGATAGAGAATAATGTGATCCAAGAAGTACTGGTTATCTTGAGTTCTCGGATTGCCAATTCTTGGATAGATCCTATTGATTAGAGCATTGAGATTAGTGTAAACCATAAACTAAGGAGCTTAAATCATCTTATTATCATCCATAGTTGACCTAGCACCAATCTCTAGCAACCACTGAGTATATTGCTTATTAGCTTCAGAGTGATCCAAGCACATATTCTATCTGAGATACAAGAACTTGATGTCTTCTCTGCAAAGAGATGTTGCTACTACTTGTTGATGATGCGTTCCTTTAGGTACCACAGGCAAAGTTGTTATGACTTGGCAAAATGGCTAAGTCAATTATTTTATTTTATTTTTCTATTATTCTTTTTATTTTTCTTTTCTTTTCTTTTCTTTTAGTCATATTGAGTTATATGAGATACTAGCTAGAGTTAGGGCTAGTATTGTGTATAAGTAGTCCAAGAATCTAACAAGAACTCTATTAAGTTCTCCTTGTTAACTCAGACTAGAAGTGGATCTAAGTCACCATAGCTAAGGTCTTACAAAAGTCTAATGAAAATCCCCTCCAAAATACCATTGTAATTTTACCAAATGGATGATCATTCTAGATAATATGTCAATTTAAGAGCTATCAAGTACAAGTAATTACTTACTTCAAGCAAATCTCTTAGACATTGATCAATAGTATTAATATCATACTTATGCTGCATAGGAACTTCATCCCAAATGATAACCCTAGTTTGTTGGAGGACTGGGAACATGTAACTATTGTGTTTTAGTCCAGCCACAGAGTCTTCATGAATAAAAAGGGAAATCTTGAAGAAACCAGTTTCTTGATTGTGCCAGTTAAGTAGCTATATGCTCCTCTCATATGAGCAGCAATGAGAATGTTTTCACTCCAAGTTATCCAGTTGGTCCTATCAAATTTCTCATAAACTGGGAGTGTTGGTGGTGCTCCTCCTCCAGTTAAAGATATAGTTTTGAGTCAATGTGTTGTGTAAGTATTTATATTAACATATGATTTCAAAGCGCTAGGCCCATAACCTAATAGAATATGAGCTGTATATGTTAGTAAGCTACAGCTATATTATAGATAGTAATGGAAATGTCTTACCTCAGATGTTATAGTATCTCATAGGTGACTGAAGAAGAAAGGAGAATAATATTATCCTTAAGTCAAGTGGCTGAATAATAAAGGATACCCCATCAGTGAAAGAGAAGAAATTCATCTCTCTAAGTGCTACACTAGTCTTGCCATGACATCACAGGAAATGTAGCTGTTCCCTCTAATAGTAGTTAAACCAAGTAGCCAGCTAAGTCTTTTCCATATATTGTCTAGCTAATACTTTATTGACAGTCATGAAAGTTGATATAGCATTCATTGGGAAGATAAATAGAAAGACATTGGACAACTAGTAACTCTTTATATATATTGAATTCAAAGATCTTTTAGCAAGCTTCTATTGGGCTAATAAACTGACCATCCAAATGAGTCTTAATTTCATTTTGCATCCCACCAATAATCTTCATAGTTGCTCTATCAGGACCCTTGTAAATGTACTTGCTCAGATACTTTATAGTCCCCAATCTAACAGAGATCTTAATATTGATATAATAATCAAAGAGAAGAAAAAGTTGAGGACAATGAGGAACCACATATTAATTGGTAAATCTGGCCCCATTGCATTCAAAAACCAAGCCATTGTCAGGCCTAGTGTTAACACTAAGTCATAAAGACTCAAGGTTCACCCTAGGTAGATGTTTAAAAAGAACTCAATAAAGTTCTCTATTAGACTTTACTATCTACTTATACAAATGTCTGTTGGTCTGTGTACATATCTCCTGCAATCACATGATCCTTACTAAGAATTATACATACATTATGTAATCCTTCCTATGCTATTTATATCTTTCCCATGTTATATTCCTAGATATTTCCTATTAGATTAATAAACATATGGGAAATAGTTTCTTTTTCAGGAATTATCTCATAACATCTAGCATAGAGTAGATAACTCTCCTCAGCCCAATCTGTTCTCTCTCTATACTCCTTGGAAAAGTGTTTACTACATTGTCTATTAATTATATACTTGGCTTAGGAACTATTAGCCCTATATAGTATTGAGAAATCAAGCTGACACTGTGATCCAGTGGAAGTTTCTGGAACATTTCATTAGTATATAAGTTTGTAATTAGTTAGATGTACTCATTGGTTTGTAACAGGATATATCTTATTCTAAGTCAAACTAATGTGTGACTAGGGTTTCTGTGACATATAGACTATGCAACATGTATTTGGTGACTTTTACAAAGAGAAGTGGCTGTAATTGAGGTTAAGCTAAGATCATGGAGTTTATGTAATAAGAGTCTTGAATGTAATGTTGAGGATACAAAAAGCAAGTAGATATGGGAAAGACCTCTTTTCTGGAACTCAATGGTATGAATATGAGCTTCAGTAGTACCAAAGTATTAAAATTATGGACTAACTATTATGAAATGACATCCTTGTTATGGAATGACATCAAGTTGTCTTGGAAACTCCACTTGCTGGAGCATTTGTTTCAGATATTTACATATAAATATGGGATTGTAGTTACATTTTAATTAAGTCTTTTTGTCTTTTCCTCTTTTCCCCTATGCTCAATTTATTTTGCTGTGATTCTAACACCATCTGTATATTCCTCATGACATTGATCTTTTTACACTAATATGACATGCTTTTCATTTCTTCTGCATATAGTGACATTAACATAATTTTTCTCTTTCTATTCTACCTCTATAGCAACTAGGCAACTAGAGTAGAAAAAGTACCTCTCTATAAGACCTGGACTTTGTGTAGCAACTCTCTCAGTCATCTACCTTCAAAGGTGACTTCTAAGGTGAGACCATCTTGCTTATGTTTCATACTTAGATTAACTATTTGATTGTATTCTACCTTCATAGGTGACTCCTGAGATATTTTACTTAACACAAAGAAACCATTATCAATGAGCTTGAGGAGTGCTTTCTTCTTCTGCTCAGAGACCCATGATATAATGTCAGGATAATTAATAGCTGTCTAACCAGGAAAGAGATTACAGAGGATTTCTGGCCACTTGGGATTAGCAGTCATGGTAAGGAAGAGGTCTGGTTTGTGAAAGTGTCTGCAAATGGCCATAGCATTCTGGAACAACTAGGTCATAAATCTAAGACTCCCCACATGAGAAGAAGGAAAAATAAGTTTGTGTTCCAAAGGCCTAATATCTTTTCCATCATGCCTATCATGCACAGCAGCATCCTGTAGTCCTTGGTAAGCTCAGATCTAAGAGTATGTTGATATGTCCTTTGGCATATATACCTTTCTTTCTTGTATATTATACTATCAACCTCTCTTCATTCCTTGTCTCTCAATATCTTCACTTCTACCTAGCTTTCACCACTTTATTATCTTTTACTTTTGACTTTTTAACTTTCTCTAGTAGATCTACTTCATCCACTATAATTTCTACTGCTTTTGTTCTTCTTATTTCTAGCTATTCTAGTTTTACCAGTATTTCATTCTTGTTGTCTTTTTCCACTCCAATTTCCTAGTTTGGTCTTCTGCTTAGACTATCTGCTTTTTCTATCTTACTCCTTGGAATATGCTTTAGCGTAAAATTAAACCTGAATAGGTATCAAGCCTATCTTGCTTATCTCCAATTCAATTTCTATGCCTTCATAAAGTATTCAAGGTTTTTGTGATCTATCCAGATCTCAAATTTAATTACTGCTCATTTCAAGAAGTGTCTATGCTTCTAAATATCTGACTACTGCTAGTATCTCTTTGTTATGTATCTTATAATTTCTTTTAGTATCATTAAGAGATTTTGAAATGAAAGCAATCAACCTCTACATTTTATCAGGGCACTTCATTGACAGTACTTTTCCTATTGCATAGTTTGAAGCATTAGCTTCTACTCTAAATTCTTTGTCTAAATCTGGGGCTACTAATACTAGCTTTGTCATAAAGACTCTTTTTAATTCATCAAATACTTTTTACTACTCTTGTTCCCACTGCCACTTTACATTCTTCCTTGTTAATACATTCATTGGTCTTGTTACTTAAGTAAAATTCTTAATAAACCTTTTATAATAATTTACAAGGCCTAAGAATTTCCTGACATCTTTTACATTTTTGGGCTCTGGCTAACTAAGTACTCTACCCACCTTTTCTTTTTCCATTTCTATTTTGTTTGGTCCTATTACTATTCCCAGAAACCCAATTTTCCTCACTTTTCATACATATTTCTTTGGTTTGATATATAAGTTATTCTCTTTTAACCTTCTCAATACTTCTTCTACAATTTTGTCATGTCCTTTCTCTATTTTCATTCCTACTAGTATATTATTTACAAACACTGCAACTTTTCCTTCATTTATCAAGCTCCTCAAAATTTTATTTATTATTACCTGAAAGGTTGCTAGTAATTTGGCATTCCAAAGAACATTACTGTTGGCTTGAAGAAGCTCACATATATTGTAAATGCTTTCTTTCACTTATTTTTTTCTTTTATCCTCATGTTATTGAACCTCTATCATAGATTCATTTTCATAAATACTTTTTTACTTCCTATATTATTAATTAAGTTTGTTATCAATAGTAATGGATAGTTATTCTTTATGGTTTGGTTATTTAGACTGTAGTAGTTTATAACTATCCTTTTGCTTCTATTCTTCTTTCTTACAAAGAATACTAGTAACGTCTAAGAGGATTTTGATGGTCTAATATACCTCTTTCTTAACTGGTCATTCACAAATTTCTGAACCTTTTCTTTCTCATTCTTGGATAAAGGGTAAATTCTTTCTTTTTGTGGTTTAAATATCTCTTTAAGATCTATAGCATAATCCCAAGTTTTTCTAGTTGGTATTCTTTTGGATTTTATTTTCCCAAATACTTTTCTTTATTTCAAGAATTTTCTTGGGACCAACTTCTTAATTTTTTTATGATTCTCTTCTATTTCTTTCTTTTTTCCCCAATCTTCTTTATTGTTTATCACCTATCTAACTATTTTCTCCTCTTTTAGGATTGCCACCCTTTTTTTCTTCTTTTACTTTTGTTCTGCTACATAAGGGCAGACATTTCATCATTTTAACTTCTCTTGTCTTTTAGTTTATTTCAGGATTATGTATTGCTAACCATGGTATTCCCAAGATTATATTTGTTTTTCCTAAGTTGCATACATTCATTCTCATTCTTTCTATGTGGTTTTTGTAATACATATTCACCTTTACTTGATGTGTAATTGCTTCTCCACTATTATAAGTTCTTTTAACTATTAGCAGTTTCTTTAGCTTCTGCAATTTAAACTCTTGTTTTGCTGCTAGCCTTTTATCCATAAACACCCCAGTTATGCTATTATTCAAGAGTGCTTTAACTATGACACCTTTATATATGTCAATTTTCTCTATCCTAATGATCAACTATACTTTTCTCAGCATTTTGAAAGTTTGCCTGACCTCCCTTTGCTTACCCTCTCTTTTGCTATATCTTCTGGGTCTCTTGCCCATGTGTTGTCTTGCTGTACTTTTCCCTCAATGGAGCATGCTACTTTTCCACCTGTTTTCTTTTGATATCTATACCATTTTAGTTTCTCTAACTATCTTTTGGAAATCATCCCCTGTCCTTTGTTTTTCTTTATATAATACCTTTGCTTTTCACATCTTTCATATGCCAAATACGATACTATCACTTCTTTTATGTACCATCCCAGCTCAAGCAGGCATGCCTTGTTAAGACTCTAAACCTCAAAGTAGAATATATACTCTACTCAAAGCTTATGTCAATACTTGACATTTTTATATTTCTTAACAGAGGATCCAGTTAAGGTTTTCAGTGAAGTTATATTACAAGTAAGAGTATCGAGACTTTTAGTCATACTCTACATTATAGTCCAAAGATGTCATGACTTGACAAAATGGCTAAGTCAATATTTATATTTCTTTTCTTTTTCTTTTCTTTTCTTTTAGATTATTACTAAGGTGGAGCATGGGAAATATCACATAACAGTCACAGAGTCACAAAAGCATAACTGAGGTCATAGAATGGTCACAAGTCACATCACGTCACATATGGTCACAAGTCACATCACGTCACATATGGTCACAAGTCATAGTCATATCATGTGACAAAGAAGTCAGCTAACAGGCATGAGGACTGCAGGAGACAAGGTGCATAGCCACAATAGTAATTGTATATATAGTGTAGTAAAATCTAACGGGGACTCTATCGAGTTCTCTTTGTCAAATGCTGAACAAAGAGATAGTTGGCTTAATTCTAGTCATTAGACTTTGGCTGCTGACAAAAGACTAAAGAGAGTATGGGGTTATAAGAGTAGGAGTTTTACACAAGAATCACAAAAAGAGAGAACTTGCTATTCTCATTCTTTCTAGACTATATTTATACTATCTAAAATTGTGACTACCATTACTACTAGTATAACTAGAGGTGACAAGTTGAGTCATTACTTTAAATAGATAAGTCTAATGATTTTTCTTTTAGTACTGTCCTATTTGTGTCTAGATTACTGTTTAAGAATTATCTGAGAATTGTCTGAGAGTTCAATATTTCTGTCTTTGTTTAATCTAGAACTTGTGCTCATGCAAAAGCTATAAATAGCTTTTACTATCGTCTTCCTTTTCTTCTTTCATAGAGATGTTATTGTCTATTAACTCTTATAATAGTCACTTATTATCACTCCATAGTTGGTAATAGCCATAGTCCTATCTCATTGTCATAACTTGGCAAAACAGCTAAGTTATTATTTATATTCTTTTTTTTCTTTTAGTTTTAGTTTCTCATAGATAGACATATGAGAGTAAAATGACTCATAGGGAAGTGCAGGATATTAGGACTAGATTAGGATTACCAGATGTATATATATAGTGTATAAAATCTAATGGGAACTCTATCGAGTTCTCCTTGTCAACTCAGATAAGGAGTGAGATTAAGGTCAACCTGACTAAACCTTATACCAGAACTCGATAGCACTTCTAGAGTACTATCTGCCTTGGACCTTACTTATCTTTAATCTCATTTAAATTAACCCTTGGCTGGTGATCACCATAATCACTAGCTACTTCTATACATAGCTAGGTCCTTGGCTTAAGGGAACTTTACTGTCAGTTAGGGATAGTGGATAAAAATGTAGTATCAAGCTTGGGTATTACTACTGAGACCTGATCTCATAATCAAGTGGTGTTTAGTAGATACTTGTTGTCAGAGAGCCAAACTCTGTGCCAGAATTAAGCCAACTGTTCTTTGTTCAGTATTTGACAAAGAGAACTCAATAGAGTCCCTATTAGATTTGCTACACTATATATACAATTACTATTGTAGCTATATATCTTGTCTCCCATAGTTCTCATGTCTATCAGCTGACTTCTTTGTCACATACTGTGACCATTTCTGTGACCATTTCTGTGACTACTATCACACCTTTTTGTGACTCTATGACAGTTATGTGATACTTTCCCATGCTCTACCCTAGTAATAAAGAAAAGAAAAGAAAAGAAATATTAAATAATAACTTAGCTATTTTGCCAAGTCATGACACTTCCTCTGTTTTTGTCTCCACCAGTACATCGTCTACAAATACTGCGACCTTTCCTTTGTTTATTAAATCCCTTAAGATTTCATTCATCATTGCCTGGAATATAGCAGGCGAGTTTGTCATCCCAAAGAACATTACTATTAGCTTGAAGGAACCTATGTGTGTTATGAATGTCCCTTTCTACTCATCTCCCTCTTTTATTCTTACGTTATTGAACTCCCACCTGAGATCCATCTTAGTGAATACTTTTTTACTTCCTATGTTGTCAATTAACTCTGTAATTAATGGGAGTAAGTAGTTATTCTTTATTGTCTGATTGTTCAGGTTATAGTAGTCTATCACCATCCTCTTACTGCCATCTTTCTTGTCTACAAAAAACACTAGCGATGTTTGAGGTGATTTTGAGGGTCTGGGTAAATCCTTTCCTTTTGTGGTTTGAACATCTCCTTGAGATCTATAGCGTTGTCATGCCGGACAGCTGTTTAGGCAATAAAAGTGACATTTTTTACCATAATAATGAGAATAACCAGCTTGAGAGACAAGTTTGGCCCCCCAGAGATATTATTAGATGCCCAGTTGTGGACTCAAGCATACTACTTGAGTAGCAAAGTAGTGGCTATAATTACCACTACAGAAACCTCATAAACATTGTCCAGAGAATTTTATAACAAATCTATAACAGAACTCCTCTCTAGAGTGCTCTCAAGAGCAGAAAGGACCTTCAAAGATGTTTTCTATAAGGATAATGTCATATCTTGGTAGCAGTGACTTATTTATAACATCTAGGTTACTATCAGAGCAGGGCCATCATTGCTGATAGCTAATTATAGCAAGAACTAGCAAGATGAGTTCTCTCAAGGATTGTATTGCAAACATAACAGAAGAAGACTGAGGCTCAAAGATGTGATGAGGTATAGAGGAGTAGTAGAAGGGCTAGAGAGGTCAGGCAGAGAGGTTAGATAGAGAGATAGAAGAAGAGGTATTTGATGAAGACAATATGCTCAAGAGCCATATATTGTTTAGAGAAGAACCCCAGGAGTAGGATTAGAGGAGTGGAGAGTGGTAGCCAAGTGATTGGGAGAGGTGCCATCTCATTATTTCACTCTTACTATCTTTGGGAATTTGGAATTTTTCTTTGTTTCTTTTCTTTTGTTGTATCATTGCTTTATAATCCTAATAAAATACTCTAGGGCACAGAAGAGACAAAAAAATACTTTTCCCCCTATTGTCTCTTCCTCTATTGCTCTAGAGCTGAAAGGCTATTTGAGTAATTTGAGGTTTTTCTTTTGTGTCTGCTTTATGAAAACTTTATAAAACTTCTCTTAAAGAGAGACTCAAGCCCTAATGAACCCGGGCATTCGCTTATGCTAGGAGCTAACTACTCGCTACATATCATTGAAGTTAGCTTCTAGTTGTATAGTCAGTCGAAGAAGAGCTCACATAATGGTATGAGAGTTCTAGGTAGTACTGCTATATCGACAGCAAGCCAGGCTACTAGACTAGGTAAGGGCAGTAGTGTCACAGCACGAGATGAATGCGTGCCTTAGGGATTCTATTATGGTGAGGGTTCACTCGAGTGAATACTAAAAACAGTTTTTCTTAGGTTTCTATTTAATATGTTTTGGTTATTCCTTAGACATTCACCTTTAGTAAGCTCTCTATTATTTGATTTATCTCCCTAGTATCTACTTGTTTAGTGCATAATTGTGAAGCAGTTTGGAGATTTTGCCTTTCTAATCTTGCTTTTACCTTTGTTTTGTGATCAAATCTTTTGATCCCCATCAGCAGAATATTATTGCCATTGTGGTCCTTAAGATTTCTTTGCCTTAAAAAGGACACCATTCACTGGAGAGAGCATGCAATGTTGCATATATTGCTATTGAGGAACTCACTTGTACCAAAAAGTGAAGTAGCTATGAAGTTATTGTCCCATAGACTAGGGTTAGGTGGAACATTAGTGCTGTATGGAATGACTATGGGAGGAAAAGACTCTAATGACATATGGGTGATGCTGTTAGACACAGGTGTGGGTGTTTTCTTGTTGTAGACACGTGGTGGTTAGGAAGAGAGAAGGGAGAAATTGTATAATAGAGCTGTATTGTTCATAGGTAGGAATAAATCAAGGATTTCTACTTCTGTATTGTTTACAAAAGTGACTCACTTGGCATAGTCTATCTCAGACAAAGAAGACTCGTCCATGGAGGAAAGGGAGGTATTGTATGAACCTCCTGTGCTTATATGGGAGAGTGGCTGTCCTAATTGTATGTTAAAAGCATCATTTTCAGGCCTAATGCTAGTTGACTCAAGACTCATGATTGACAAGCAAGTAATCTAAAACACACAAGAAGAGAAGTTTACACTAAACTGCACTCGGGCACTGTCACGCCACACAAATCTTTAGGCAAAGTAGGTGGTAATTTACACCCTAATAACCAGAGTAACCAGCTCAAGAGACGAGTTCGGCCCCCCCAGAGACATTCCTTTAGATGCCCAGTCATAGACACTTGCCCAGGTGCCCTATATCAGATTTATAGTGGATTTCCCTTCTAGAAGTGCTCTTGAGAACAGAGGTGAACTTAGATGGATTACTATAACCTGAGTAACATTCCATCTCTACGGCTGGCAGCGTTATTCATAGAGCAGTTACGATTAGAGCTGAGCCATCATCACTGATAGCTAATTATAGTAGGATCAAGAGAGTTGAAGTCACATTGCAACGGTAGTAGAAGGAAACTGGAGGTCAGAGAAGCAAGGAGGCATAAAAGAAATGTAGCAGGAACTAAGGAGAATAGGGAGAGAGGCTAAGAGAGATGGTTTAAGAAAGACAATGCACTCAAGAGCGAGACAACTCAAGATCGCTGTCTCTGTCTACAGCCTAGTAAGAGGCTCGAGACCTGACCATCGTGCAGAGAAGGATTCTAGAAGTAGGGTTAGAGGATCAAGAAGTGGGTACCTAGTGTTTAGAAAGGCACCGTCTCATCATTGTGGTCTTACTATGTTTGGGAATTCGGAGGATTTCTTTGTTCTAATTTCTTTATTGTCTTGCTTGCTTTGTAATCCTAATAAAATACTCTAGGGCACAGAAGGGAACTCAAGCATCACACCCCCACCATCACCCCTCTCTGTTGCTCTAGAGCTTAATGGCTATTTTGAGTGACTAAGTTTCCTACTTTCTAAGTGTTTTACTTTACTTTCTAAATACCTACCAAACCTCTCCCTTGACATGGAATTCGAGCCCCAACAGACTTGGGTATTTGCTTACACTAGGAGTTAATAGCTTGCTATGTGTCATTGGAGTCGGCTTCCAGTTATACAGTCAGCTGAAGAAGAGCCCACATGACAGCATGGGAGTTCTAGGTAGTTCTGCTATATTGACAGTGAGCTAGACTACTAGACTAGATAAGGGCAGTAGTGTCACAACATGAGATGAACACGCATCTTAGAGATCCTATTCCAGTGAGATCTACCTCGAGTGGATTCTTAAGTTTCTTTATTATTATTTCTTTTGGTTATTCGAGTTCCCCCTTTTATTCACCCTCTGTTTAAGCTCTCTTTCATATTTGATTATCTCTCCAGTGCCTACTTGTTTAGTACACAACTGTGAAACATCTTGGAGATCATTATATTTTCATTTGTTATCACCCTTGTCTCGAGATCAAATTCCCTTTGATCCCCATCAGCGCTACCAATGGTGTTGGTGGCAAGAGTAAAAGAAGCAATGTATTAGATGAAGATGCTAAGCCAAGAACAAAACTAAAATATTACTACACAGGGAATTGGTCATAACAAATTTATTATGTAATGAGTCAAACAGAATAGGAAAAATAGGAGGGTTGACTGGGGTTGTGTGTCAGGGAAATTCAATAGTGTGATTGCCTCAGGATAATTTGGAAGTAGCCTTATTAGATAAGTTAGTATTATGTAATTAGTAACTCTTGTACCTTGA
>Ga0153960_1000139_pt1 | contig 15652 bp, 23 predicted proteins | sample TSFL044MetaG_FD_102274 | JGI IMG/M metagenome (GOLD analysis project Ga0153960, IMG submission 102274) | Attine ant fungus gardens microbial communities from Florida, USA - TSFL044 MetaG | ecosystem: Host-associated > Fungi > Mycelium > Unclassified | place: USA: Florida, Withalacochee...
AGACCTCAGACTTAACAACATCTCTTGTTATTATCTAAACCTTGCTTGAACTCTCTTGAAGAACTCTTTTCTCAAATCACAAATCAAGTAAGTAACCATTTGTGATAGCACAGACCATGTAGTAGTTGTATAAGTAGTATACAGAATTAAATAAGAACTTATCACAAAAGGCCACTTACTATTTGTGTTATGACTTGGCAAAATAGCTAAGTCATTATTTAATATTTCTTTTCTTTTCTTTATTACTAGGGTAGAGCATGGGAAAGTATCACATGACTGTCACAGAGTCACAAAGGTGTGACCAAAGTCACAAAAATGATCATATCATATAGAAGTCACAGTTCATGGTCATAGCATGTAACAAAGAAGTTAGCTGATAGACATAAGGACTGTGGGAGACAAGATGCATAGCCACAATAGTAATTGTATATATAGTGTAGCAAATCTAATGGGGACTCTATCAAGTTCTCTTTGTCAAACACTGATAAAAGAGTAGTTGGCTTAATTCCAGCTCAGAAGTTGGCTCACTGACAATTTGTGATAGTGTAAGAAAGCCAAACTCCAAGCTGGAATTAAGCCAACTGCTCTTTGTTCAGCAATTGACAAAAAGAACTCGATAGAGTTTCCATTAGATTTTCTACACTACTTATACAACTACTACATGGTCTGTGCACTGTTTTTCTACACCTATCATGTGACCCATCATGTGACATCATGTGATGTGATGTTGTGACTTCCTGTTATGTGACTGTGATGTGACACTTTCCTGCATTCTCTTCTATGTAATAAGTCCAAGATAAAAGAAAAAGAAAAGAAAAGAAAAAGAAATATAAATAATGACTTAGCCATTTTGCCAAGTCATAATACCACCCCCTCTTAAGTTTCCTCATCCTGAGGAATTTTCCTACAACTTGTAGTATAGGTCAACTATGTTGCCCATCTCATCATCATCATCTTCTGTCCATTCTCTAGCTCCCAAATTTTCTTTCTTGGTTTCTTCTTTCTCTGCAATTGTTTCTATTTTTCTTCTTCCTGATTGTTTTTCTTTCCACTGTCTCCAGTTTCTTTTGAATTTTCCCCAGTATTCCTGATTGTACCTTTTGTTTAACCATCCAAATAATTTCTTCACTGTGAATCTCCCTGGTAATTCTCCTCTTCTGAATGTTCCTTCCTCATGTTCTTGCCATGCTATATCTTCCATGTCTTGCTGATATTCCTTCTCGAATTCTTTGATTGCTTTCTTTGCATTCTTTAAATTCTCTCTTCCTTCCCAAGCATTGGACTCTGCTGTAAATCCCTTCCAATATACCAAGTACTTATCCTTCTCTCTTATTCGTCGCTTGTTTAATATCTTCTCTATCTCCTACTCTTCTTCTCCCTTAATCATAACCAGAGCTGGTTGCTCCTTCTTCTGTCCTTCCACTTGCCCTATATATTGATGTATTCTACTAACATTAACTACCAGGTGTACTTTTATTGTACTAGGCAATTCCAATTCTACTGCGTTCAATGATACAATCTTCTTAATTTTATAAGGGCCAACAAATCTCTCTGTCAATTTCTCTGTCCTTCTTCCAACATCTAATACTTCAGATCCTTAGTACTCAGCATCACTAAGTCTCCTACTTTGTAGTCATCGACCTCTACCCTCTTTTTATCTGCATATTTTTTCATCTCTTCTTGTGCTTTACTTAGTGCTACTTTCACTTCCTCTTGTATCTCTTTCGTTTTCTCAATGAATTTCTCTGCTCTCTCATACTTTCCCTTCTTTCTTCCCTCGAACCCCATCCTGAGATCTTGCCCATAGTTTGCCTTAAAGGGTGATGTCTGAGTACTTGAGTACATTTTATTGTTGTATGCAAACTCTGCTATTCCCAACCATTCTGGCTACTGCTCTTGCCTATGATCAATGAACATTCTTAAGTACTGTTCCAACTCCTAATTTACCCTCTTTGTTTGTCCATCTGTCTAGGGGTGAAATGCCATCTACAATTTACTCTTGATTCCCAACATCCTATTCAACTCTCACATTAGTCCTGCCACAAATTAGGGTCCTCTATCTGAGATAATACTTTCAGGTAGCCCATGCAACTTCCACACATTATCTCTGAACAACTGTGCTAATCCTTCTGCCAATGTTTTCTCTGTAGTAGGTATGAAATGTACTATTTTAGTTAACCTATTGACTACTACTAAGATTGAGTTGTATCCCTGAGCTAAAGGTAGCTTCGTGATAAAGTCTGCCGATATGTACATCTAGGGTTTTTCCAGGATAGAATTGGGCATTAGTTTGCCTGCTGGTTGTTCTGTGCGATTTTTATTTTGCTGGCAGGTATTACATCCCTTTATATACTGCTTCACTTCTTTCATAACTCCTGGCCACCAAAAGTTTCTAGTAACCAGTTCTACTGTTTTCTACTGTCTCCCATGTCCTTCTACTGGCGTATCATAATGTAGCCTAATTATTTCTGCCCTAAGCTTATCATCCTTTGGTACATAGACTTTTCCCTCCTTGTACATGACACTCTCAACTTCTCTCCATTCTTTATCTCTTAACATCTTTACCCCTGCCTTCTTCATTTCTTCTACTGCTTTCACTACTTTATCATCTTTCACTTTTGACTTTCTTACTTCCTCTAGTAGATCTACCCTATCTACTATTATTTCTACCACCTCTGTTCTTCTTACTTCCAACCATTCTAGTTTTACCAACATCTCATTCTCATTGTCCTTTCCTACTTCAACCTCCCAGTCTGGTCTCCTGCTTAGACTGTTTGCTTTCCCCATCTTACTTCCTGGAACATACTTCAAAGTGAAATTGAAGCGAGATAGGTATAGGGCCTATCTTGCTTGTCTCCTATTCAACTTTTGCACTTTCATGAAGTATTCAAGGTTTTTATAATCTGTCCAGATCTCAAATTTAACTGTTGTTTCCTCTAAGAAGTGTCTCTGCACCTCCAAGCATCTGATTACTGCTAACATTTCTTTGTCATGTATTTTGTAGTTTCTCTCTATATCACTTAAAGACTTTGAAATAAAAGTGACTGGTCTCCACAAGTCGTCTGAGCACTTCATTAATAGTACTCCTCCAGTTGCATAATTTGAAGCATCTGCTTCTACCCTAAACTCTTTGTCCAAGTCTGGTACCACTAATACTGGTTTTGTTATAAAGACTCCTTTTAACTCATCAAATGCCTTCTATTGGCTTTTTCCCCATACCCATTTCACATCTTTCCTAGTGAGCATATTCATTGGCCTAGCAATTTGAGTGAAATCTTTGATAAACCTCCTATAGTAATTTGCAAGGCCTAAAAATTTCCTGACATCTTTTATATTCTTTGGCTCTGGCCAACTTAATACTCTATTCACCTTTTCCTTCTCCATTTCTATCCCATTTGGTCCTATAACAACACCTAAGAACCCTATTTTCTGTACTTTCCACACACACTTTTCTGGCTTGATATACAAGTCATTTTCTTCCAACCTCTTCAATATTTCCTCCACAATCTCATTGTGTCCCTCCTTTGTTTCTGTTCCCACTAGTACATCATCCACAAATGCTGCAACTTTTCCTTCATTGATCAAATCCCTTAGAATTTCATTCATTATTGCCTGGAATATAGCTGGTGAGTTTGTCATCCCAAAGAATATCACTATTGGCTTAAAGGAGCCCACATGTGTTGTGAATGCTCCTTTCCACTCATCTCTTTCCTTTATCCTTACATTATTGAACCCCTACCTCAGATCCATTTTAGTGAATATTTTTTTACTTCCCATGTTGTCAATTAGGTCTGTGATCAATGGTAATGGGTAGTTGTTTTTCACTATCTGGTATTATGAGAGCCCCAAGAAAGAGATAGTTTCCTGCACATTTGAACATTTGATCTACAACATCAAGACACACAATGGGATCAAGATATAAATAGTATAGGAACTTAAGTAAGCAAACCATGTGATCAGAGTCATGTGACCACAGAACATTCTGGAAAGACTTGTGACCATAGGACTTTAGAGTATAGCTACTTGAAAAGTAGCATAAGTAGTAGCTCAATCCAATGAAGAACTCCATCGAGTTCTTCCTGAACATTTACCTAGGATGATCACTAAGAGCCATCACAGCCCTTTAATAACATAAGAACTCGATACCCAACAGTGACCTCGTATCTCATGACCTCACTATCTACTTACTCTCTAAATCTTCCTCACTAGTGAGCATAGTGCTCACAAGTATCTTAGATAGTGGGCCCTAGCTGTAAAGGGGACTTCTCAGTCAGTTAGGGACTGAGGGAGGAGACTAGGTACCAAGTCCAGGTATCTTGATCAAGTCCTGACCTTGCAATTGGATGTTGTTCTTTATACTCTTCTTTGTATAAACTCTGTGCTATGCTCTATTGTGAGTGGTACATACAGGAGATTGGCAGTAATTCCTTAGGAAGCTGCTTAGAGTAGGGGTCCTCTTCTTAGAGGTAATTATATAACAATATTATTAGGGCAGTAGTCAGTAAGGCAGTAGGACTCTAGACAGGTGAAGACTTTGCACCCTGTTGGACATAGCCTTAAGTAGTCGCCCTAGATCAAGAACCATCTGAATCATCATATGAATTATCATCCCCCTTGCCATCACTACCACCAACCTGAGAGGAGCAACTCCTTGCAATGATTGCTATCCTATAGTAGCAGGTCAATACTATGCTCCTCTAACAACAGGAGAGTAGAGTAAAGGTTACAAGACCTTAAGTCTTTAGTGGAAAAATGGAGGAGGTGAACACATTCATTAATGTGGCTCGCATATATATTAGAATGAAGATGACAGAGGAGGTGGTGATAACCCAGGTGGCCTGGGTATTGTCATATATGCAGGGAGGAGTAGCAGAAGCATGGAAAGACAACTTGTTAAATGAGTTGGCAAAAGAAGAGTCAGAGGTGAAGTCAGTAGAGCAGTTGTTCACCAAAATAAGGAATGACTTTGGGGAAACGTTGAAAGGGGCAGTGACAGTTCCCAATTGCATGCTAAAGGGTTTATGGGGAGAAAAAGAAAGTAGGGGTATTAGAAAGAAATTAAAATGTGAAGCATAGCTTATCTGTAATATAAAAATAGATGAAATGATTGGGAACTTGATCTAGATCTGCCTTGCATGGTGTCCCTAAGGTGTCTACCTTTATATATCATAACAAGCTTACTAGTAAAATAGTCAGTAAACTACTTATGGGCCTTACTACACTCAATCGAGCTCTCATCCATACCCCTACACCAAACTTTATGGGTGTGATACAATCTGAGTTGATGATTAGCCAGGCTTTTTAGGCCTACTACTCCATAAAAGATTGTCCAAGCGACCACTGTGTCTTGTCTCATAAAAGAGGAGAGTATATAATAGGAAACATTCACTAACTCAACTTCTCACCAAGATCACCCCTTACACACTCAAGAGAATTGCATTTACAACCTCAAGAGCTTCTGAGATGAAGGCAAGGGCCAAGGAGGTGCTTCCTCTACTCTGAAAAATATATTAGAATATTACAAATGTTAGAGACTCAATTAAAAAGAAATAGAAAAGGAAACTCTTCATTCTACCACTCTTCCTCATGTCTCTCCTCTATGACACCACCATGTGGCCATGACAGCCATCACCTTCCTGTCCTCCATACCTCCTGGACATAACCATGTGATCTTGCTCCACCTCCATACTTCACTCTTGCCTATTGTCCCCTGAACCCCAAACCGGCTTCCTTCTACTCCAAATATGGTCTAGAAATACATGATAGTATGTCTGAGTATCAACAATGTGATCATTGTTCAATGGCATATCTGTTTCTTGCCTAAGTCCAACAGTGATAGGATCACTAGTCACTGATAGACTTTTAATCTGTTATCTTGGTGTCATATTAGTCTAAGTTTGCTCTAGATTGAAATTATCTTGCATTCCAAGGATATCCCTAAGCCTCTGACTTCTAGAGTTTCAATATTAATAGTCTGTATCTGAGAAACCTAATACTAGCTTATCAGTCTTGTCTCCCAAGGTATATGCTTTTCTAGTATGTGATAGCTTGGCCACTACCTAATAAAAGTACCCAATCTTGGGTCTAGATTATGTCTGGGGCTTGTAGGAGGTCTCTAGAGTGGGTTCCAATAGTGAAATCCAGAGTTATAATTTTTATTCCATGCTACATTTCCACAGAAAATTCTCTAGCAGTGTAACACTGCTACAGAAAGTGTAGATGAAAGTGGGACTAGAAAAGCTGGAAAATCATAAGGGGATAGCAGTAAAGACATTGTTAAATAGTGGAGCAACAGGCTTATTCATGGATACAGCCTTTGATAAAGAGAAAGGGTTTAAGATGGAGAAGTTAAAAAACCCACTTTTGGTTAGAAATGTAAATGGGACAGCAAATATGGGGGAAGCAATAATGCACCAAGTAGAGTGCAACATGTTCTTTAAAGGACATGTAGAAAGAGTTAGAATAGATATATGCAATCTGGGAAAAATGGAGGTCATACTAGGGATGCCATAGTTAGCTACCCACAACCTAGAAATAGATTAGGAAAAGAGAGAAGTAAAGATGACATGGTATCCACCTATATGTGGAAAGAAGAAACAAAAGGAAAAAGGAAAAGAAGTAAAGAAAGCAAAAAGAGACAAAGATGAGAAGGTGCTAAAGAAGTTAGTACTCAAAAGGTTCTGGAGGTGGAAGAAAGTATTTGGAAAGAAAGAGTCAGAAAGAATACCAGTGCAAAAGGCCTGGGATTATACTATAGAGTTAAAGGAGAGATTTGTACCAAAAAAGGGGAAGGTCTGCTTATTGTCGAGAGAAGAAAGAGAAGAGGTACAAGTATTTGTAGAGGATTAGTTGAGAAAGGAATACATTCAACCCTCTAAATCACCTCAAACATCACTAGTACATTTTGTGGCAAAAAAAGACAGAACATAAAGAATGGTACAAAACTATCATCATATAAATCAGTGGACAATAAAGAATAGATATCCTTTATCTCTTATTGCAGATATACTGGATGGAGTAGGAAAGAGAAAGGTGTTTACGAAACTGGATCTGAGATGGGGATATAATAATGTCAGGATCAAAGAAGGAGACAAATGGAAAACAGCATTTACAACACACATTGGAGCATATGAACCCACAGTTATGTATTTTGGGTTAATGAACTCCCCTGCTACTTTTCAAACGATAATGAATGATCTGTTCCAAGACCTCATAAACCAAGGAGATATGGCAACATTTATTAATGATATCCTAGTAGCCATAGATACAGAGGAAGGGCACAATGAGTTAGTAGAGGAGGTATTAAAAAGACTAGAGAAGAACAACCTGTTTGTAAAACTGGAGAAGTGCAAGTGGAAAGTAAGAGAAGTGGAATTCCTAGGAGTGGTAATTGGTCCAAAGAGAGTAGAGTAGAGATGCAGAAAGAAAAGGTGGAAGGAGTCCTTAACTGGCTAGCACCTAGAAATGTCAAAAAAGTACAGAAATTCCTAGGCCTCACCAACTATTATAGGAGATTCATAAAAGACTTCACTAGAATAACAGTACCACTACATGTGCTGGTCAGAAAAGAGTAGAAATAGAAGTGGAAAAAGGAATAGAAGGAAGTATTTGGAAAACTTAAGATAGTATTCACCACAGAACCCATTTTGGCTATCCCAGATATCGATAGAGAGATAAAAGTAAAGGCAAATGCCTCAGACTATGCAACAAGAGGAGTATTGTTGACAAAGTGTAAGTATAAAAAGTGGAGACCAGTGGCCTTCATCTCTAAATCGCTGAATGCCATGGAGTGGAATTATGAAATTCATGACAAAGAGATGCTGGCAGTAATTAGGTGCCTAGAAGCATGGAAGTACTACTTGGAAGGGGTGAAACTCAAATTTAAAATTTGAACAGACCATAAAAACCTCTAGTATTTTATGACGAGTCAAAAATTAAACCATAAACAAGCAAGATGGGCCCTATATCTATCATGATTTAATTTTGGATTAAAGCATGTTCCAGGAAAGAGCATAGGGAAGACCGATGGACTGAGCAGAAGACCAGACTGGCAGAAAGGAGTAGAAAGGGATAACAAGGATCAAAAGTTAGTAAAGCCAGAATGGATCAGGGGAGCAGAAATAATGGTAGAAGAAGGGAACCTGAAGGATAGGATTAGAAAGACACAGGAAGGGGACAAAAAAGTAGTGATAGCAGTGGAAGAACTAAAAAAGGCTGAAATAAAAATATTGAGGGATGAAGAATAGGAAATAGAGGATGGAATAGTGATGAAGAAAGGAAGAATATATGTGCCAGAAGAGGAACTTAGAGGGAAGTAATACAGTTGCATCATAGCATACCAGTGGGAGAGCACAGGGGAAGATGGAAGACAACAGAGTTGGTCACTAGGAATTACTGGTAGCTAGAAGTAACAAAGGAAGTAGGGAAATATGTGAATGAATGTAATGCTTGTCAAAGATACAAGAATCAAAGCAAAGCACTAGCAGGCAAACTAATGCCTAATGCAATCCTAGAAAAGCCATGGAGTTATATCTCAGCAGACTTCATTACTAAGCTACCACTAGCTCAGGGATATGACACTATCTTAGTAGTATGCAATCAATTTAGTAAAATGGTGCACTTCAAAGCAACTACAGAAAGGATGTCAGCAAAAGGCCTTGCAAAGCTATTTCGAGATCATATATGGAAGTTGCATGGACTTCCAGAAAGTATTGTATCAGACAGGGGAGTGCAGTTTGCAGTGGGAATGATGAAGGAGCTAAACCACTTATTGGGAACTTAAACAAAACTCTCAATGGCCTATTACCCTCAAACAGATGGGCAGACGGAAAGGATAAACTAGGAGTTGGAACAGTATCTGAGAGTCTTCATTGACCACAGGCAGAAGCAATGGCCAGATTGGTTGGGAACAGTAGAATTTGTGTATAATAACAAAATCTACACGGCAACAAAAATATCGCCATTTAAAGCAAACTATGGCCAAGACCCAAGGATGGAATTTGAAGGGAGGAGAAAGGGAAAATATGAAGTAGCAGGAAAATTTGTAGAAAGAATGAAGAGGATCCAGGAGGAAGCAAAAGCAGCACTAGGAAAAGCACAGGAGGAAATGAAAAAGTTCACAGATAAGAAGCAAAGGGAGGGAGAGGAATACAGAGTAGAGGACTTAGTACTACTAAGTACAAAGGACTTGAAATGGCAGATGAAAGGAAGGAGATCAGAGAAGTTGACCAAACATTTTGTGGGACCCTACAAAATCAAAGGAATCATCTCTAGTAATGCAATAGAATTGTCACAAACTTCATTTGGTCATATCTCCACCAATTCTTCGACTATTCCCATGGTCTTAAAACCAGCTTAAAGCCCTTAAAAAGACCTTTCAATAGATACCAGTCATGTCTTGAGGCAATCAATAATGGACAAGATATTAAGCAGATCAACTGGTAACCACCATGTTACCGTTTATTAAATCACTAATATCTCGAAAACTGCCGTGATCTATGCTTTGGTTCTAGGCTCAGCAGAAGCCTTCTTCATAACGCTCAGAATGAGCCTAGAATGACCTCAAGGTGATTAATATTAGTGGAGATATGAAGGCCTCAATGTTTGTACATGGACTTTATTAATTACCCATAGATAGTCATCTGTCCTTTTCTTAGAACAAAGGACAGCCTCCATAAGGTTAGGTTATCATTATTCCAGTACAAAGACACTACCATATGTAGAACAATAGGTAGTAATCAGGTGATGATCTGTACTAGTGCACAAACCATCATAATTGTGTATATAAGAACTCATAGTCTGAGGATTAGACCTCAGACTTAACAACATCTTTGCTGCTTGTCTAACTTCACTTTTTTGAGCTTTTTAAATATCAAATCAACCAACCACAAATCGGTAAGTAGCCATTTGTGATAAGAATTAGAATTGCCTAAATCTATTAGAATACACCCTGTAGTTAACATAAGTAGAGTACAACTCTATAAACTGTAAGTAGAGGAGCAGAAGAAGATACCACCAAAACCAGTCATTATCAAAGGGGTAGAGGAATTTGAGGTAGAGAAAATCTTAAACAAGAGGACAGTAAGAGAGAAGGAAAAGTTTTTGGTAAGATGGAAGAGATATATGGCAGAAGAAGATACCTGGGAGAATAGGGAAAATCTGGAGAATGCAAAAGAGTTGGTTGAAGAGTTTGAGAGAAAGTATGGGGAAGAGGCTAAAGAACTAAGGTGACAGAAATAGAAAGAAGAAAAGAAGGTGTTTAGTTGTGAATTGCCTAGGGAATTCACAGTAAAATTACTATATGGATGGGGGAGAAAAAGATACAAAAAGGAGAGGGAGAAAAGATGAAACAAAAATTGAAGTCGATGGAAAAATTCCTTAGAACGAGGAAACTTGAAGGGGAGGCCATGTTATGAGAGCCCCAAGAAGAAAATAGTTTCCTGTGCATTTGAACATTTGATCTACAACATCAAGACACACAATGGGATCAAGATATAAATAGTGTGGGAACTTAAGTAAGCAAACCATGTGACCACAGAACATTCTAGAAAGACTTGTGACCATGGGACTTTAGGGTACAGCCACTTGTAAAGTAGCATAAGTAGTAGCTCAATCCAATAAAGAACTCCATCAAGTTCTTCCTGAACATCTACCTAGGGTAATTACTAAGAGCCATCATAGCCCTTCAATAACATTTGGTCATTTAGGTTATAGTAGTCCATCACCATCCGCTTACTCCCATTCTTTTTGCCTACAAAGAAAACTGGTGATATTTAAAGGGATTTGGATGGTCTGATATACCCCTTTCTTAGCTGGTCCTCCATGAATTTCTGGACTTCTTCCCTTTCCATTTTAGATAATCCTTCCTTTCCATGGTTTGAACATCTCCTTGAGGTCTATAACATAATCCCAAATTTTCCTGGTCGGCATCCTTTCTAACTTTACCTTTCCAAATACTTTCTTCTACTTCAAAAACCTCTTTGGGACTATTTCCTTGATTTTTCTGTGGTCCTCCTCCATCTTTTCCTTTTTTTCCTAATCTTCTTTGTCATCTATTGCCCATTTGACAACTTTCTCTTCCTCTAGGGTTATTACTCTTTTGACCTTTTCTTTCATTTGACTCCTTCCACCACATAGGGGCAAGCATTTTGTCATCTTGACTTCTCCAGTTTCTCAATTTATCTTGGGGTTGTGTACTGCCAACCATGGCATTCCCAGAATTACTTCTGTCTTCCCTAAGTTACACACATCCATCCTCATTCTTTCTATATGGTCTTTGTAATATACATTGCACTCTACTTGGTGCATAATAGCTCCTCCACTATTATTTGTCCTATCCACGTTTCTGACCATTATTGGTCTTTCTAATTTCTACAGCTTGAACCCATATCTAGCCGCCATCCTTTTGTTCATGAATATCCCAGTGGTACTGCTGTCCAAGAGTGTCTTTATGGTTACACTTTCATGTGTATCCAGCTTTTCTACTCCAATACTCATCCACACTTCTCTTAGCATTTTGAAGGTTCTCCTGATCTTTCTTTGACTACCCCCCTCTTTGGCTACACTTTCTGACTCTCTTGGTCGTGTGCCGCTTTGCTGCACTTTTCCCTCTATGGGGTGTACTGCTTTCTTCTTCTTCTTCTTTTGACATTCATATCATCTCTGCGTATCCTTAATTATCCCCTGCCTCTTGTTCTCTTCCACATGATATCCTTTCTCTCCATACCTTTTACACTGCACATATATCACTATTACTTCTTTTATGCACTACCCTAACTCCAATAGGTGTGCTTCCTCTGGTACTCCTTTACTACAATGTTTCTCTGCTCTCTTCCTTAACTCTGCCACTAAACTCTTTCTCCACCCTCCTTGCTGTACTTCTTGTGGCTCTCCCTTCACAGATACTCTCTACACTTATGCCCTATTTCTCTACACTTATAACATTTCACCTCCACTACTCCCAATCTTCTTATTATTCTCTCCTCCAGTCCACAATGCATTACTCTACTTTTCAACATCTCAAACTTGTTTTGGGAAACAACTGTTCCCTTCTCTCCTTCTCTCTTACTCCTGCAATTTTGGGCCAGATGCCTGAACCCTTTGCAGCATCTATATAACTTTCCTCTTCTTTCTTCCAGTTTTGCCCTTAATCTAGCAAGAGCATGCTTTTCATTGAGCAGGTTGCTCATAAGAGAATTGTATTGAGTTTGAGATATCATATAGACATCTCAAGGGTATAGAATGAATAGTTGATCTTACTTAATACTATGTCTGTTGGGGCGCAAGATCTTTACCCAACCAAACATCTACTTCCTTACTAACTACTACCTTAATACTATGGTTAGACTATCACCCAATAGATGGGATCACCAATCTAGATGGCTCCTTAAGAGATGACTGTTACTCCTCTGCATGTACCTAGTCACAATGGACCACAGCATGAGGTTTATACCAAAAAGAACAAGTATTCTACTAGACACCACCCAATTATGAGGTCAGGTCTCAGTAATAACACCCAGGCTTGGTGCTACACTTCCACCTGCAGTCCCTAACTGACTGCAAAGTCCCCTTAAGCCAAGGGCCTAGCTATGTATGGAGGTGGCTACTGATTGTGATGATCAGCAGCTGAGGGTTGAATTTTAGATGAGATAAGAGTTTGAGCAAGGTCCAAGGCAGACAGTGCTCAGATATGAATTGAGTTCTAGTGTAAGAAAGCTAAACTCCAAGCTGGAATTAAGCCAAGTGCTCTTTGTTCAGTAATTGGTAAAGAGAACTCGATAGAGTTCCCATTAGATTTTCTACACTACTTATACAACTACTACATAGTCTGTACACTGTTTTCCCACACCTATCATGTGACCCATCATGTGACATCATGTGATGTGATGTTGTGACTTCCTGTCATGTGACTGTAACTATATGTGTGACAGTTGTGACATGACACTTTCCTGCACTGCCTTCTGTGTAGTAAGTCCAAGATAAAAGGAAAAGAAAAGAAAAGAAAAAGAAAAATAAATAATGACTTAGCTGTTTTGCCAAGTCATGACAGATGGGGTTGAAGATTGATTCAAGAAGTGCTTATAAGCAAAGTTTAGACAGTGACAAGAGATGTTGTTAAGTCTGAGGTCTAATCCTCAGACTATAAGTTCTTATATACAGAAAAGTGATAGTCTGTACACTAGGACAGATCATTACATACTACTACCTATTTTTCTACATATAGTAGTGCCTTTGTGCTTAATATAGTGATAACTTAACCTTATGGAGGCTGTCCTTTGTTCTAAGAAAAGGACAAATAACTATTTATGGGTAATTAATAAAGTCTATGTGTAAACATTGAGGCCTTCATATCTCCACTAATATTAATTGCCTTAAGGTCATTCTAGACTCATTCTGAGTGTTATGAAGAAGGCTTCTGCTGAGCCTAGAACCAAAGCATCAATCATGGCAGTTTCCGAGATATTAGTAATTTAATAAACGGTAACATGGTAGTTACCAGTTGATCTGCTTAATATCTTGGCCAATATTGATTGCCTCGAGACGTGACTGGCATCTATCAAAAGGTATTTTTGAGGGCTTTCCACAGCCATTAAAACTGTGAGAATTGTTGAAGAATGGATGGAGATATGGCTAAATGAAGTTTGTAATAGAACTCTATTGAGTTCTCCTTGTCAACTCAGACTTGAAGAGTGATTAAGTCATCCAGGCTAAGTTGCTACACCACTGTTGGAAGGGAGCAAAGCAACCCAATAGACAACACCACTTACTGTCACATAAACTGTTGTAGGAAAGGAGCATAGTAAACTGACTTTAGTACAATCTTAATAATGTAGAATTAGTAGAGGATTCAAGATGGACCAGAGGCCCAAATGAAAACCTTGTCTTCTACTATGTACACAAGACCAAATGTGGGATGATGGCTGCTGACTCAGAACTAACCAAGTAGCTTTCTTCATATACTCTCTTGAAAAATTCCATAAAATTCAAATAATTTTGAATAAATTCAGTAAAAAATGATGATTGACTTTCTCTTTTCTGTTCTTATTTTGCAAATTTTAATGGTATATTCAATCATGACAACCTTCCAAAACAAACTTGTTAGATATTTACCAACATAACAAGTTCCTCTTTTCTTTTTGCTTGATCTTTACTCAATATGATACTCAGCTACTATTACTTTCTCTATAACAGCTACTTTTTCCTTTCTTGACAATGATTCCTGGTCTCTCTTAACTTATGTATTTCTGGAAAAGATAAATTTATACTGTTTTTTGTTGACTTCAAGTTCAAGTATCCAAATTCCTATTCTGACATTATCTGTTGCTTTACTTCATCACAAACCTCTATCCAGATCTTTGCAAGTTCTTCAAAATCTTCAATCTGGTAGTAAGGACAATATAACTTCATGGAGAATATGGAACAAACTGATTTATCATACCTGATTGTATACTTGTGCACTACACCTTGTCCACCAGTGACCATTGTGAAAAAAATGGGCAGAGTATGCATTTCTTTCCTTCAACATCTTTTCTTTGAACATCATATCAATCTTAGGGTTCCAGGAGATAGTTGGTGGAAACGGAAGCTCAATATTGACCTGTAAAGAACACCTTAAATTTAGATAGTAGTGTTTACATAAGGTATACTAACCATATTCAGATTCAATTCTCCATTTGAATCCATAACCTGAGTACCAAAAGTGTCTGCCATTCGTTTTCCACCCTCAAGGGCAAGATTGCTGCAGTATTCAAATATCTTTGCTTCACCTCCAATCCATTTCCTGAAATCCAGAGCTTGAGATCAAACAGTAAGTCAGTGCAATCCCTGTGAGGTTTATGACAACAGACCAGCTCCTACAACAAGGAAAGGAATCCAATCAATTGTACCATTCCCTGACAGGTTTTTTTATTTCAATATAGAATTCCAGATAAAACAGTGAGCTTACATTCCCATTGTCCAAGAAAGTCCTCCAGCGTGCGTTCGGCTACCGGTTTGTATGCATGAGAGGTTGGTAGCGATGTCTTGATAATATTGCGATTGCTATGAAACACAAGAATGAGAAGTCCACCTGGCCCTTAGCGTCAATTGTAGTGCTGGAATACCGTTCAGGAATATACAACATTGCGACAGCGCGTTTGGCATGTAGCCATTTGTGACAATTCTACAGCAACACATGCAGATCATCAGGTCTAAAAACCAAAATCTTGAAATAGAAAACAAAATGGAAACGTACAGAAGTCCAAAAATCAGGAGCAGCTTCAGTCAAATCGATATTCTGTTCTTGGCCAATTGAGTGTGCAGCATCGATGACACTCCATATGCCTTCCTCTTTACAGATTTTCACTAGTTCTTTCCATGGCATCAACACCCCAGGATTTGAAACTATGCTATCGATGACGGCCACGCGTTTCTTCCCTTTGTGCTTTGTGAGAGCTTTGACATGATTTCGGAACAGATCAGTAATTTGTTTTGGTTTGAGTGGGAATGAGAGTTGGACTTCAGATACAAGAGGATGGGGGAACTTGTCTTGGAGGCTATACACAGTTTTGTGGATGGAATTGTAGGTTGTGTTAACTGTAAAGGTACACTCAACACATTGTGCATCGGCCCAAGGTGAGACATAGACACACAGCAGATGATAATGTCATCCTTC
>Ga0153960_1000140_pt1 | contig 15647 bp, 7 predicted proteins | sample TSFL044MetaG_FD_102274 | JGI IMG/M metagenome (GOLD analysis project Ga0153960, IMG submission 102274) | Attine ant fungus gardens microbial communities from Florida, USA - TSFL044 MetaG | ecosystem: Host-associated > Fungi > Mycelium > Unclassified | place: USA: Florida, Withalacochee...
GGAAGTCATCTTTTTTCCAACCAACTTGCTCAAACGTAGATAAACGACTCCAGGGATTCTCTTTCCTCGGTATGCTAGAAAGAAGTTAGGAGGAGGGTTGTTTCGCTAAGAAGTCGTTTTTGTGTTGAATTGGACCTGGTAGTGTCAACCTATCTTCGTTGAATAGAAGAAAACAAACCCGAGGGAGTCCCCCTACTGGGCATAGGTGCAAATGATTGGATCGCCCACTCTAGACCCCTATCTTAGCGCGCTGCTCTGCTCTGCTGCTTTGTTTGCAGCACTTCGCTCGTAGTTGAGAAGATTGAATCTGGGTGCAACTTGATTCGTTGGAACCAGTGTGTTCATATTCCGAGTAGGATTCGAAAGGACGTATCTCATGGAACACAAAGCAAATCTCTACCTCCCCTTACTCTCACGTTCTTAGGCGGGGGCAGGATTCGAACCTGCAATCTTCAGGTCATGAGCCTGATGAGTTGACCAATTCCTCTACCCCGCTTCTTCCCTCTTTTCTTTCTCTTACGCAATTTTCAGTGCTTCGACGAGGACTTCGGGCATGCCTTTATTATGCAGCAGCAGTGCGGAATTGAGTTTCTCGTCTGGTGGATCTGATCTTTAGGGGGGCAATACATACCAAAAGGTGTTTAGTTCTTTGATCCATTCCCTTGCGCTTGAACTAAGGTAAGGGGATTGATGTCACTAGGCTTAATGGAATTGGTTCCAATTCCAAAGACTATCTAGAGCTAGAGTCGAGAAGACACTCGCTTCAATTCAGGAAGCATTTAAGGCAAAAACCTCTTTTTCTTTACGCACGAATATCTAAAGAAATGTAATTAGCCCAAGCCTCTTCAGCTTCAGGCGGGCTATGTGTTCGAAGAGCAGATCGAGCTCAAAGAGTGTTGGTAAGCCTGTCTTAGTAAGGTCGGCTAAGCCATGTAGCTAAGCTAAATAGAAAGGCTTGTCCGGATGAGCGAGCATCCTTTAAGCTAGAGCACCGACCTAAAAGCATCTATAAGGCTAGGAAAGGTTAAGAGAAAGAGAAGACGTTGGGAGGTCGAAAACCTGTAATTCAATTCCTTAACATCCCCGGCAGACTGAGTTCAATAAAGAAGTCAGACAGAGCAGGTAGAAAGCAAAGTCTTGATAACTCTTTACAGGATTGAGTTCAAGAAGTCTGGATTTACATCTCTCGAGCCTACAGCCTTGAAGTCTTGGATTGAATTACTTAGGCTGGCCTTATAGATGAAATGAAGTAGACTATTCCTGCCTAAAAGGAAAGAAATTCCTATCATCTTTCAACTCTAGCTTCTTTAGAATTTCCTTACGAAGGAGCAAGAAATCCGTCTCAGTCCTAAACTAAGAACCTTTGAAGAGGAAGGTTATGAAGCATGAGGGTTTTTTTTCACCTAAATCTAAAGTCTGGTACTAAGACGGGTTTGTTGCTTTACTACCTGATCAGATCAGTTGCAGGAGTGGAATGGATTCCAATGCATTATACTTTCTTTCTTCCGTCAGGCTTGATAGATTCTATTCTAAGGCATTTGCCCCAAGGTTATGACGTAGCTTGCATGAGTTAGGAAAGCTGCTTAAAAGCATCATGTTGCGGAGATGCGTCATTCTATAGAATGATCATATCGATCTTTGATTGATAATCAGTTCAAGGACTGATTTGTAGTTAGTCTTGTTGTTACCACGCCCGCATACTGAGAATGATAAGCTACAGCTCATAACGCCTTCGTTCAATCCCTTCCTGAGATTAGAATGAAAAGGCGGGGGATAGGAGGAAAAAAAGAAATTTCGGACATGAAATAACGTATGTTAGAGGTCCTAATCTTGACTCTTTCATTTGTCGATTCTGACTTCTATATTGAGTTAGACGACGTAAAGGGCCTTTAGAGGCTAAGAGTTCAATCTCTAGTTAAATCTATAGAACACCTGTGGACTAAGCCCTAGGAAGATCTCTTTCTCTTGTCTTACCAGTCCGCCCAGAGAGAGCTACAGTAAGACTAAAGCAATAATCCTCTGATTCACTTCTTAGTGTGATTAAATGCAACTTTGAAAGTAAGGTAGTTTCAAGCAATTTGAGCCTCTGACTCCTTTCAATCCCTGAATCGGGTGGAGGTGATACACGATAGAAGAGAGAGCATACGATATGAAATTCATGGTCTTTCTTTCTCCTCATAAATAGCATATGATGAGATAAGCTGCTTTCAAGTCTTCAAGAATCCCGTACTGTAAATGGGAAGCCAGCCACGTCAGTTAGCTTACTTTTACTCATCCAGACATCACATAAATATGCAGTTAAACAGGTTTGTCAATTTATGTCGATTTCAGGCTGTCAAACGAATTCTGAGATACCTCAAGAGGACTATTGGTTATGGTGTTCTGCCTTTGTTATGTTAATGCTGACTAGGCAGCCAGCCTATCTATCAAATTCCAATTTCAAATAGAGGACCTTGTTGTCATAGTTGTCAAAGCTTAGTTATCCGTGAATGAGAACTCTTGTTGGCTGGTAGCTCCATGGTTTGTTAGCTTGAAAGCGAGTTAGTACTCTTTTAACTGAGGGGAAGAAGGAGTGATTGTCTTCAAAAGAATTCCCTAACAAGAGAAGGATCGTTACTCTGAGTCCTAAAAGCACGGCAATCCTAATGACTTTCCTATTAAGGAACTTGCTTGAAAGGTCTTCTTCTCTTGTCGGTAAAGGCATCCTCAAATGAGACAGATGAAAGCATAACCACTCACTTGGGCGTAGGAAAGAAGAAAGGTGGATTCGATCTTACTCCTTTGCCCGCTACAGATTCTGTTAACAAGTTTAGATCTTCCTGGGCTTCCTCTTCTTCTCAAGCAGTAAGAGGCATACTATTAAGGAAGACGCACACAAGTAATTTGAATAATCGGAAGGGCGGGCTAGTATGAAAGTAGGCAGAGGACCTGACATTGAGAGGCGGCCCTTGGGACGAGCTCTAAAACAAGTACTGATAACGAACCTAGCTTTTATTTTAAGCCGAAGAAAAAAGCATTAATACCCCTAAAAAGCACCTGGGCTAGCCTTGCTAGAGCGGGTGTGCGGTAGAATAGAACTGAGCATCAAGTTCTGAAAGAAGGAAATTCCTTCGTGCGGGAAAGCTTTTTCACCGTTCATTGCTTTCTCTCCCAACTCATACTTAGGCTTAGGATAGGCGGGCTCAATGCCCTCTGGCTCTTTGAATTCCCGGTATTCTCTTACTTGGTTCCACTGATCAAACTCCTTATAGAAGCCCTGTTTCTTTAGTAGGAAATCAACGCGTTGAAAGATCTTGGATCTCACCTGGGAATAAATCAAACAAAGCACTTTTCCTTACCAACCAAATTCTATCTACCACTACTTCAAAGCAATGAAAGTGTAATTTAATTTATCGAGAGGTAGGGATATTATGAAGCGGATAATCAGGGAGTGGTTAATCGAATAACAGGCAGATAGGCACGCTATACAAGAGGCTTGCTCCATTCCATACGGGGAAAGTTTTGGTGCAACTACAATGCGATATGGCTTAGCTTCTCTTAGCTCTAGGAAAGATGGGGAAGTAAGTGACTTACGGGATTCAATTAAGCGAGGGAAGGGGGAAAGAAAGAAAAGTGGAATTTACCCTCTGCCCTTCTAGTCTCTTGGATTCATTTCTTTTCCTATTGGCATTCTAAACTAATTGGATTGTGGGTCTCCTTCGCCATTTCTATCAGGAATTCGATTTGAAAAGCTATCATTGGTGTTCAGCCAAGCGAACAGGTTCCAGCCTGTTAGAGGACACTGTGGGGCCTAGTTTACTTGTTCTCTTTGATTCCTCCTTCCTGACTGAAGAGATTCCAATCTCAAGAGCTAAAACAATGCCCATGATAAAGAAGAAGGAAGGACAGACAAACCACTCAACTGGGCAAACGCAGCGTCTTTCTCCTCTATGGAAGTTCTTTGAATGCCTCTTTCTCAAAGGTCTACGAGAAGGATGAAATCTAAGAGAAGCCTATATCTGCGCACCCTACTTCGCGGGACTAAGCAAACATCTTTCAAAGAAGGAATTTACTACTTAAGTAGTTAACAAAACCTCCTAACAAACTGCCCAAAACTCTAGCTATAACAAGTTGCTAAGTAAAGAGGGACAGAGACTAAGCTGAGCTTGATTACCCCTGAAAGAGGAGATCGAATTACTCAGATCTCCCTTCATCTTCGACTTCACTGATGAACTATTTTAGAAGTATATATCTCAAGCCTATCTGGGCTGGGGTAGGCTGCTAATAGGAAAAGAATAGGAAGAGCTGTTCCGAACTCTGCTTCTTAACTATTTAGATTATATTCCGTTTCGTCACCCTCGGGAATGGCTTCTCCACGAATGGTTGACTTGACGGATTCCGCCTAATCCCGCATGAGAAGAAGCCAACCTCCTATTTATCTATTTCTATTATTAGAGAGCTGAACCCAAGTCCTACTTCTATAAAGTAAGCGACGGGCAGGTTCGGATCACTTACAATACATGGCTCTACGAAGGAAGGGGTTGGTTTCGGGTATCGATCGGGTACTGGTAGCCTTTGCAGGTCGTTCGAGCAACGATATTGTTGTCCTTTCATTGGCGAGGCCTAACTCCGCCTTCTGTACTAACTCGTCTAGTATCACTCACCTAGTTCGCCTATTTATTGATTAAACCCTACTCGTCGTATTCCAACCGGGCTCAGTCCACTCATGTCTCATATTTCTTTTATTTCCCAGCGAAGACAGACTTGGCAGCCACACCAGTGACTTTCGGGCTTTTTGCCCTTGCCCTTCTAGTAGGCCTTTGACTGAGACCCACGACTTCTTTCTTATTCTCTTATTCTGAGCCGCTTCGTACCCACCAAATTGGTCGTGTATATATACGGGGACCTTCTAAATCCAAGGGTAATTATAGGCCGTGCTAGAGCCAAGGAACTCAACGAAAACAAGCCAGTGATGATTGTGCTTGGAGCGACTACGATCGATTTATTAATGCCCGCATAAACAATATCAATCACGAAGACGAAAGCAAAGACTTATTCTGTATCAGCAGCCCGGTAACAAAACAAAGGAGAGAGAGAGCGGGGCTCGCTTACGTGAGGGGATAAAGGAGAAGGTAGCCCCATAAGCACCGAAGTCGTGAGCGAGAGACTGCCCGTACCATAATACGCTCATTTCTTCTACGTTTTTAATACCTTTATGTGTCTGAGACTAGTATATCATAGTTGGACCGACGGACGTATAGAGTGGGAAAATGGACTAATTAAGTGGACTAATGAAGCGGTTGGCGCACGGGGCAGTGCAATCTAGGGAGCCGGTATGTTAAAGATAAATTCTCTATTTTAATAAGAATGGGTTCGCCTGCGGATTCGCAATTTAAGAGAATGTGCTTAAATAGATTTATGCTCCGCCGACAAAGACGAGAAAAGAGGGAATAAGAGACAAAGGATCTATCCTGCTATGAAAAGGCGAAGCTCCGGCCTCAACCTTTTGTCTACTATACGATGCATAAGGCTTAACTAAGCTTGCCTGCTGACTCAGTATTCTTTATCCCCAATGCCCCTAAGCCTGAGTGAGACGTAGCGATCTGGAATTAACTCGCCAATATGAAAAAGAAATTGCCTAAGGGCCTGGTTCAATAGGAGAAATACAAAGCGACTAGTTGTCGGGAAAACTTCCAGCTAGACGCTCTAAGAAACTAAGAAAAGAAGAGGAATTTTATCTATTAGTGATAGGTCAAGCAAAAGGGTGAGTCGAACAAAGGTTCGAGTCCAAGGCACTGGCTCAGTCGAGCACTGAACCCTCGATCGATCAAAGAAAAAGCGGGGGTCCGAGATCTTAGACTTTTTCTCCAATGACCAGATTCTATAATTCTATACATGAAAACCGCTCTTCGACATTCTATTTTCGGTGCCATTTCCCGTTGAAGAGATAGTGGTGCTTGGATTAGGGCTTTCACCCGTTCACTCATTCGATGGAAATAGCGTTGAAAGGTGAAAGCCTCTTATGTACCCTTGTCGCGAAGGAAGGCCGCTTCATAGCTCACTGGTTGGGGTGCTCCCACTCCTGGATACTCAATCTAATGATCGCCCCTACACCTTGTTGAGGATTCCGAGCGTCCCTGAGTCGTAAGCAATCTGATTCGCTAATTCTTTTCTTCCCGTAGTTGGATTACCGGACCGAGAGCCAGTGCTTCGGCCTTCCTTTTCAGTCAGATCAGCTCCCCGGAGCGATGAAAGCCTTTCCAAATTCTTCGTATAGCCATTCCAACTTTTAACTTATTGTCATCTCCATTAAAGGCAGCAAGCCTTCTCTTTCTAATTGGGATACTTCCGGTGCTTGATTATACCATTTTTTAACATCTCGTTCCCCTTTCGAATGCTCGTCACTCAGGTCCATCATCAAATCCTGAAACAACTAGTTAGGTTTCGTCGCCCGGGTTAAGGAAAGATTTTTATGAAGTAGGAGTTCCCATCGGCCAAAGTGGTAGATTAGACCTCCGGTACTATCTTTTTAACATTTCCAGTTGTCTCGATCTCGGTCAATTCCTAAACACGACACGATTAAATAAAGCAAGAACACCAACCGAAAGAGAGGAAATAGTGGGAGACCGGGACCCTCCTCATTCCTCATTGAGAGAGTCCGAACGAATCTTAGGTTCTTCCAATAGATGGATTCTTTCTTGGTAGTTCTACTGGGGGCAGGGGATTGGAGACCAGTCTTCGGACAAGCAAGAGAGGAGAAGGGCACTCACTCTATCCATCCCATCGATCCATCCAGTGGAAATACGAGGATTCTCCTATCACAAAGCTTCTGGGAGAGAATAGAGTAAAGCTAGCTACCGTCTAGCCTCCTACACTCTTTCGCGTTAAGCGTACATCTTTAGACTAAAAAGGACAGTTCCGCTTCTCTTTCGCCGTTAGAACACTCGCTGATAGAACACATCATGGGAAGAAAAGAAGGTTCTGGTCATACTTGCTCGCAACAGGTGCTTCTTTCTTTCCCGCTAACGAGGAGCTTACCTTATGCTTTAGGGTTGGTTTGGCTCCTTTTATTCCTTTTATCTCAGTACTGGTTCAGGAGCGGAAGAGGCAATAAGCCTATCTCTTGCCGAAGTTTATGGTTCAAAAGAAAGGGATGAAGCCAGGCAGTCAGTCTCCCATTGTTAAAGCTCAATCATCATTTAGATTCAGGTTTTTATTCAAGGCGATTTCGCAACCTCCTCGATGAACGCACAGCTCCTCAACTACTCCTTTCGACGGGAACTCAAGAGTGAAGAATAAAAGACGGGATTGCCTTACATTCAAGAGCAGATACCTTCGATAGTACGGATCCTAAGTCCAATTAGAGTGGAAATCATTCAATCGGGCAGTCCCACTCTTCGGGGAAAGCGGGAAAAAACTAGCTCAAGCGATGGGGCCCTCCTCACCTAATACCCGCTACTAAGGATTGAAAGTAGCACAATCGGCTATAGGGCAAACTCCAGATCTACGAATAGCCGCGGGCAAGCACCTTTAACAAAGCAAGGCGCGAAAGCCTTCGCCTATAGCTTCTACTTCTACTTAGCAGCCCCAATACAGTACCCCTTTAACACACAAGTACGCTCACGCTAGTACAAAAGTCAGTAAAACAACCTTCTAATGTCTCCAGACCTTCTATGAACGGGGCTTTGAACTATAGCAAATAGCCCATTGGTTGGTTGAGCTTTGCTCTATGCTGGCTTAACTCTTCCTATGCCTGCTCGAACAGGAAAGCCTAAGGAGCAAATAAAGCGTTAGCCCACTTGTTTGTTGCCCGCTTGCTTTCGCACCGTATCTCCTTTTCTGGCTAAGATAAGAAAAGGATTGGATCCCTTTTGATTAGATCTCAATCACTTAATAGAGTATAGTGTCTCGCGCCTCTCTTCCAATGCCAATCCTCCGCCGATAGGATGGTTTTTGATTGGCTTGAGGCTAATCTATCGCCAAATTAAGCCGAACAGATAGACTAGCCAGATCCGCTGATCTTCCTTATTCCTATGGGCGGGTTGCTTCTTAGTGAAGGTGGGGTGGAAGTCAAAGCAAGAAGCCCCTACTCGGGTTACGCGTTCAGGGACGAGGTAAAAGGAACTTGTAACATGAACATCCTGCTCTGTCTACTAAATAAGACTATTCCAAAGAGAGGAGGCAAAGTCGCCAATTCCGGTTCTTCAAGCCGAGCGCCGACACCAAGCCAGTTGCTGAATTGACTTCTCTATGCGGGACATGAAGTGTGGAGTAAAGCCCCCCCTTTTACTTTCTGGTAATACATAATTATCTCCTCGCTGGTCTATGCCCTGAGATGTGCCATACCTTTTCCGATCACAGGTATTGTCGAACCGTGTCTTTCAAAACCACCGCGTTGCTGGATTTCATAAACCTCTTCTTTTTTTATGCCCACGTTATAGTGGGATTTGCCCCATCCAAATAAATAAGTGTCAGCGGTTATGAATGAAAATGTAACAGGAAGTCCTATCGTGCTACTGGCTTTGAACCGTATTGCTAACCTGGTTCGATGGGCAGATGGAAGGCCCTGTGCTCTATCAATCTAGTCCGTCTCTCCAGAAGTCTTTCCAGCAAGCGAGCGAGTGAGACTTACGCTTGAGAAAGCCGGGTCGGGTACAGTGAATACAAACCAATTTATTGCGTATAGAAAGACTCATACTAGTTTACCTATATGCTTAACACATGCAATTCGAAGCCGGACTAGTTCGAATTAAGCCATTCCGTATCCGCTTGTTTTCGGGGCGACTCTATCTCTTTATCTCCATCTCTTAGTTAGCCAGGATTGAAACCTCTCTCCAGAAAGCAAGCTGAGCAGTTCTCACTCTGTCCGGTGACCAAGAAAGCTTAAAGAATGCCGTAAAGTGATCACAGAAAATACCGATTCACCACGTTAAAGCGGGCTTAAGGTAAGGCAGTAAAGACTGGCGCCGAAGGATATGTTTTGAAGAAAGAGATCCGCAGGCAAAAGTCTTGAAGAAAGGACTGACTGAAGGAGAGGTTTGTAAGAACTCGACCGAAAGGGAGAGGAGTGAAAGCCACTCGACTGTAAGGAGAGGAAAGCCATCGAAAGAAAGTCCAATTTCCACTGGGCGAAAGGAAAGAGCAACTAAAACAGCGGGGATGGCAGAAAGAAGGACTGAAACTCGAGACCTTTCCCCTGCATCGAAGGTAGCTGGCCGAGATGTAACAGAACTACCACTAGCTGGTATGGAACTAGCACTGGCTGACGAAGAACTCACAAGAGAGCTCTCAGGGTATTACACTAGGATTGAGACTATCCATTTCTTACTCACTGGTAAAGGGGCACTGGGCCTATATAAAGATTACCTTGTAACTAGCCCGCCATGAAAGACTTAGTACATCCTAGAAAAAATGGATCCCTAGCTTGAAATGAAGACTCCTGCTTTTCTCTAAGCAGTAGCTCGCGACCCGATGTGAGAAAAAAGAAGATTGACTGCATGAACTATTCAGAACGGGAATCCTACATCTCCGGAACAGGAATCCTCCAAAGCAGCTAGATTTTCTTCTGCCTGGCTTGAACTGAAAGGGGGACTTCGCTAGTTTCTCAGTTTAAAAGGCAGAAGTAGGGGCAACTTCCTTCCTTAGGTGCACCCCCTCTTTGAGGGGTGACTGGCTAGGGAAGGCGAAGCTAGAAAGCGAGGTAGAGGAAGTCCTTGAATTCCATCTGCAGTAGGTCGAGTCAGCCCTTTTCGGAAGCTGAAAATCGTATGTAAACAAAATAGGATGTGATCTTTGAAAGAAGTAGCTGCTCTCTTCACTGCATCCCCGAATCCGACCGCCAATAAGATAAGAGTGATCAGAATACTACGGGGAAGGCATTAGCAGCGCAGGGATGCGACACAACACACCCTTGCAGGTTGTTTAAAAAAGGCACCGATTCACGTGCTTTGGCTATTGCCATGCTCCATGATGAAAGAAGCATCGGCTTAAGCAAAGTAATGAATAGAAGACCCAAAACAAAACGCCTTTGGTTACCAGAAGCCGTACCAGCTTAAACCTTTTCCTTGGACTATGTTTACTCAAAATCCCCCAGCCCGCTAACGAAAAAGATTATTCTAAAGGGCAGGAACATCCTGGAAAAGTGCTTTCAGGTCTGGGAAAAGGACCCTGTCATGTATAATGACTTCTGTTCTGCCACCAGGGGAGGCTGCTAACTTGGCTAATGCGTCTGCCTTGTCGTTCTTTTTTCTTTGTACGTGGCAGAATTCGAGTAGCTCGAACTATTTCATGAGCTCCATAGCCATGGCGTGGTAGGGCATTCATTCTGGTTTGCCGTACTTCATATGTACCCTAGAGCTGGCGAATGATTAACTTGGAATCCCCATAGATCATGAGGACCTTTATACCAATTTGTAAGGCGACCCAGAGGTCGGCAATGAGCGCTTCGTACTCAGCTTAATAGCACTTATCATTCGGCAACCAAAGCAAGACCCTTTTGCAGTTTACTCGCCAGTGTCATCACTCACTGGACGAGCCTTTCTATTTGTACCAGTTGAGTACGTCTGCCCAAGACCCAGACAAAAAGCTTTGTACCTTACCACGGAAACTCCGCTATCAATGTCGTCTGGCCCAGTTGCCCCAACTGGACTTAACCATTTGACTTCTGACAATAAGAGGAAGAGAAGCCCTCTTGAGTAAGGGCTCAAGAGTTAGAGTTTGAACTCACCTTCTTTCTTCTATTTCATAGCCTCTTCCGTATTCTCAATCGGAATAGCCAGGCCTTCCATCTTTTTCTTTTATTAGGAACCGAATCCGAAAGAGACGCAGCAGCAAGAGGTCCTGAATCAAATAGAGCAAGCAAGTCCGTATTCTGTTCGGCTTACGGCTTCATTCCCTGAGTAAGGAGAAAGAAGACACAGCGCCGGGGAATAGCTCCGAGAGGGACTTTTCTGAGTAAAGAGATAAGTAAGGGTAAGAGTAATTCCAATTGAGTAGGTGAACCAAGAGACTCTTCTCTTTCGAGCGAGATCCTTTACCACGCCTAACTAAATGAAAGAAAGTAAGAGAGAGAGTGGCCGCCTATGACCGGCTGATATGAAGCCCAAAAATTCTTTACTTGGACTCCGTGCACCTCTTATTATATAACAAAGAAGAAAGCCAATCCAGATATGAGTTTAGAGCATAGGAAGTCGCCGAAACAAGCGACAAACTTAATAGGGGTGAAAAAATAGCTTTAAACACGCGTTTAGCAAGCTTTTAACACAGGATCACAAACACAAAAGCCATTTGCTTCTCGTTAAGATTGGACTGCTCTTGGGGGAACAGCTTAGACAGCTCCATCTTCAACTCCTAGCATGAAAGTGAAAGTCTCAATCCCAGTTCCATATTAAGAAAGTAGACGGACAGAACTCCCCGACCTTGTTAGGACCCCTTCGGATTGGACAGCTCCTCTTCTAGTCGAGTAAGGTGCGTACCTTCCCTCTGAAGCTCTTATGGGGGGGACATCCTTTCTAATACGCCTTTCCCGGACAAGGATTAGCTTCTGATCTTCTTGCCCTTGCCTCTTCTTCTTCTTGGTCTCGCTTCTTCTCTTTCTTCTCCAAGCCAACCATCTGATCAAGCCGGAGTTGAACCAGCCTTTGGAGTTGGGGTTGAACCTGCTTAGCCAGCCGAAGAGCTATAAGAAGCTTTGGACGGAGTGGGACCTGCTTCTTAGGGCAGCGAGTGCTTACGCCCCTTTAGATTAGAGATAGGGGGCCAAAGGACACAGACCGACAAGCTAGATCCTCAGGGGAGGTAAGAACCACTTTCTACTCTTGTTACCGGGGAAAGCTCCAACTTTAGGCTTTAGGCAGAGACTAGAGTTCAGATCCTATGGTATGCTATTCCAGCCACTAAGGTCTCGCTCTGACTTGCTCACGAAGAAGAATTCTCGATCGAGAGCTAGTACGAGGGTAGAGGGACAAACTATCGGGCTTATGCTGGCAGGCTATCTGACGGAAGAGAAACGTAGGCAAAAGTGAAGGGTTGGGCCTGATGTTACAACTCAATCTCACACCTTCCTTCTTGAAACAAGTTCCGATAGAGCTTTCCCAGGACTGAAAGAAGTTAATGGAGGCTATGTAGCTGCTACAATAGCATTAGCGCTTCCAGGCACGCTTGCCTATCACTTCTGCTTCTTTCATCCTGATGAGCTACCCGAAGGGGCATTCCTCCTAATTGCTTCTTGCTAGCACAGGACTCTTTTTATGCTACGGCTTCGTTTCCTTGTGAATATGGATGGCTACTTTACCAGGCTATTCTTCGCATCGAAGAAAGTAAGGACGTTGTATAATTTAGAATTCTAAATAAGGGCACTCTCTCTGGGCCTTCTCTCTTGCAAGTGAACTAATAGGCTTCTTCATGTCTTTGCTTTCATCCCTTTCCTTTCAGTCGAATAGAAACTATTAAAGCAAAGGCCGTGGATAGAGAGTGATAAGCGCGCAGTATAGCATTGAGGAGGATATATCAATATGCCACCATCTCTCTCAATATGCACTCATGAATGCTCGGTATAGGAAGCACCTATGTTTGTCTTTGGCTTTCCAGACAGACGCGTTAAGCAAGTCAGTCAGTTCAATGGGGTTGATTGGGAGCTCGGTAGCTAAGGAAGTGGGTCAAACCAGGCTGGAGAACGGAAGAAGCCAGTAGTTCGACTAGTTTTTAGAACGTTTTACTGAATGAGATCGATCTCTGAGTGGTATGAAAGCCTCTTGTATGATTGGTGTCATCGAAGTTCCGTATGGCATTGTCTCAACATCTTATAATATGATATTAGTCTTGGTCTATAAAGAGAGAGAAAGCATTTTTAGATTCTTTATAGCTTTCTAGTTAGAGGCCGTTTTTATCAGTCAAAAGTGTGTCCCTATTTACCCGGCATAAACCTAATCTAATGGAGGCAGAGGCGGAGCCCTCACTAATAAGACCTTAAAAGGCTCTCCGAATCATTCTCACTCCGACCTATGGCTTTTCGATGATTTCGATCAGACAGAAGCTGAGAGTGGTGCTCTAGCTCCCACTGAGCTCTCCTCATCGGCTAAAACTTCTCTTCTACTAAGATTGAAAAGAGTGTAGACTTGTCTCCAAGGATGCTAGGATTTTCCACAATCCAAAGGATTGTACCTTTCGTTCGTACTCATCGCCAACCAACTACCACTACCACGCTCAATCAATATAACGGAAAGATGTATTCTCATGCATTTTCAACAACACATTCACGAACTCAAAGAGAGCAGGGTGAGAGCAAGGCTGTGGGCTTGCATCAACAGGAGACTCAAACAACACTTAGATTCTATTTACCCCGGGATACTATACCTAGAGATCTACTAAAATGAATTCTTCATTCAACCCAGAATCGACAGAAGCATAAACGTACTAACAGAAGAAGGACCCCTAGCATTTGTAGTCAAAAACGCTTTCACCGACGAGAATGCCAAAAACTTAGAGATGAGGAGGGAATCGACTAAGATTCAAGGGAAAGAAGAAGAGTTCTTCCAAATATGACGTAGTAGAGCCCCGTGCTTGAGTTTGGCACAGGGTTATAAGGAACAAGACGACAGAACAATCTCCTTACCAAAGAAGCGCTAGCGTATAGCGCGCTGCGAGGATTGCGCTTGCTGCAAAGGAAAGGTAACCGTAACCGTATCGTCTCCTACTAAGACCTAGCCTACCCTACGCCTCCTATAATAGATTCAGCTCCAGCTGCGCTTTGCTGATTTCTTTCTCAATCCTGAATCCGAACTTGCAACTTTCATCACGAAAGACGCTTTCTCAGTATCTATTCAATTCGGACTTCATGCTCACTTCAGAAATGAAGCTAATAAGGCCTAAAGCTGAGCGACGAGTCCACTGGCATGAGAATCAAGCGAAGTAGAGCGATAAGCACACTATCGATTGATCCAAAGAAGCTTAACGACAACTTCCATTCCTGGCCCAGAAGGAAAGAGACGAAAGCAATCCCTTGTTGCTGAAGCTAATGGGCCGCCCTTATAAAAACCATGAATCTTGACCCTAGTGAAGGTAGTCGATGAGAGGAATAGGTGGTTTCCAAAGGATAGAGTAATTGTATATGACGCTCTATCTGTATTGGATGCCTTAGCTGTGGGATAGAAGGCTTTTCTTTCAAGTCTTCTTTTCTTTGATCGCCTAAGTCCTTGACTTGAACACTTCGCTGAAATCATGTATAAGAGGTCATCCCTTAGTGGACTGATTCAACCTTGTAGCATATCTTGCAGCCCTTAGACCGGTCTCCCCTCATTCATGCCTTCCTTCAAGGCCTATTCTTTTGGATATCCTTGTTCCCTTCTTTCCTGGAACATCTTTTTCTTCTGATTGATGGGACTTCTGTCTGAAATCCCTTGACCTAACCTCTCCTTGACTTGCCGCAGCCAAGTCTTCCCCAACCTCTCCTGATGTTCTTGGTGAGCTAGCCTGTCATCCATTTACCCATAAGCATCGAAGCGTGGGGGGAGCACCCCAAGCAACCTTCCTATAGGTCATATCCGAGGCTTTTCTCTTCATCTTTTGAAAATGCTCTGAACCCGCCTGCCTTAAAATAGGGGGCGGCCCTTCTGGAGTAAGACGATTGAAAAGAATAACAACTACTCACGATTAAGGTAGGGACGAATCTCGGCTAGTTTACGTAATGTGAAAAAAGGCGCCTCCCCTGTCGGAGGGATTGACTTCAAAAACCGTTGTTGCATGAGCGGCTTCCAAATGAGTGGTCGACGATTCACTTTACTTTACGATTATTTATTACCCGCCAGCTGTTTCAGCAGCTCTGTCTAGTCCGCCAACTGCTGAATGGGTGCCACCTAACTATGATTCGGTGAAGGTGGAACCTTCTACAGATAGAGTAGTTCTACTCGATGAGGGTCGCGCCCAGTACAGCTTGCTCAGCCCATTTGTAGTAAACGCAGCTTAAACACTATACTATATTATATTATTCCAAAACATTTCTTTTTCAATGAAAGAAAGAGAACCAATACTAGTTATTCTCACCCTCCCAGGGAAGGGCACTTGATTGATCAGAAGAAAGGTCCACTTCCCCCTTATGCTATGGAGGTCGTTAGCGCTACCAACCAGTGTATTTGTTCTTCTGCTTGTCCGCTATCTTTAAAAATGCCTTCTGTCAGTATGAGTGAGCGTCTTTCCCAGCTCCCGGTCTTTCTAAACAACAACGGGTTCTAAGAAATTCAGCCGCTGGTTGAGGTTAGAATTCATAAAGGTGGGTAGAGATGGCTGCAGTAGATTCTTCCGACCGAGTCCCAGTAGCAGAGTCTTGAGGCACGGATCTAACGGCAAGGGAATCAGCGGCTGATCGCGATTCATCAGTCGCAATTCTCCCAGCAGCTATCCATTTTAGTATTTCTACTGGGTGTGGAAATTCCTCGTATGCAACCAGTCTGTGCAGGTGCAAAAAAGCTTCATTCCTTTTGCCGAAACTTTATTCGCAGCAGATGGTCTTCAAGCCTTGCCCCTTTTCGGCCAGGACGGTGCTCTTATCAGAGCTCCTGCAAACAATTCCAAACAAAACCGAATTACACTCTTTGTTTCGAGAGATCAAGATTGCCAGACAATCAAATGTCTGAACAATCTTTCTTTCGGCAGTATAAAGATCGAAACTCAAC
>Ga0153960_1000146_pt1 | contig 15221 bp, 16 predicted proteins | sample TSFL044MetaG_FD_102274 | JGI IMG/M metagenome (GOLD analysis project Ga0153960, IMG submission 102274) | Attine ant fungus gardens microbial communities from Florida, USA - TSFL044 MetaG | ecosystem: Host-associated > Fungi > Mycelium > Unclassified | place: USA: Florida, Withalacochee...
ATTTCTGGGCTAAGAGTCCGATCGGACCGCATCCGAGCACGATGACCGTATCTCCATTCTTTACGCCGGCGTTATCTACGCTCCAGAATGCTGTTGTCATGGCATCGGCAATCAAGCTTAGCTTTTCGTCCGGTTGTTCACAGTTTTCGGGAATCTTGAAGTGGGTAAAATTGGCGAACGGAACCCGTAAATACTCGGCTTGCCCGCCAGGATATCCGCCCGTCGTTCCGGAGTATCCGAAATATGCGCCCATATCCCCGTGTTGGTTTGATTCGTCACATTGGCTTTCCAGTTGATTTTTGCAAAAAAAGCATTCTCCGCATGCGATGTTGAACGGGATGATCACACGGTCGCCTTTCTTTATCTTTGTCACGCCGGGGCCTACCTCTTCAACGATCCCCATCGGTTCATGCCCGATGACATAGTTCTCCTGAAGGTTAGGGATCATCCCGTGAATAAGGTGTAGGTCGGAACCGCAAATGGCGGAACTGGTGATCTTTACGATCATATCATCCGGTTTCTCAATCTTCGGATCCGGGACCTCTTTGACCACGACATTTTTAATCCCTTGATATGTTACCGCCTTCATGCTTTATGTCCTCCAATATGTTCATCTGGGGTCCGATCAAACATCCCTTTACGTGACGTATCATCCGGGAACAAATTCATCTGCCCGATCATCACCGTATTTTTCGCTGAAAGCTGATCGAGTTGGTACTGTTCGTTCAGCTCATAAGGATGGAACCATTTTTTGCGAATCATGAGCTCCGTGATTTCTTGGTGCATTGCAATCCCCTGCTTAAGATGAGTATGCAGCAGGGCTCTTACATCCGGTGAAGCTGTTTCCGTCAGGGCGATGGACAAATTACGTACCCCCTCCTTGGCACGAAGAAGGAAGTCCGTGGCAAAAGTCATATCTGCCATTTCCGGCATATTCAATGAATTAATCGGGTCTAAATAATCGGTATTCATCTGAGTTCCCCTTAATGTGTTATAGGTGTCGGATTATTCGGAACGGGTGCTTGGAAAGGAGCTCTTGCATATATTGCTTGCAGCTCGGCGATCTGTTGTATGGATTGAATTACGTCTTTCTGCATTAAGGCTTTTAGCTCTTGGTCAAAGACCAGGCCTTGCATAAGTTTCGACTTAGCGAGGCAGAGCGTTTTAAAGTTTAACGCTTCATGCAGTTCCAACGATTCGTGTGGCGCTAATATTGGATTAGTCATTCAGAAATGATCACCTCCTTTTTCATCAACGTTAGATTTTCCAACGCATCGGATCTTATACTAATATGGATTGCCGGAGAAGTAAGATCCGAATATTCCCATGCAGTTACAGGAATATAAACAAAAACTCAACCCCATACTTATTTCTGTTTAAATAAAGGATCTTGCTTAAGGGAGGAGGACTCACTGTGCCCAATAAAAACAAAATTGATTTAGCTACCGAAAATGCAAGAAAACCGGCAGAAGGTGCACTTAACTCGAGTGGTAATACGCTGGAGCAGCATGCATCTAACGCGGTTTCTGAGGTGCAGACAGCTTTAAATCAGGCAATAAGCTCCATAAGTGAATCTAATGCGGCAACCAATTCACAAGCGTTAGAGAAGGCCCGGCAGCAATTGACCCGAGCAGAAGAGTTTTTAGATCAAGCGATAACTTCAGCCAATGCATTACGTCTGCCGGACCAACAATAAACAGTTTGTTTGGCAGAGATTGGCTTTCTTTTTTCGGGTAGAAGTGGAGTCAGGCTCCCTAATGTCAAGGTTGACGCTTTTAAGAATATATTTGTTATAGACACGGAGATTCACCCTTAGAAGCTTCGGTTTGCGCCGAAGCTTCTTTGTTTTTTTTGAAATGTTTTTGGTTAGAAAAAGAATGATTAAGAGCCAGGAATTAGAAAATGTCTTGAACATATCATAGGTAATATCTATTGAAATATGTTTGGGGAGGATATCATAAAACCTATGTTGCCTATGGAAGAATATTTCGGTAAGTTAGAACTCGTTTTTTCATTTTATGGGGCTATGCCTACAGGCGTTAGTGTGTCAGAAACCGGGCGCATCTTCATTTGTTTTCCGAGATGGGGAGATGACGTAAGATTTACGGTAGCGGAAATTGTTGAGGGTCGGGTGCATCCTTATCCAAATTTAGAAACGAATTTGATCAACCCATTGAATGTGGCTATGTCCTTCATCAGTGTCCAAAGTGTAATTGCAGATGGAAGGGGGACCCTCTGGGTATTGGATACGGCTGCACCAAACTTTTCTGAGCCTATTAAAGGAGGCGCAAAATTAGTCGCTGTAGATTTAAAAACAAATACAATAAGAAATGTATATACATTTGCAGAAGATGTGGTTTTGCCGACAACGTATCTGAATGATGTCCGATTTGATTTTCGTGTAGGTAAAGCGGGTTATGCATATATAACCGATTCTTCTTCCAATGGTCCAGGCGCTATTATCGTCGTAAATTTAGAAAACGGAAATGCATATAGACGGTTACATGGAGCAGATTCAACTTCACCCGATCCATATTTTTTACCGAAAGTGGAAGGTGAAATTTTGATGAATCGAAACACGGATGGTTCGACATCTCCCTTTCGATTGGCCTCTGATGGTATAGCCATTTCCCCTGATGGAAAAGTGTTATTCTTTTGTCCATTAACCAGTCGTCATCTATACTCGATCTCAACAGAAGCCTTAAGAGACAGAACGATACCGGATTTCAATTTACGTGATCTTGTACAGTATTGGGGAGAAAAAGGTGCATCTGATGGAATGATAACGGATGCACAAGGAAACGTTTATGCTGGAGATTATGAAAACGATAGTATTCGAAAAATATTGCCGAGTGGAATCATGGAAACCATCGCGCATGATCCGAGAATTTTATGGCCGGATACGTTTTCTATTGGTCCGGATCAATACTTATATGTAATTGTGAATCAATTACATAGGCAGGCGAGATTTCATTATGGAAGAGACCTGAGACAAAAACCTTATAGTTTACTTCGTATAAAAATTGATGAATTACCCGCTCCTACCGTTTGAAAAAATCCCACTTTACAAAACATGGAGCAGTCTGAAGGTTGTCAGGCTGCTTCTTTTTTCATTCAGCTATCAGGCAGATATGTGAGCTTAATCCAACAAACTTATTCCCTGAAAGATTGATTATTACATTGCTGAAAACACCAACGTATCCGAATATTCGCCCTGCCATGTACAATAGGGAGAACAAGTCTTAAACCTAACCATAGAAGGGGATGCTTGAGATGCATGATCAGCTGCCAAAGAAACCTTCTTCCTGCTGCTGTGCTGCAAGTCGGGGCGGCAATCTGGAGGAAAAGAGTCTGCCAGTGGAAACGGCTGCAGCGGTAGAGGCTGTTGAGGACAAGCCATCCAGCCATACCAGTTATACAGCTGATTTCACGATAGCTCTAACCAATAGAGCAGAGAAGAAAGAAAGCATTCGTATTGAAGGTGGACGTTTCCTGATGGGTACAAACGACCCCGAAGCTTTTGAAGCAGATGGGGAAGGCCCGGTCAGGGAAGTTCAGGTGAACTCCTTTTATCTGGATGCCTGTACGGTAACCAATGCGGAATTTGCACAGTTTGTACGTGAGACGGGGTATCGGACTGAGGCGGAGCGGTTTGGCTGGTCTTTTGTTTTTCATCTGTTCGTTTCTCCGCAAACGGCGACTCAAGTTCGAAACGTGGTGCAACAGACACCCTGGTGGTGGGTTGTTGAAGGTGCAGACTGGGCTCATCCTGAAGGACCCGATTCAAATATAAAAGATCGCTCTGATCATCCGGTTCTTCATATCTCCTGGAATGATGCCAATGCGTATTGCCGCTGGGCGGGTAAACGTCTGCCCACAGAAGCCGAATGGGAGTACGCAGCCCGGGGTGGCCTGATTCAGAAAAAATATCCCTGGGGTGACACGTTAAGGCCGGATGGACAGCACTATTGCAACATCTGGCAGGGTGTATTTCCGACGAAAAATAATGCAGCCGACGGTTATGCAGGCACCGCTCCATCCCAATCGTTTCCTCCCAATGCATACGGACTTTATAATATGTCAGGCAATATATGGGAGTGGTGCGCAGACAACTACGTTACGGATCACGAGAAGGCTGCGGCTGCTGACACGGAATTATCTCCCCATGAAGATCGCAAAGTGTTAAAAGGCGGTTCCTATCTATGCCACCGTTCCTACTGCAATCGCTATAGAGTGGCGGCGAGAATACCCAACACGCCTGATACATCTACTGGGCATATTGGTTTCAGATGCGCAGCGGATGTATAGTCTGTGGTCTGCTTGTTTGTAGAATAAGGCTCGGGCTATTTCACCCGAATAAGTAATCCGAACAGACCCAGTACAGCAAAGGCTAGAAATGCTGTCGTGTTGGAGAACATCTCAATGGTGTAACCGGCTAACGATGAACCTATGAACTGTCCTGCACCGAGTGCGAGGAAAGCAAGGCTGATCCCAATGGACGTATTTGGCCGAAATAGCCTGGTCGCCCACACGATGAATACACTGGTCAGGAAAATATAGGTACTGCCAAACATAACGGCTGAGACCAGACTGGCGGCCATCGATGGAAGAAGGATAACGCCAAGTGAAACAGACAACAGCAGAAGGCCTATCCGATAGGACCATGCAATTCCGATGCGTTCAATAATCCGGCCAGCACATCCGCCGAGAATCCCCATAATCCCCATTACAATCCAGAACAGTACGGCTTCCGAATCGGAGGCCCCTTTTTCGTCTGTAAGGAAGTTACGGGCAAAGGTCCAATAGATCGCAGAACTGATACCAGTCAGAAGGGAAGCCATGAGCAGAGCCACACCGGGTCTGGTCGGCTTCATGCATGCCCAGAGGGACTTGGTACAAGGCTCTGTTTTGCGTGTGGAGAGAACGCGACTATTCCATAACACCACTCCAATACCCAGAACAGCAAAGAAGATGTAGGTCAAACGCCAATACTCGGTGAACAGCCAGTAGATCGGACCGGATACGATAATGCCAAAGCTGGTACCTGTGTTAATCCAGCTATTGCCTCTGGCTTGCTGATCAGGCGCAAGCTCAGCATAGACGGTGTTACCCAATGCAGGAGAGGCCAAGCCTGTACTTAATCCAGCAAGAAATAAGCCGAGTGTGAGAACAAACGCGTTTGGAGATAAGCCAATGCCCAATAAACCGAGCGCAGCACTTATACCGGCTATTTGAATGACATGATAGTGCCCGATGCGATTAATTAACAGTGGAGCACTAAGTAGAGACAGACAATAAGCAATGTAGGTTGCGGAATTAATTGCTCCGGATTGGGCATCGTCCAGTTGGAGTGCTTCCGAAATTTCCGGCATAAACAGCCCATAGCTGAATCTCCCGAATGCATAACATACAGCGATAAGGGCAATCCCTGGGAAAATAATTTTTTTCATCAAATCCACCGCCTTTTAGATAGAGCGATCATTATATTTTCTTTGAAATAAAAAAGTGAGTTGAACTACTAACTCACCCGGTGTGGGACTACTTGAAACTATTTTGGGTCATGTCAATGAGTTCCCGACATACGCTATTTACATTTTCTGTCTCAGCGAGTGCGGTAGAACCCTCCAGCAGCAGGTTAAATTGCAATACCGCACGGTCACTTGCGGCAGGATCAAGATTTTTGATCAAGGTCATCACATGTTTCTTATGCGCGTTGACAGTTTGTACGATGACGTTGTCTGGATCTCCGCCAAATTCCTCCTTGGCACGAAGAAACAAACATCCTCTCGATTCATGCTCCATCAACCAGCGTGCATGTCCTTCTGCCAGATTGAGGAATATGGGCTGCGCTTTGTTGTCGGCATACTGCCGAAGCTGCTCCAGATAGCGTTGTTCACGCCGCCGAAGTACTTCAACAATGAGATCATCCTTGGAGTTGAAGTGATTATATAACGTCATGATGGCGATCCCGGCATCTGTGATGATTCGCTTCAAGCCGATAGAATGAAAGCCGTGCAGGTAGAATAATTCCTCAGCCACGTTCAACAGCATTTCCTTTTTACTGCTCATAATGAGTAATACGCTCCTTTCAGAATAAGATAGAACGATCATTATACTTCTAAAATATAGAAAATGGCTCACATTGTCAAATGCTGTGAACCATTTCGATTTCCATTTGGTGAAGAGCATCTATCCATTCTGTGGGACATCCAGAATCTGTGATCACCATAGATATTTGATTTATAGGTGCGATCTGGGCGAAGGTGGAACGTCCAAACTTGGTATGATCAGCTACCAAAATGGCTTCCTCCGCACGCTCCATCATTTTGCGGGAGATGAGTGCTTCTTCCAGCACATAATCTGTGATCCCATCCGTTAACGACACACCGCCTGCTGAGATGAACGCCTTGTTGACTTTGAATTGACTGAGCAATTCATGAGCAATGGGTCCAGTAGAGGCTTGTATGACCGGGGTGACTTCTCCTCCTGCGAAAATGATTTTGCCTGCAAACTCCTCCAGTGCACAGGTAAGAATGGGGATGGAGTTGGTTATGACGGTCACCTGAGACCGATGTCGCAGCTGTCGCATGATCTCCAACGTTGTTGTGCCGTTGTCCAGCATTACGGTCTCTCCATCCTCAATCAGAGAGGCGGCTGCCACGCCAATGGCCTGCTTTTCATTTAGTTGAAGCTGAGCACGCTTTTGAAAAGGGGCTTCGATCATGCCTGAGCGTATACGTACAGCGCCTCCGTATACTTTGCGCAATTCGCCTTCCTTTTCAAGTCGGTCCAGATCCCGCCGAATCGTCTCCGTGGATACCTGGAACAGATCCGCCAGAACCTGTACCTGAACCTTGCCCTGGGTAGCAAGTTGGATAAGAATGGTGTGTCTGCGTTCTTCATACGTTAAAGACATGGGTTGTGCCTCCTGAAGTTTGATCAAGGTTATGTATTTTGTGAAATTGTGAGATAGTGTGGATTGTTGTTGTTTTAATAGTTTAAGTTGGAGAGAGAATCTTGTCAATTTTGAAATGGATATAAGGACTGAATTCTGTTCTTAATATGTATTGACAGTAATATGATGTGACGATAAGATCATATAAAACAACGTAAAACCACAACAAACAACATTTAAGCTTAGTCCATAGTACATGGATCAACAGGGAGGAAAAAGGGTGAAACGTCAGCTTTCTTTTCAAAAAAATGGAATATTCAAAATTGTGCAATTTACAGATCTACACTGGAAGGACGGGCGACCTGAAGATCTTCGGACCGGGCAATTAATGAAAACGGTCATTGAAGCGGAACAACCCGATCTGGTTGTATTTACAGGCGATGTCATCTACACGGGACCGGTTGATCCTGGCAATAAGGAATGTGAACACCCGGAGCAGGCATTCCGTGATGCTGTGTCGGTGGTGGAAGAGCGCGGTATTCCGTGGGCTTTTGTGTATGGCAACCATGATACAGAGAATCGGATTACCCCCGATGGATTAATGGATGTGATTCAGGAGCATGCGCATACCGTGACGGAACCTGGGCCGCGTGAGATTGCGGGACTAGGCAATTACACATTGGAGATTGCCGGAGCGGATGGCCGTCCGGCAGCAGTGTTGTATTTACTCGATTCGGGGAACTATTCCCAGTTCGAGTCGATTCCCGGTTATGGCTGGATTCAGCCCAATCAGATCCAGTGGCTGATGTCTGAATCCACACGCGTCAATCCCGGCCGTAGCCGCGGGGATAAGCTCCCAGCCTTGGCGTTTTTCCATATCCCGATTCCTGAATATCAGTCCATGTGGGACACACAGATCTGTTATGGCAGCAAGTACGAGCCTGTCTGCTCAGCCCAAGTGAATTCGGGTCTGTTCTCTGCCCTGCTGGAGATGGGCGATGTGATGGGGACCTTTTGCGGACATGATCATGTGAATGATTTTCAGGGAAATTACCACGGCATTCGTCTCTGCTATGGGCGTTCGAGTGGGCACAGTACATATGGAAGGGAAGGTATGCTGCGCGGAGGACGGGTCATTCAATTACAGTCGGGACAACACAGCTTCGATACCTGGCTTCGTCTGGAAGACGGATCGGTCGTGAAGGAACAGCCAGAACATCAACCTGAGAGCACTTCGGCACATTAGAGATATAGAAGAGCAAGGGATTAGAGAGGAACGTTTTGATTATGATTTTACCTATAGTTCTGGTGCTCGCTTCCGGGATGGCTCACGCTGTCTGGAGTATGTTCACCAAACGCAGCTTAAACAAAAGCGTGTTTTTATGGTCCATCATGATGATTCCGACCGTAATACTGCTGCCTGTGCTTATCGTGGAGTTGGTACGGGAACCTTTATCCATGCCAGCCTATGCACTACTTGTGTTATCGATGGCGCTGCAAGCCTTGTATTCCTGGCTGCTATCGCAGACGTATGAATTGGGCGATTTGTCGCAGATTTATCCGATTATGCGGGGAACGAGCACCTTGTTGGTGCCATTGCTCGGGGTGGCTTTTCTGGGGGAAACGTTATCCATGTTCGGCTGGCTTGGTATTGCCTGCATGATTGTAGGATTTACAGTGCTCAGTGGTGTGGGAAGCAGAGACGGCAAATCTGGATCAAGGGTAACAGGATCAAAGCCGGTTCTAATGGCCTTATGTGTTGGATTATGTACAACCAGTTATGTGTTCGTGGACAAATTGAATCTAGAGCATATTTCACCCTTATCGTTACTGGAAGTGACGAATATTGGTTTTGTTGCCGGATTGACTCCGGCGCTGCTCGCTTCCCGCCAACTGCGTCAGGAGTGGAAGAAGAATCGATCAACCATTATGCTGGGAGCGCTGCTGAATCCGGGCTCGTACTTGTTGTTTCTGTTCGCATTGCAGCAGGCGCCAATGGCCAGATTGGGCCCGCTTCGGGAAGTGGGAACGGTATTTGCGGCCTTTCTCGGTATTTTGTTACTGAAAGAACAGCAGGGGAAGAAGCGTATTCTCTGTTCCATCGTTATTTTTAGCGGAATATTGCTGATTGGCATGTGGGTTTAATGAAATTCCAGTATTTGGTGATATGGTGTATGCTCATGGTTAATGAACCTCTTTCATGAGGAGGTGGGGCTGCCCGCTCGGTGTCCGGCAAACCGCAAGGTCCATGGAAGCAGGATGACAAGCCATTGTTCGCCAAAATGGAGGACAGGGGATGCTGTTTCGAACGTTTGAAGGACAACTGTGTCTCACCATTCATGCTCCGAACAATCATCCGCATGCAGGAGAATCACGGACAACTGACGCTTATGGATAATCCAACGTAAAATGCAGATCACGTATTCGGGAAAGGCAATGGCTTAATCGCTTATTCAAACTCTTCAATTCATCCCCTCAGGGTAAATGATCTTAAGGAACATCTTTTCAGATGAGCCTAAGATGACTGCCTGAGGGGATTTGTTTATTTTATCGCAGGTACTCAAACATGATATATTGGAAGAAGCAGCGTGTCGGTAATGTAAAAGTGAGCAATAATAGCTCTACAATTAAATGGACAGAGTAGCAGGGAGAGACGTTATATGCTGCATGAGGAAAAGTTGATCCAGTCGATTACGGAGCATGAACAATTAATGCACGATCTGCGGCGGGTTCGCAGTCTTGATCTGCCTCAGTGTTACATAGGTGCGGGGTATATTCGCAATTATATCTGGGATATGCTTCATGGCTATCCTTTTCGCGAACTGCACAGCGATATTGATGTGGTTTACTACGATACGGAAGATATGGGTGAGGAGCGGGACCTGCTGCTGGAACAACAGCTTCGCCAGCAGACAGGCAATTCCAAGTGGTCGGTGAAAAATCAGGCGAGGATGCATTTGCGCAATGGAAACGAGCCCTATCAATCCACAGAAGATGCTCTTCGCTATTGGCCAGAAATCGTCACAGCCATAGGTGTGCGGTTAGATGAACAGGGTCAGGTTCGTATCTGTGCCCCGCATGGGCTGGAGGATCTGTATGCGTTAATTGTACGCCAAAGTCCGTTTTTCTCGGTTGCAGACTACTATAATTATCGCGTAGAGAAGAAGTGCTGGCAACAACAGTGGCCCAAGCTCACGATCATAAAGTCCTGAATCAAGGGCATGTGACGGAAGTGAAGGCCCAAGAAGGAGTGTTACTGGATTTATGAAAAAGTTTATACGAGAAAAAGGTCTGATCCTTGATCTTATTTTCATGGCATGTTTTGTGTTTTTCCTTGTTTTCTGGGGTTGGAACTTCGCAGTGAAGTTTTTTGGCATGATCACTGTAGCTTTTATCGTGTTAAGGCGCATTGATTATCAGAAACATATTCTGCTGAAACGCATTTTGCTTACGGGGTTTGGAATTGCTGCAGTTTCATTTGTTATTATCGAAGCCCTTGTGTTTACTCAGCTTAACTCGAATGATCCGGAAGAAGCGGACTATGTCATTATTCTCGGGTCGGGCATCAAGGGAACGGAATTGTCATTGACTTTGAAACAAAGGTTGGATGCCAGTCTGGACTATATCCGCAGTCATCCGCAGACGCCAGTGATTGTATCCGGCGGTCAGGGGCCGGGGGAATCGATTCCGGAAGCACTCGCCATGAAAAACTACCTTGTTGATCAGGGGATCAGCCCCACACAAGTCATTATGGAAGATCGATCGACGAGCACTCAGGAGAATATGGCTTTTTCCAAAAAAATCATTGATGCATCCGGGTTGGAGCATCCCAAGATCATGATTGTCACAAGTGATTACCATATGTTCAGATCCAAGTACCTGGCCGCCAAGAACGGTTACGCTGCCGAATACGGCATCTCGGCTCCTTCACCGGGTTATCTGAAACCAATCAATATGATCCGGGAATATTTTGGGACGATCAAAGCATTACTCTATCTGTTAACGCGATAAACCTGAGAAGGTTTTTCAGTTTACGACGGTTTAATTAAAATAGACAGTGCCTCACTCCTAAACGAGTCTGCGATCGAAAAAGATTCTGAGGCAAAGTATTCAGTGCAAGATCTATTCGTTCAACTTCCGCTTCGTCGAAATCGTGGGCGTCCCTCTCCCTAGCGGTGGAAGCAGAGGGTAGAGCGCTAACGAACATGAGACGTGTTATTAAGGGGGTTGAAGCATTCTCAAGAAGGCTAAGGAACCTAAGACACGCTATATCGGAATTTAGGGCTGTTTCTAGCGGTTTTTCAGGGCAATTTATAAAATAACACGTCTGAGGTTCCTTACGATTAAAAAATGGTTAGGGGTCAAATAAGACGTCCTATATTCCTCAGAAAAGAAAATGCTTATACAGCCTAAATAGGCATATATAGTATGTTTACTTACTGATCATTTATAATGTGCTTACATGCAGACAGCCACCGAACGCCAAGTAGCGTAAAGAGCTGTCTTTTTGTGGTGGAAAATACCAATAACCAGAAAGGATCTTGTACAATGATATGGTTGGAAGACTGAAATAGAATTGGGTGGTGACTTGAAAGAGAGGGTGTTACGATGCTATTTAAGATCATTTGGTGTGAAGTAGAAAAGCAGCATCAAAAAGCATTTTATTCGGCGCAATCCAAGTGGGGGGAACTAAGCAAGGCACCGGGTTTTGTGATGCAACGAGGTGGCTGGAATCTGTTGAACCCCCGGCAAGCTGTAATCCTGGCGATATGGGGCACCAAAGCTGCTTATGACGAATTCATGAGGTCGACTCATGATCAGATGATAAGCAACAACCGTCAGATAGATACATACACGTCTATCAGCGTTTGTTTGTACTCTGCTAACGTAAATAATATGTTTGTCTCTCAGGCAGAAGCATCACATCAATTCTACGTTTATAAATGCACAGAATCCGGGACTTTGTTAGATGCTACAATACCTGGTGGGCTTTTATTACAACCGTATGATCCAGACGCATCCATGAGTTTTGTCGGATGGAAACCACTGAACGGTGTGCCTGATGGGATGCAATGGGAGGCAGGCTTTACAACAATTACGGACTGGAATGTATCAAGAGTAGAACCATAAGGAAGGAGGTAGTTAAATTTGAAAACATACATATTATTATTTGAAGGATACGTATCATTTGAGATTATGTTAGCCTGCTATTTTATGAAAACGCAAGGAGACATCATAACGGTGGCGTTGGAAAAGGGACCGTTACAGTCATATGAGGGATTATCAGTTAATCCCTCTGTTCTACTAAATGAGATTGATCCGTCCGAAGTGGACCTTTTCATCATTCCCGGAGGAGATGTTACGGCAATGCTGCAACGTCGGGACTTGATGTACTTCATCAAAGCACTTCATGAGCGCAAGACGCCCATTGCAGCCATCTGTGCAGGAACATTATTGTTCGGTCAAGCTAAAATATTGGAGGGCAGATCATTTACGACTAATGCCGAAACCGAGATGAGAGCAGTCACGGGCCAAGGAACATATGTAAATGAAGGTGTTGTTGTTGATGGACATATCATTACAGCCAAGGCGAGTGCTTATGTGGATTTTGGAATCGAAATCGGTAAAGTTATGAATATCTATTCAGGTCCTGAAGATCTGGAAGAAACGATTCAAGTGTTCAAATATTTCAACGACAAATCATGATATAATATACGTCATTAATAGAAGAACGATGTAGGAGTGAATGATCATTACAGCATATATGTTACCTGCTCTCTATGAGCAAAAGAAAGTTTCAGCGCATGACATGGAAGAGATTGTACGTCTGTTGGCCCACGCACCATTACTATATGATGACGGGCTGACAATTCAAGTTCAGGACTTCATGGAAGGGTTGGAGATTGAGCTTGAGCATGAGGTGCGGCGCGCAGTCATCGAGTTGTATGAGCTGGCTGTGCAAGCTTGTCGTCCCTTCTCCGAGCCATCTGCTTATGAGCAGCTTCAGGATGCACTTGGATTGCAGGCCGAACTATGGCAGGCAGAAGTGCTGACGCTTGCCGAATGGATGGAATGGTTGAAGCAGATCGGTAAAGGACAAAGAAAACTGCCAGAATACAATTTTACAGCCATGCTGGGAAATTTGCCTGAAGGGTTCATGATTCATGATTTCCATGATGAACTCATGTATCAGTTGGAGCAAAACTCAGCGAACGCATGGGCGATCGAAGAACGCAATCGCTTATACGCAGCATTGGGCATAAATTAAAATCAAACAAAACGGTCACAAACGGTGTTAGTCCATATATAGCGTAGTTGCTTTACCCAGTATGGGGAAATGAGGGGATACCGTGAAAAAGGTTGTGTTGGCGGGTGGAACAGGGTTTGTTGGTCAGGATTTTGCCCAAAGATTCAAGAAGCTTGGTTATGAGGTGCTCATTATCTCACGCCAGCCCGGTCATATTGCCTGGGAGAACCACGCTGGAATCGTACAGGCACTTGAAGGTGCAGAATTGCTGATTAACCTGGCCGGAAAATCCGTAAACTGCCGTTACACGGACGAGAACCGCAAAGTCATTCTGGATTCCAGAACACGCACAACCCGCATTTTGGGCGAGTCTGTTCTGGCTTGCAGCAATCCTCCTGAACTATGGATTAATTCGAGCACGGCCACGATATATAGACATGCAGAAGATCGCCCTATGACGGAGAAAGAGGGCGAGATTGGCTCTGGGTTCTCGGTGGATGTCGCCAAGGCGTGGGAAAAGGCTTTTTTTGAATTCAGTCTGCCGTCTACACGTCAGATTGCATTACGGATTGCCATTGTGCTCGGAGAAGGCGGCGTCATGGATCCACTGACCAATCTGGTTCGCTTTGGGCTGGGGGGATCACAAGGACCTGGAACCCAGCAGTTTAGCTGGATTCATATAGAAGATTTGTTCCGCATGGTAATCTATGTTCAGCAGCATCCGCAACTGGAGGGTGTATTTAATGCGTCCTCTCCGCATCCTGTCACGAACCGCCAGCTTATGGAGAGTCTGCGGCGGCAGATGGGAGTTCGGATTGGACTACCTGCACCTCGCTGGATGCTGGAACTGGGAGCGCGATTCATTCGGACCGAAACAGAACTGGTTCTCAAAAGTCGCTGGGTGATTCCCGAAAGGATGGAAAGAGAAGGATTTACATTCAAGTATGATACGCTCGATCTTGCACTGGCCGAGATCTTGAAGTAAGGAAATGAATCAACGTGATTCAATAATAAAAGATAACACATCGGAGGGGCAGAGAATATCTGCCCTTCTGCTGTATTTTCTGCACTTTGTCATGGCGTTTAGCTAGGCGGGGTGAAGTGTAATTTCAATTAGATATATCGACTAAACATCTACTCGATAACAGCGAGCGAAAGGTTGTTCTGTCATCGGAGTGTTAGTGTAAATATTCATTAGTTGAACTTATATCGTCAGTCAGAAGAAGAGAAAGAGGTAGGTCATATGCAGCTTAGAAGAGTTAGAATTGTTGGAACAGGCAAGTATTTGCCTGAACAGGAAGTAACCGACGAGGAGTTGGATCACCGTTTGCAGGTGCCTGCGGGCTGGGTCAGCAAAGCAACAGGTATAGGTGTGCGTCATTACGCTTCCGATGCAGAGACCTCTTCCTTCATGGGAGCGAGGGCTGCCGAAGCCGCACTTGCGGATGCGGGATTGACGTTCACAGATATAGACTGTCTGGTGTGCACGAGCGGTACAAAGGAGCAACCTTTACCCAGTACGGCGGTATTCATTCAGCAGGCGATGGGGCAGCAGGATTCAGGTGTACCGGCTTTTGACATGGATGCGACCTGCTTAAGTTTTCTGAACGGGTTGGATGTTATCTCCTATATGGTGGATGCCGGGCGTTATAAAAGGGTGCTGCTTGTAGCTACGGAGATCGCTTCGAAGGGATTGAATTGGTCGAACAAGGAGAGTGCTGCCCTGTTCGGTGATGGAGCTGCTGCTGTCATTATTGAACGCTCCGTTGAAGGAGAGTCTTCGCAGATTGTACATGCCTCGTTGAAAACGTACAGCCGCGGCGCGCGGTTTTCGGAAATTGCCGGAGGGGGTACTCGTCTGCATGCTTCAAATTATGTGGCAGATCAGCCGGACCCCTATCTTTTTCATATGGATGGACAGGCCATCTTCCGTATGGCTTCCAGGTTGTTGCCAGCATTTATTGACGATATGTTGCAGGCAACCGGTAATCAGATGAAGGATTTCCAACTGGTGATTCCGCATCAGGGAAGTGCCATGGCGATGAGGCTGATTCGCAAGAAGCTGGGAATCGAAGAAGA
>Ga0153960_1000147_pt1 | contig 15210 bp, 11 predicted proteins | sample TSFL044MetaG_FD_102274 | JGI IMG/M metagenome (GOLD analysis project Ga0153960, IMG submission 102274) | Attine ant fungus gardens microbial communities from Florida, USA - TSFL044 MetaG | ecosystem: Host-associated > Fungi > Mycelium > Unclassified | place: USA: Florida, Withalacochee...
CTACGGCTCGGATTTTTAGTATTCTCTTATTTATTACCTGTGTCTACTATTTAGGCAGAATACCCTCACCCATTCTTACTAAGAAACTGAAAGAAACCTCAAAAACGGAAGAAAAATTAAAAGAGAAAGATCTGAATAAAATAAATGAAAAGGAAGAAATAGAAGTGAAAGGAAAGAAAATGGAATTAGACTCTCAATTTACGGAGATAGGTTCTAAAAAAGGCAAAGTTTCGAAAGAGTCTTATCTCATAAATATAGAGGAAATTTTGGACAATTCAAGATTCAAAGTAGTTGATAAAAAAAAGAAAGATAAAGACGCTTTTCTATTTGATAAACCCCTTGTAACTCTTCTTTTCGATTCGAAGCGATGGAATCGACCGTTTCGATATATAAAAAATAATCAATTTGACAAGGCTGTGAGAAATGAGATGTCACAATTTTTTTTTGACATATGTCAGAGTGATGGAAACGAAAGAATTTCTTTTACATATCCCACTAGTTTATCTATTTTTTTGGACATTCTAAAAAGAAGGATAACCCTATCTAGAATCAAAAAATCTTCATCGAATGAACTCTACAAGAATTGGGTTTTTACCAACAAAAGAAAAGAGAAAGATTTCAACAAGGAGTTTCAAAATCGAATAGAAACTCTAGACAAAGAATCTATTTCTTTGAATAGAGTCGAAACAAGAGCTCGACTGTGTAATGATGATTCTACAAAAGAATACTTATGCAAAAGATATGATCCGGTCTTGAACGGATCATATCGAAGAAGAATCTACAAAAGTATGTCGTGTTCAATCCCAAAAAACCCTTTGCTAAAAAATGTCATAGATAATTTTTGGATAAATCGGATTCATGCTATCCTTCTTCCGGATCCAGATTACAACCAGAAAACAAATGGATTTAATAAAAAACCATTATCAAGAGAAATTGTTGATTTTTTAATTCAACTTCGTAACGAACCAGGATCCATCAAGCAAAATGGGAGAACTCCCTTGTTATTTTTAGAAGGAAGAATAGATTTTGAAAAAGAAATAAAATATTTTCAATATTTATTAACTAAAATTCTAACTAATACTAATGAAAAAACAATAAGACTAAAAGAAATAAGTAAAAAAGTCCCTCGACGGTCATACAAATTAATTAGCGAGTTAGAACAACAATTGGGAGAAGAGCAAGAAGACATACCAGTAGACCATCAAATTCGTTTAAGAAAAGCCAAACGTATAATAGTTTTTACTGATAACAAGGAAACTTTGGATACAACCGATCAAACAAACGAAATAGCTTTGATACGCTTTTCCCAACAATCCGACTTTCGGCGAGGCATAATCAAAGGTTCTATGCGGGCTCAAAGGCGTAAAATAACAATTGGAAAATTTTTTCAAGAAAATGCGCATTCCCCCCTTTTTTTGGACAGAATACAAAAATCTTCTCTTTTTTCTTTTGATATCTCCGGGTTGATTAAACGAATTTTTCGAAATTGGAAGGCAAAAGAGGAAGCATTCAAAAATTTGAAATATACAGAAGAGCAAACAAAAATAAATGAAAAAACCGAGAAGTACACAAAAAAGAAAATAGAGATAGCAGAGTCCTGGGATAATATTCCATTTGCACAAGCAATAAGAGGTTGCATGTTAGTAACTCAATCTATTTTTCGAAAATATATTCTATTACCTTCACTCATAATTTTGAAAAATATTGGACGTATATTCTTATTGCAACCTCCTGAATGGTCTGAAGATTTCAAGGAATGGAATAGAGAGATGCACGTTAAATGTACCTATAAGGGTGTTACATTATCCGAAACAGAATTTCCGAAAAATTGGCTGATAGATGGTATTCAGATAAGAATATTTTTTCCTTTCTATCTAAAACCCTGGCACGAATCGAAAGAACGATCCTTTCAGAAAGATCTAATGAAAAAGAAAAAAGAAAAAGATGATTCTTTTTTTTTAACGGTTGCAGGAATGAGAGCTGAACTCCCCTTTGGTTCGCCTCGAAAACAAGATTCCTTTTTTAAACCCATTTTCAAGGAACTCAAAAAAAAAATTAGAAAATTCAAAAAAAAATCCAAAAGGAAATATTTTCGAGTTCTAACTGTTTTGAAAGGAAAAACAAAACCATTTCGAAAGGTTTCAAAAGAAATAAAAGAATGGGTTATCAAAAGTTTTATTTTTCTAAAAAAAAGAATAAAAGAACTTTCAAAAGTAAATTTTATTTTCTTATTTCAATTAAGAGAAGTGCAAATATATGAATCTAGTGAAATTAAAGAAGAAGACGCTTCCATAAGTAACAATCAGATAATTCACCAATCATTGAGTGAAATTGCATCTTCGAGTTATAAAAATTCTTTATTGACAAAAAAAAAAATAAAGGATCGGGTTAATAGAACAAGTACACTTCGAGATCAAATCGAAAGAATCACAAAAGAGAAAGAAAAAATAACTCCAAAAATGAATAATCTTAGTAATAAGAAAACAAGTTATAATACTAAAAAATTCAAAAAATGGGAGATATTAAAAGGAAGAAATGCTCGGTTAATCTATAAATTACCCCTTTTTGTAAAATTTTTCATTAAACGAATACATATAGATCCATTTTTATCTATCGTTAATATTGTCCGAATAACTACAGAATTCTTTCTTGAATCAAAAAAAAAAATTATTGATAAATCCATTTACAAAAATGAAAAAAGAGAAAAAAAACTTAATAAAAAAAAGACAATTCCGCTTTTTTTGATTTCGACTAGAAAAAAGTCACTTGATAATAAAAATATTAGTAAAAGAAATTCACATATTTTTTATGACTTTTCCTCTATATCACAAGCATATGTATTTTACAGATTCTCACAACTCCGGGTTAATGACTCATATAAATTACGATCTGTTCTTCAATATGAAGGACTCCCTTTCTTTCTTAAATCTGAAATAACGAAGTCTTTTGAAACACAAGGCCTGGTTGATTCAAAATTGAAAGAAAAGCAACTTGCGGGTTATGAAATAAATCAATGGAAAAACTGGTTAAGAGGGCATTATCAATATGATTTATCTCAGATCATATGGTCTAGATTAATACCAAAAAAACGGCGAAATCCAGTTCATCAACATCGTATAGCTAAGGCTAATAAGGAAAATGAAAGCAAACGACACTCATATGAAAAAAACCAATTAATTAATTCGAAAAAAGAAAAAGAATTGAAAGTAGATTTATTATTTAATAAAAAAGAGAATTTTCAAAAATACTATAGGTATGGTCTTTTATCATTTAAATTTCTTAATTATGAAAATAAAACGGAATGCTTTTTTTATGAATCTCCGTTTCAAGGAAATAAGAACCAAGAGATTTATTATAACACACCTAAAGAACCCCTGCTGAGCAACATCCCCAGTAATAATTTTCTAGGAAAGGGCGATAATCCAAATATAGATATGGAAAAAACATTCGATAGAAAATATTTGGATTGGAAAATCCTCAATTTTGATCTTAGACAAAAAGTAAATACTGAGGTCTGGACGACGATTGATACCAATAGGAATCAAAATACTCAAATTCGTACTAATAATTCTCAAATAGTTCAGAAAAAAGATCTTTTTTATCTTATGATTCCAGAAATAAATTCACCAAAATCATCGAAAGGCTTTTTTGATTGGATGGGAATGAATGAAAAACCCTCAAAATGTTCCATATCGAATCTGGAACTTTGGTTCTTCCCAGAATTGGTGTCACTTTATAGTGCATATAAAACAAAACCTTGGTTTATACCAAGCAAATTACTTTTTTTCAATTTCAATAGGAAAAAAAATAATAAAAATAGTAGTGAAACGAACAAGATCACCGAAAAAGAAAGAAGAAGTTTTTTGATAGCATCGAATAAAGAGCACCAAAATCAAGAAGAAAGAAAATCCACAAACGGAGGAGATCTTGGATTCGCCCCCCCTCAACAAAAGGATAGTGGTGAAAATTCTGCAAGATCGGACATGAAAAAGGGGAAAAAGAACAAAGAATACAAAAGTGACACGTATGCAGAACTCGATTTCTTCCTGAAACGTTATTTACTTTTTCAATTGAGAACGGACGAGCCCTTCAACCAAAGAATAATCAATAATATCAAGATATCTTGTCTCCTGCTTAGACTGAGAGATCCAAGACCAATTATTAAATTGGCGGCTGAAACCGGCGAACTGAGTTTCGATCTAATGCTGACTCAGAAGAATTTAACTCTTCCAGAATTGATGAAAAAGGGAGTATTGATTCTAGAGCCCTTTCGTCTGTCTGGAAAAAAGGATGGACAATTGATTATGTATCAAACCTTAGGTATTTCGTTGGTTCATAAGAGTAAGCATCAAAGAAATCAAAAATACCAAGAGAAACGATATGTTTCTAAAAAGAAATTGGATGAAACTATTTCATCACATCAAAGAATAACTGGAAAGAGAGACAAAAATCATTTTGATTTGCTTGTTCCGGAAAATATTTTATCGTTTAGACATCGTAGAAAATTGCGAATTCTAATTTTTTTCAATTCAAAGACTCGAAATGATGTAGATAAAAATTCATTATTTTACAATGAAAAGAGCGTAAAAAACATCAGCTACGTTTCACCCGACAATAACTGCCTTGATAGAGAGAAAAAGAAATTAATGAAATTCAAACTCTTTCTTTGGGCTAATTATCGATTAGAAGATTTAGTTTGTATGAGTCGTTATTGGTTTGATACCAATAATAGCAGTCATTTCAGTATGTTAAGAATCCATCTGTATCCACGATTGAAAATTTGTGGATAATAACTTTTCTATATATCCTATACTCTATATTACTATATACATATAATAGAATATAATATAAATACAGGGTATATGAATATAGGATATGTGAAAGCAAACAAATACACGGCAGGGTTACATGTCAGTATTCCAATATGAAATAAATAATATCTCAATTAAATCTCGAAATGAACCAACAGAACCTTCTTTTTTTTAGATCTTAAACTTTCGATGTGAAAGTGGACCAATTTTTCCTATCTAAATCCAATTTGAAATTGATTTGATTGATTTGAATTCCTAAAATAATGAGTTTCTAAAGAAATCCGAATTAGCCTATTGTATATACTCTACATTAAAATTAATAACATTATTGTTACTGATCGTTAAAATCCATACCTGTAAAAAGAGAAAGGGGAATTTTTTTATGGTAAAAAATTCATTTATTTCGGTTATTTCTCAAAAAGAAAAGGAAGAAAAGACAGGGTCTGCTGAATTTCAAATATTCAATTTCACCGCTAAGATAAGGAAACTTACTTCGCATTTGGAATTGCACAAAAAAGACTCTTCATCTCAGAGAGGTTTGCGAAAGATTTTGGGAAAACGTCAACGACTACTGGCCTATTTATCAAAAAAGAATAGAGAATACTATAACCAATTAATAGGTGAGTTGAATATTCGAGAGAGAAAAACTCGTTAATCTGAAGCGTGATACCATTTGGACTTAGTCGTTTAGATTTTAATGAACTTCTTTTAAATTTCAGCAATGCATGGAAGAATGACTCGGGAAAAAACTTATGATTGCGCCAACTATAAGAAAGGACCTCATGATAGTCAATATGGGTCCTCACCACCCATCAATGCACGGTGTTCTTCGACTGATCGTTACTCTCGATGGTGAAGATGTTATTGACTGTGAACCAATAGTGGGTTATTTACATAGAGGGATGGAGAAGATTGCGGAAAATCGAACAATTATACAATATTTACCTTATGTAACGCGTTGGGATTATTTAGCTACTATGTTCACAGAAGCAATAACCGTAAATGGACCCGAGCAGCTAGGCAACATTCAAATACCTAAAAGAGCTAGCTATATCAGAGCTATTATGTTGGAGTTGAGTCGTATCGCCTCCCATCTCTTATGGCTTGGTCCTTTTATGGCAGATATTGGGGCACAGACCCCCTTCTTCTATATTTTTCGAGAACGAGAGTTAATATATGACCTGTTCGAAGCTGCCACCGGTATGCGTATGATGCATAATTTTTTTCGTATCGGAGGAGTCGCTGCTGATCTACCTCATGGCTGGATAGATAAATGTTTGGATTTTTGCGATTATTTTTTAACTGGGGTTGCTGAATATCAAAAACTTATTACACGGAATCCTATTTTTTTAGAGCGCGTTGAGGGCATAGGCATTATTGGTGCCGAAGAAGCACTAAATTGGGGTTTATCAGGGCCAATGTTACGAGCTTCTGGGATACAATGGGATCTTCGTAAAGTTGATCGTTATGAACGTTATGACGAATTTGATTGGGAGATTCAATGGCAAAAAGAGGGGGATTCATTAGCTCGGTATTTAGTACGAATCAATGAAATGACAGAATCCATAAAAATTATCCAACAGGCCCTGGAAGGAATTCCGGGGGGACCGTATGAGAATTTAGAAATCCGACGCTTTGATCGGATAAAAGATCCTGAATGGAATGATTTTGAATATCGATTTATTAGTAAAAAACCTTCTCCAACTTTTGAATTACCCAAACAAGAACTTTATGTAAGAGTTGAAGCTCCAAAAGGGGAGTTGGGAATTTTTTTGATAGGAGATCAGAGTGTTTTTCCTTGGAGATGGAAAATTCGACCACCGGGTTTTATCAACTTACAAATTCTTCCTCAATTAGTTAAAAGGATGAAATTGGCTGATATTATGACGATACTAGGTAGCATAGATATCATTATGGGAGAAGTTGATCGTTGAAATGATAATTGATACAACAGACATACAAGCTATCTATTCTTTTTCCAGATTGGAATCCTTAAAAGAAGTCTATCGGATCATATGGACGCTTGTCCCTATTTTCACTCTTGTATTAGGAATCACACTAGGTGTACTAGTAATTGTTTGGTTAGAAAGAGAAATATCTGCAGGGATACAACAACGTATTGGACCCGAATACGCCGGTCCTTTAGGAATTTTTCAAGCTCTAGCAGATGGTACAAAACTACTTTTCAAGGAGAATCTTCTTCCATCTAGAGGGGATACTCGTTTATTCAGTATCGGTCCGGCTATAGCAGTCATATCCATTTTACTAAGTTACTCAGTAATTCCTTTTAGCTATCGCTTTATACTAGCCGATCTTAGTATTGGTGTTTTTTTATGGATCGCCGTTTCAAGTCTTGCTCCCGTTGGACTTCTGATGTCGGGATATGGATCAAATAATAAATATTCTTTTTTAGGTGGATTAAGAGCCGCTGCTCAATCAATTAGTTATGAAATACCATTAACTCTATGTGTATTATCAATATCTCTACGTGCGCTTCGGTGAGACAGAAGAATTCCCCTATTTCTTTTCTTTCTAACAAGAGAGTTAAATGAGTTGAATATCCATTTTTTTGATCATTGGGGTGGATGAACTAAACCAGATAGTTGTATGAGTGAAATAAAACGGCTTACAAATTTGCTGTTAAAGGAATTCAATCTCATTTCCTATGTACAAGAATTAAGTGAAAGCAAACACGAGGAAACAAGACTGTTTACTCCAATTGGTCATTATGCCTTGAAACAGGCTCAAAAGATCAACTTTAGGAGGTTTTTACTATAATATGTATTATCAATTCAAAAAGTGAGTGGATGGTTAGGAAGACCAAGATACACAAAGGATTAGTAATGGAGATTCTGTAAATTATCTATATAGGATATTTCTTTTTCTTTATAGAAAAGAAATTCGAATTGGGGCTTTAAGTTGGTAGAAATGATTAAGAAGTACTCCCCAAGGTTTCGATCCAGAGTATGTTCCTATCCACCGATTAAGTAACTAACTATCAAGAACGAAGAAATCTTTTACTTTTGGGTAATGCCCCTTTTTCTTAGAAAGGTAGAAAGGAGAATAGGAACAAAATAAAATCGAACTAGTTATGAATAAAAAAAAAGATCCCCCTTTCCAATTCTAGTCTTTCGATTTTATTTTGAGAAATACAATTCTTATTATGTAATGCAATATCGAATTCTTTTTTCGTAATCGAAAATGATAGGTTGAAATATCTAGGTAATATTCCCCTAAAAAGGGGTCTTTTTTTATTCAAAGATAAAGTTATTAATCAATAAAGAAAAATAAAAATTCTTAAAAGATGAGATCAATTCAGAAGCACTATTTTACTAGAAATCTAGCAGACGGAATTCCATTGGTCTAATTCTAGGATTTAGGATAAGAGTTTGACTCTCTTTCGATCCTACACAAACATATCAAGATAAATATTGTTGAAAAGTCCTTAGATTCATTTGTGATCTTTGAGGAGCCGTATGAGGTGAAAATCTCATGTACGGTTCTGTAATAGCGGCGGGAACAGTGATGTTATCGTCGACTATGATTATCTAACAGTTCAAGTACAGTTGATGTAGTTGAAGTGCAGTCAAAATATGGTTTTTGGGGATGGAATTTGTGGCGTCAACCTATAGGGTTTATCGTTTTTCTAATTTCTTCTCTAGCCGAGTGTGAGAGATTGCCTTTTGATTTACCAGAAGCAGAAGAAGAATTAGTAGCGGGTTATCAAACCGAATATTCAGGTATCAAATTTGGTTTATTTTATGTTGCGTCGTATCTAAATCTACTAGTTTCTTCATTATTTGTAACAGTTCTTTACTTGGGAGGTTGGAATCTTTCTATTCCATATATATTCACTACTGAACTTTTTGGCATAAATAAAAGAAGTCAAGTTTTTGGAACAATAATCGGTATCTTTATTACATTAGCTAAAACCTATTTGTTCTTGTTCATTTCTATTGCAACAAGATGGACTTTACCGAGATTGAGAATGGATCAACTATTAAATCTTGGGTGGAAATTTCTTTTACCTATTTCTCTGGGTAATCTATTATTAACAACTTCGTTCCAACTTCTTTCGCTCTAAAGAAATAGAATATTTTATTTTCACAACTTGTCTCAAACAAGAGAAAGAAACAAGTCAAATTATTTATAATTTATAGATATTCAGGTATGTTCCCTATGCTAACTCAGGTCTTGAATTCTGGTCAACGAACAATCCGAGCGGCCAGGTACATTGGTCAGGGTTTCATGATTACCCTGTCCCATGCAAATCGTTTACCTGTAACTATTCAATACCCCTACGAAAAATTGATCATACCGGAGCGTTTCCGAGGCCGAATTCACTTTGAATTTGATAAATGCATTGCGTGTGAAGTATGTGTTCGTGTATGTCCTATAGATCTACCCGTTGTAGATTGGAAATTGGAAACTAATATTCGAAAGAAACGACTGCTTAATTACAGTATTGATTTTGGAATCTGTATATTTTGTGGTAATTGCGTTGAATATTGTCCAACAAATTGTTTATCAATGACTGAAGAATATGAACTTTCTACTTATGATCGCCACGAATTGAATTATAATCAAATTGCTTTAGGTCGGTTACCCATGTCAATAATTGATGATTACACAATTCGAACAATTTCTTCGAATTCATCTCAAATAAATAAAAAAAATGTCTCAAATTCTTGATTCAAAAACCATTTACAAATTGAGAATCAAAAAAGCTTTTTGATCTAAAGGAATGAGGTTTTTGCTTGGTCAAGAACGGTAGGTTGGCAAGAATCGTGGCTTCGTTTTGATTGAAAATCGATTTCTATTCCAATAATGATTTCAAAATGCATAGTTTCAACCTATGCTTTTAAGAAAAAGTGTAGCCTGATAACTGTATTTTCATCAATCCACACCATCCCCCATTGAAATTTCATTCAATTAAGAAATATCCTAAAAATATTAGGATAACCTCTTTTTCCCTGGTCAGGTCAAAAGGGCATGAAATTTTTCGATTTTCTCTATAAAAAATGGATTTACCTGGACCAATACATGATTTTCTTTTAGTCTTTCTGGGATCGGGTCTTCTATTTGGAAGTCTGGCAGTAGTATTATTTCCGAATCCAATTTATTCGGCTTTTTCATTGGGATTGGTTCTTTTTTGTATATCTTTATTCTATATTCTATCGAACTCATATTTTGTAGCTGCCGCGCAACTCCTTATTTATGTGGGAGCTATCAATGTTTTAATCATTTTTGCTGTAATGTTTATGAATGGTTCGGAATATTACAAAGATTTTCATTTTTGGACCGTCGGGGATCGGGTTACTTCACTGGTTTGTACAAGTCTTTTTATTTCACTAATCAATACTATTTTAGATACGTCTTGGTATGGGATCCTTTGGACTACAAAATCAAATCAGATTCTAGAACAAGATTTGATAAGTAATAGTCAAAAAATCGGAATTCATTTATCAACAGATTTTTTTCTTCCATTTGAACTCATTTCAATAATTCTTTTAGTCGCTTTAATAGGTGCAATTGCTATAGCCCGTCAATAAAAATAAACGGGTAATAAAAATAAAATAGAATTAATGGAAAAGGAATGTTCTAATCGTTTTATCAATTACCAGCCTATATCTCTTGTTTTATTCCATACTTGTTAGAATCGAATTGAATCGCTTGAATTATTGTTCAGATTGAAACGAATCAAGATTGATAAGGAGTTGGTTAATGATGCTCGAACATATACTTGTTTTGAGTGCCTATTTATTTTCTATTGGTGTCTATGGATTGATCACAAGTCGGAATATGGTTAGAGCTCTTATGTGTCTTGAACTTATCTTAAATTCAGTTAATATCAATTTTGTAACATTTTCTGATATTTTTGATAGTCGTCAATTAAGAGGAGACATTTTCTCAATTTTTGTTATAGCTATCGCAGCCGCTGAAGCAGCCATCGGATCGGCTATTGTTTCATCAATTTATCGTAACCGAAAATCAACTCGTATTAACCAATCCAATTTATTGAATAAATAATATTAATCATTTAAATTGAACTGGAATTTTCATAAATGGGTTCAAATTAGTGGGTTTGATATCGGTAAGATAAGTTCGTGGTTGTAAAAACATAAGAAATCAAAGTATTTTGGCCTTCGCTCAAAACCAATTCGGAAGCAGATTGGTTCTGATCACTCATTGATTCGTCTGGTATCTAAATATAGGATTCATTTAGAAATTAGTTTACTAGACCGAAAATTTATGACGTTCAAAAATGTATAGATCCAATGTCACATTCAGTAAAGATATATGATACATGTATAGGATGTACTCAATGTGTCCGAGCGTGCCCCACCGATGTATTAGAAATGATACCCTGGGACGGATGTAAAGCTAAACAAATCGCTTCTGCTCCAAGGACGGAGGATTGTGTTGGTTGTAAGAGATGTGAATCCGCCTGTCCAACGGATTTCTTAAGTGTTCGAGTTTATTTATGGCATGAAACAACTCGCAGTATGGGTCTAGCTTATTGATACGTTCCATAAAACTCTACTTGACTCCATTTTCTTGGTTTTTTTTACCGACAAAACCGGTGCTCAAAATCAAAAAATTTGAAATTTGATTTTGAGCACCGGTTTTTCTGGCCCAAGTGTATCTTGTCTTTACCACGAATCATTTTCCTTTCTTAACAATAATTGTAGTTTTGCCCATATTTATGGGTTCCTTAATTTTTTTTCTTCCACATAGAGGGAATAGATTAATCCGTTGGTATACTATAGGTATTTGCATTTTAGAACTTCTTTTAACGACTTATGCATTCTGTTATCATTTCCGATCGGATGATCCATTAATCCAACTAGTAGAAGATTTTAAATGGATCGATTTTTTTGATTTCCATTGGAGATTAGGAATAGATGGACTCTCTATAGGACCCATTTTACTGACGGGATTCATCACCACTTTAGCTACCTTAGCGGCTTGGCCGGTTACTCGAGATTCGCGATTATTTCATTTCCTGATGTTAGCAATGTACAGTGCACAAATAGGATTATTTTCTTCTCGAGACCTTTTACTTTTTTTCCTCATGTGGGAGTTAGAATTAATTCCCGTTTATCTACTTGTATCTATGTGGGGAGGAAAAAAACGTCTGTATTCGGCTACAAAATTTATTTTGTACACGGCAGGAGGTTCCATTTTTCTTTTAATGGGAGTTCTGGGTATCGGTTTATATGGTTCTACTGAACCAACATTAAATCTGGAAACATTAACCAACCAGACTTATCCTGTGGCCTTGGAAATAATATTATATATTGGATTTTTTATTTCTTTTGCTGTTAAATTGCCAATTATACCCCTACATACATGGTTACCAGATACCCATGGAGAAGCACATTTTAGTACTTGTATGCTTCTAGCCGGAATCTTATTAAAAATGGGAGCGTATGGATTAGTTCGCATCAATATGGAATTATTCCCTCATGCTCATTCTCTATTTTCTCCTTGGTTTATTATAGTAGGCGCAATGCAAATAATCTATGCAGCTTCAACATCTATCGGTCAACAGAATTTAAAAAAAAGAATAGCCTATTCCTCTGTATCTCATATGGGGTTCATAATTATAGGAATAGGTTCAATCACCAATATGGGACTAAACGGAGCCCTTTTACAAATAATATCTCATGGATTTATTGGTGCTGCACTCTTTTTCTTGGCCGGAACGACTTATGATAGAATACGTCTTCTTTATCTTGACGAAATGGGTGGAGTAGCTATCCCAATGCCAAAAATATTCACAATGTTCAGTAGCTTTTCGATGGCCTCCCTTGCATTACCAGGTATGAGTGGTTTTGTTGCCGAATTAATAGTCTTTTTGGGGCTAATTACTAGTCCAAAATATCTTTTAATGACAAAACTCCTAATTACTTTTGTAATGGCAATTGGAATGCTATTAACTCCTATTTATTTATTATCTATGTTACGCCAGATGTTCTATGGATACAAGATATTTAATGTTCCAAACTCTTATTTTTTTGATTCGGGACCACGAGAGCTCTTTCTTTCCATCTCCATTTTTTTACCCGTACTAGGTATTGGTATGTACCCAGATTTCGTTCTTTCATTATCAGTTGAAAAAATGGAAGTTATTCTATCTAATTTTTTTTCTAGATAGTTTTTCTAAATAAAGAAAACAAAAAAAAATCGTCTCATTTGATTTGAATTCCTTGTCCACAGACAAAAAGAAAAGAGGGCTTTTTCTTCTTCTCTTAAGTTAAGTAAAAAATGCAATTTGAACTGGCGAGAACCCCGTCTATTTTTATAGTCATTCGCGGGGTTCTCGCCAGTTCATCCAAAGTTTTATCTGATATGTGTTGTAAACTTTTTGATTCCTATTTATAAGAACCGCCTTTTGAATTCAATTCGATGTTAATGTAAATGAACCATAACTATGTAGTCCTATTCCTAACAGATTGACCCCAAAATAACATATCCAAATTATAAGAAAGCCAAAAGACGCTACAATTGCTGAATTTCGACTCTTCAATTTGCTATTTGTTCGAGTATGTAAATAACTCGCAAATACGATCCAAGTAATAAAAGCCCAAGTTTCTTTTGGGTCCCAACTCCAATAGGATCCCCATGCTTCGTTAGCCCATACTGCTCCAGAAAGTATTCCTGTGGTTAAAAAGATAAAGCCTAGACTAATAACCCGATAACTCCAAAAATCCAACTGTTGAATCAATTGTGACCTGTAATAATTCTTCGGAGAAAAAAAAGAACTATTTTGTAAAACATTATTTCCTGCCTTCATATATTGAATTTCATCGACGAAAAATGACTCATTTAAATTTAATAAATGATTACTCGTAGGAAAAAACTTTCTCTTTTTTCGAACTGTAATGACTAGAACCGATACTGATAATAATGATCCGCATAAAAGGGCTGCATAGCCTAATATCATCATACTTACGTGCATTATTAACCATTCGGATTGAAGAGCAGGTACTAAGGTTGTGGGTTCGTGTATTTCAGCAAAAAGGCCCGAAGTAGCAAAGCCCTGAGTGAAAATAGTACTAGGGCCTATTATTAGGCTTAGAAAATTTTTCTTTTTTTTGAAATACGGAATTATATGAATAAGGGAAAAACTCCACGAAAGAAAGATTAATGATTCATATAGATTGCTTAAGGGAAAATGTTCCGAATAAATCCAACGAGTTATTAAAAATCCTGTTAGACATAAAAAAGTTATTATTAGGCCTTTTTTATATGAATCATATAGTTTTACGATTTCATCGACTAAAAAGGTTATCAAATAAATTGTAATTATAATAGAAACAATGGAAAAAGAAATATGAGTTAATATATGCTCTAAGGTTGAAAATATCATAAAAAAAAAGAGTCCCTTAATTATTAAATAGAAATAGAAATTTGAATTCATTATAGGATCTAGTTATCTTGTTTTAGGAAATGCCGCCACTCGGACTCGAACCGAGATGCTCTAGCACTGCTTCCTAAGAGCAGCGTGTCTACCAATTTCACCATAGCGGCTTGTCTTGAACTCATAATAACCTATGAATAAAAAATCGTCTAGATTTAAGAATTTAATTGGGTGAAATATTTTTTACAAATTGATGAAAACGAACCTTCAAATACCTATTTGAAGGTTCGTTTTTTTCGTTTAGGACTTTCGCTTTTTTTTTGTATTTTAGACTTTCCTTGACTTGAATTCTTGGAAAAATGCAAAGCTCTAGTATTTTTGTAACAAATGGATTTACGAGGAAAAAAACACCCCCGCCTTTGAAATAGACAAAAAAGGTGGAATGTCTTGTGTTTTTGTGTTAACAAAAAAGAAAGTATTTTTTGAATTTGGTAAGGTAAATCCAACAATTTATTATAATAACACACCAAATTCCATTTCCTGTTTATTAACTCAATAGGAAATGGAATTCGGGAATTTCATTTTCGAAATGGGTCAAGTTTTGAGTCAGGCTGATTGAAATCATTCCAACATATTATGTTTTAATACGTATTTTATTTACGTATTTTATTTGTTTGTTGCACAAAAACTTTTTGAATTCCCGGTAGAAAGAGATTTTCCTAATGAAAACGCTTTTAACGCTGCCCAATGCCCCTTTCTTTTCCAAAAATTTTTACGAATACGCTTTTTTGATGCAGAAATGCGTTTTTTTGGAACTGCCATTTAAATAAAAATTAAAAAATTGCTAGCTGGATGTGAAAGACATCTAGTGTTCAAAAAAGAAAAAAAAAAAGGTCTGCGCTTCTCTATTTATTTTCAAATTAATTATTAATTCATTTAATTGATATTAACTTTTCTAGAAAATATTTACTTATAGAAAATATTTACTAGAAAATATAGTAAATATTTTATTATGTATTTTTTTATATAGAG
>Ga0153960_1000154_pt1 | contig 14754 bp, 11 predicted proteins | sample TSFL044MetaG_FD_102274 | JGI IMG/M metagenome (GOLD analysis project Ga0153960, IMG submission 102274) | Attine ant fungus gardens microbial communities from Florida, USA - TSFL044 MetaG | ecosystem: Host-associated > Fungi > Mycelium > Unclassified | place: USA: Florida, Withalacochee...
ATTTGGAGAAGATGCTGGTATGCTTTAATGTTGTGACTAATCCTACTCATACTCCACTGCCATCTGAGTTTAGCTTTAAACCAAATGAAAAGCAGTGTGATCCCAAATTCCACCAAAAGCACCAATAACTGGTTGGTTCTCTAATGTACTTGATGATTGGCTCTATTACAAATGGTCACTTACTATTTGTGATGGGTGCTTTGATACTTTAAATAGTTCAAAAATGCAAAGTTAGACAAGTGACAAAAGATGTTGTTAAGTCTGAGGTCTAATCCTCAGATAGGGAGTCCTTATATACAGAATTGTGATAGTCTGTGCACTAGAACAGAGCATCACATGCTACTACCTATTGTTCTACATATGGTAGTGCCTTTGTGCTAGAAATATTGATAATCTAACCATATGGAGGCTGTCCTTTGTTCTAAGAAAAGGACAGATGACTATTTATGAGTAATTAATGAAGTCTATGTGCAAACATTAAGGCCTTCATATCTCCACTAATATTAATCGCCTCAGCACCATTTTAGGCTCATTCTGAGAGGTATAAAAAAGGCTTTTCTGATGCCTAAAAGCAAAGCTTAGATCATGGTGGTTTCTGAGATATTGGTGATTTAATAAATGGTACCATAGTGGTTACCAGTTGATCTGCCTAATATCTCGGCCATTACTAATTACTTCGAGACGTGACTGGTATTGATCAAAAGGTTTTTTCAAGGGCTTATGGGTGCCATTGAGACCGTGGGAATCGTTGAAGAACTGATGGAGATATGGCCAAATGAAGTTTGTAACAGGCTCGAGACCAGATATTGGCTTCACAGTTGTCAAGTTAGCTCAACAGATGGCAAACCCTTCTAACGATTATTATCAAGTTGGGTTACACCTCTGTAGATACTTGCTTATCACTCACAGATATTAGCTTGTCTATAATGGATTAAGCAACGAATTGCTTGTAGTATACTCTGATTCTGATTGGGGCCAAGACCATGAGCATTGCAAGTCAACTACTGGCTATTTTACTATGCTAGCTCAAGAAATCACTTCCTGGTTAAGTCACAAACAAAAATCAGTAGCCCTCTTCTCTACTGAGGCCGAGTATATGGCACTCTCTGATTGTAGTCACCAACTCGTCTGGACATCAAATCTCCTGTGTGAGATTGGTTTTGATATTCCTATCCCTTACCTCTATGGTGATAACCTTGGATCACTCTTCTGGAGCACCAACCCAGTGCAAGAAAAAAGGTCCAAACATATTGACATTCAATGTTAGGGATGCAATAAAGGATGACAAAATCAAACCATACCATATTGATGGAGCTAGGAATCCTGCTAACATCTTGACTAAGAATCTTGGTCAGATACTGTTCCATCAATTCCATCCACTCCTTGGTTTGGAGGTTCTATGAGCTCTTCTTTTAATTTATATTGTTACTTAATGACTACTGCTTTGAGTAAGGGAGAGTGTTAAATTAAATAATTATTGTAACATGTATTACTGTAGTTTAATATATGAGCTATGCTTACATAAGTGGGCTTGCTTCTTCATCTCAACTGCCATGTCACAGAACCTCTCTGCTGTAAGGGCAACTGGGGCACAAGACTCCAGGAGAATTCTCAGATATATTACAGTCTGTGATTATGATATAACTCACCTCCAGAAGAATCCTCAGAGATTAGGATGAGGCTCCTAAAGGGATCTTCTACATTATATATACTAGGTTTACATTCTTTAGTGTCAGGGTCAGTGTGATCAGAGCTATACTAGTGTGTTTAAGTATTACTTTAGTAATACTTGAACAGGCTTAGGCTGCTCTGGAGTGTCACTATATAGTTTAGGGATGGAAATAGAGCTGTCCTCTTATATTTGCTTCTCTCGAGATCTCTCTTCCCTATTAGGCTGTATCAATATCTGTTGGATAACCCAGTAAGTGGGCCATTATTTGTCCCTACTATAATTGCTGCTCTTCATCCTTCTAACATTATCTTTTTTATTTTTTCAAATGTTCCTCTTTCTTCTACTCTCCACTTCTACTCTTTCTTTTCTGTCAACTCTGTTAATGGCTTGGCAACTTTGGCAAAATCCCTGATAAATCTATAAAAGTCACAAAATCCCAAGAACTGTCAAACATCTCATTTATTACTTGGTTCTGGCCAATCTGTTGATGGGGATCAAAGGGAATTGATCACAAAACAAGAGTGATAATAAATAAAAATATAAAAGATCTCCAAGATGTCTCACAATTGTGTACTAAACAAGTAGGCACTGGGGAGATGATCAAATATAAAAGAGAGCTTAAGAACAGGGGGAATAGAAGGTAAAACTCAAATAACCAAAAGAAATGATAATAAAGTTTTTTATGAATCCACTCGAGGTAGATCTCACTGTAATAGGCTCTCTAAGACACACGTTCGTCTTGTGTCGTGATACTACTGTCCTTACCTAGTCTAGTAGTCTGGCTCACTATCGATACAGTAGAACTACATAGAACTCTTGTACCATTGTGTGGGCTCTTCTTCAGCTGACTATATAACTGAAAGCTGACTCCAATAACATGTAGCAAGCTATTAACCCCTAGCATAAGCGAATGCCCAAGTCTGTTGGGGCTTGAATTCCCACTGAGGGAGAGGTTTTGTGGTTTTTAGAAAGTAAAAGAGAACACTCAGAAAGATCGAGACTCAGTCACTCAAAATAGCTGTTAAGCTCTAGAACAACAGAAAAGGTTGATGATGGGGGTATGATGCTTGAGTTCCCTTCTGTGCCCTAGAGTATTTTATTAGGATTACAAAGCAATGAGACAACAAAGAAAGTGAGACAAAGAAAACCTCTAAATTTCCAAACATAGTTAGACCAAAATGATAAGACAGCACCCTCCCCAAACACTCGGTGACCGCTCCCCACCCTTCTAATTCTACTTCTGGAATTCTCTCTCATATGGTAGATGGGTCTTGTAAGGGCGACTGGGCACAAGACTCCAGGAGAATCCTCAGTAATATTACAGATTGTGGTTATGGTACAACTCACCTCCAGGAGAATCCTCAGAGATTAGGATAAGGCTCCTGAAGGGATCCTGTACATTATATACATCCCTTAGTATCAGGATTGGCAGGATTGGAGCTAAACTAGTGTGTTTAAGTATCACTAGTAAACAGGCTAAGGTAGCTCCAGAGTATTGTCATGCCATTTAGGGGTGGAAATGAAGGTGTCCCCTTACATTCACCCCCCCTTCAAGATTGCTACGTCTCGGAGCAATGGACTCAGAATGAAAAATGTTGTCGAACTCCGTGCGTCGGACATGTCTCAGAGCTCCAGGGTGTTTGCGATGGAACTCTGCTGTGAGTTCTGGTGCGGAGACTTCAGAAGCGGACTTCCAGGAATTGTGTTTGCAGCTGTATCCCTTCTACTTAATGAGGTACTGGAATCTTCTCCAGTGCCAACGACTGTCGAGTATTTCCTCTACTTCCCACTCCGCTTCTCCGTCGATGACTATGGGCAGTGGGTGGTCCTCCGTTGTGCATTCTGTAATTGGGTTGTCCAGGGCCGGAGTAAGCTTCACTACGTTGAACACTGGATGGAGTTGCTTCATCCCATGTGGCAGTCTTAAGTGATAGGCTATAGGTCCAATCTGCTGTTCCACTACAAAGGGGCCAAGCCGTCGGTGTGAGAGTTTCTGTGAGGGGCACGTAGTGCAGATATCCGATGCGTCAAGGAAGACTTTGTTGCCAGGTTTGAACACCAGAGCCAGAGTTCTTCGACGGTTGTAGTATCTTTTCATGTCGTCCTGTGCCTTGCAGATCACGGATTTCGCTTCTTCGATTGCCATTCTCATCATTTTCGTAAACTCGTTGACTGTCTCTAAGTCAGAGTGGTTCTGTTGGGGTTCGAAGCCCATGTGAGGAATACGTCCAGTGTCGAGTAGGAACAGAGGCTGCTGGGTAGTAGAGTGGATGTGGTTGTTGTGCTGGAACTCCGCCATGGGTAAGAGATCGTACCAATCGTCCTGCTGCTTGTTTACAAATAGCTGGAGGTACTGGTCCAATTCTTGGTTGACGCATTCCATCTGCCTGTCGGTTTGGGGGTGCCAGGCTGTAGAAGACGCCAACTTTATTCCTAGGAGGCGGTAAAGCTCTCTGGTGAAACGAGCGATGAACTGAGGTCCATGGTCCAAGACTACATACTTCGAAAGACCGTGGAGTTTCCAGACTTGATGTAAGAAAAGCTGGGCTGCTCCTTCCGCTGTCACTGTCATGTGCGTCGGAATGAAGTGTGCCCGTTTCGACACCGAGTCTACCACTGTTATTACCGCGTCATGTCTGGAGGAGAGGGGGAGTTCCACAACAAAGTCCACACTAAGCATGTCCCATCGCAAGTCTGGGATCCGGAGGGGATGCAGTTCGCCTACCAGAGCCTGCCTTATCGGTTTTGTCCTAAGGCAGAGGTCACAGGTGCTCACATATTGTCTGATATACCTAGACATTTGGGGCCACCAGTAGTTCCTAGATACCAACTCCAATGTTTTTCAGTGTCCGGGATGTCCAGTGACCTTCGTATCATGGCACAGCGAGACTATCTGCCTTCATAAGTCCGAATTCCAGGGAATGTAGATCTTGCCTCTGAACCGGAGTACTCCGTCGTCTTCCGACCATTCTGCGGAACGGACCGTCTTACTTGATGTTTGTTAGAGTTCTCTCGCTGCCTTTGCTATGGGCTCTTCCTGGTTCCCTTGGCGGATTTCTCTGAGCATGTCTCGCTCCGGTCCTTTCAGGTAAAGTCCTTCAAGGGCTTGAACTGCTATGAGCTCCAGTCGCAGAAGGACTACATCTTTGTTGTTGGAGGCTCCTTTACTATGGTCTGGTCTCCGCAATAAGGCATCTGGCTTCTCCATGGAGCATCTGGGGCGATGAATCAACTTGAAGTCAAAGCAAGCCAAGTACAGAGATCAACAGGCTTGGCGACAATTAAGTTTCTTAGCCGCCATGAAGTACTCCAGGTTCTTGTAGTCTGTCCAGATTTCTACCAGGTGCCAAGCTCTTTCCAGAAAGTGCCTCCACTCTTCCAGCGCATGGATGATAGCGAGCATTTCTTTGTCATGGATCTCATAGTTCCATTCCACCAGAGACAGGAATTTGCTATAGAAAACTACTGGGTGCCACTTTTCTTCTCCAGGTAGCTGTTGAGAGAGGATGGCCTTGGAGGCAAAATCTGAACTGTCAGCCTCGATACGGAAGGGTTCCGAGTCCTGGGGTGACGCTAGGATCGGAGCAGTGGTCACTGCCATCTTGAGATGTTTGAAGGCTTCCTGTTCCTTGGTACCCCAGTTCCAGGCATGATCGGATCGAGTGAGGTCGAAGAGGGGTCGAGCTATGGTCAAGAAGTCTTGGATGAAGCGACGGTAGAAGTTAACAAAGCCTACGAAGGCCTGCATGTCAGTCCAGCTCTCTGGGGTGGGCCACTCGCAGACTCTAGCAACTTTAACAGGATCTATCGTAACCTTGTTCTCTGAGATGACCAGCCCGAGGTATTCAATCTGCTTCCGATGGAACTCACACTTCTCTAGATGGAGGAATAACTTGTGTTCTGTCAGTATCTCTAAGACTCTCCGGACCACTCGTTCATGCTCCTCTTCTGTCTTCGTAAAGATCAAGATGTCGTCCAAGTACACTATAACAATCCCTTCCGCTATGACGGTTCTGAAGATGTTGTTCATCATAGTCTAAAAGGTAGCGGGGCTGTTGGTCATTCCGAAGAACATTACGAGGGGTTCAAAGAGGCCTCGGTTGGTGCGAAAGGCCACTTTCCACTCATCTCCAGGCTTGATGCGTACATTATTGAAACTCCAGTGGACATCCAGTTTTGTGAAGTACCAGGCTCTGCAGAGTTAGGAGACGAGTTCGGAGATGAGAGGGAGAGAATATTTATTCTTGACGGTTACGGCGTTCAGAGCACGGTAGTCTTGGACTAGACAGAGCAAACCATCTTTCTTCTTAATGAAGAACACGGGGGCTGCCATAGGGGATTTCAAAGGTCGGATCCATCCGGTACAGAGGTTCTTCTCCAGAAAGGCGTCCAACTTCGCTTGCTCCAATGGAGACAGGGGGTACACCTTTGACGACTTAGGCTCCGCTTCAGGTATTAGCTTGATTGCGTGATCCCATTTGCGGTGCTCTGGTAGTATGTCAAAGTCCTTTTTAGCAAACACGGATCAGAACTCTGCAACGTAGGCAGGCAGTGGAGTGGCAGCGGCCTGTGCTTCTGCACTGTGTCTGGCTTCTTCTGCGAGGTGCTGAGATATTGTGGCCATGGCTTGGAGGTCGACTTGGTCGGGCTCTAGGAGGAGACGTGTGAGGAACAATCGGTCTCCGAGCTCCCAACTTGGGTGGTGCATTTGCGGAGGCTCTTCTTCAGACTCTGACTCTTCTTGGAGCAGAGGTGTAGGTCTGTCATGACAAGATCAAAGGGCTCGGAGTTCAATCCTCTTCTGGCAAGTCTGTTCCTTCCATAGGGCATGTCTTCTCTCACAGCAGAGAGGGCAGTGGGTCATTTCGACTTTTTCTTTTTCCCAGTCAATCCTGGGGTTGTAGTCCTTGAGCCAGTCGTAGCCTAGGATCAGACTCTGTTTCCCAAGTCCGGAGACAGCCAGGAGCATCCTTTCAGAGTAAGTCTTGTAGCGAAGAACTACCTCTATAACCTCGGAGATTTGTCCTGCCTCGTTAGGAAAACCATCGACATTGAAGACCGGGATGTTATGTGAGAGGGTCCGGGTGTTTATCCCTTTCGAACGGACAAAATCCCTGTCGATGAGGCTTTCAGTTGCTCCGCAGTCCAGGAGGGCTTCGATGGAGTGTAGCTCGCTTGTGTCCGTAGTTCCGATTTCCACTGGCAGGAGTAGAGAGGTCCCTCACACGTCTAGAGCACTGATCAAAAAGAGTTTGGGCAGTCTCTTCTCCCACTTGGGTTTGCGGAGCGGAGCCGAGACGAGGGGGATAGAGAGTGGTGTGTTTACTAGTTCACTGTCAATTGTATTGGGATCCTCTATAGTCAATACAGTGAACTTATTTACTAGCGACTGGGGCGCACTTGTCGCCGGCCGTACTACACAAAATCCTCTTCCTCCAGGGGACAAGACTCTTCTATTGGAACTGCATCTTTCAACGCCAACAGATCTTTAATCAACTCCTCCTGCTGCTCCGTGGTGAGCTGACGGACGTCCAGGCAATGAGGACAATCTTGGACTACGTGGTTCGCGTTTCCGTATTGGTAGCACCCTCTCGGAGGCAAGGACCTTGCTTTCCTAGTGACGTCCACGTCCATGGGGACTCCCATAGACGGAGTGGTCGGTGGAGGTTTTGGAATGACTGGAGGGGGTGGAGCAAGAGGTAACCTTGCTGCGGACAATGGTGGGGGTCGGGTGGAAACGGTTCTGAGTGAAGCAGAAGGAGCGGAGCACGACACGGACTGGAAGGCTTTGTTTGTGAGGCGCGCCTGGTCAATCCTCCTTGCTGCTCTATACCACGCGTCAGGGTTGGTGTCAGCTGGTCATCTGTAGGGCATGGTGGCAATCTGGTTTTGGATGCCTAATCTGAGACCTCGTCGAAATTTCACCACCAGTGTCCGGGGATCTGTATAACCTATGTCAGAGACCAGGGCTTGGAAGCTGTCCAAATAGTCATCTACTGTCCAATTTCCTTGGTGGTAGGAAGTCTCTTCCAAACCATTGATCACGTCTGCTTCTACGTTTGTAGGGAAGAAGTGCAGCTGGAATTGTTGTTCAGATTCTCCCCAGGTTTGGATAGGGAAAACGCCAGTGTCTACTTCCTGATGGAATACGTTTTTGGACCACTTGGCGGCATGACCTCCCTTGAAGAACGTAAGGGCCCAGAGGATCCTTTCCTGTTCGTCCTGGAATTGCTCCGGGGCTAGGCGTATATAGAGAGAGCAAGAGTTCAGGAATGCACAACCATTGTGACATTCTCTGTTGAAGTCCGGAGGGCAGGAGAGCTTGGGGCGTGTTTGTCGCGTCGGCAGAGCGGGAGACGGAGACACCAGAGGAGATGGTACGGGTGGGGGAGGTGTGTTTGGTACAGCCGGAAGAGGAAGAGGGGGGTTAGCTACTAACTGTGTGAGTTGCTGCAGCTGTGTGGTCAGGGCTGCCAGAGTGGAGTTAATGTTACTTTCAGAGACATGTTGTCTCTCCATGAGCTCCTGCAGATGGTGTTGCAGGTATCCTAAGGTGTCGGCGACACCTTGAGGGGTGTCCGGAGACAACGACATCTAAAGAGTGGAATTTTTCGGAGGGTTGGGTATGGCAGGGGAGGGCGACCTGTTGGATGGCTGTCTACTGGGATAGTTCAAGGCTCCACTTTTAAGATCCTAATCTGCTGTAAGGGCGACTGGGCACAAGACTCCAGGAGAATCCTCAGTAATATTACAGATTGTGGTTATAGTACAACTCACCTCCAGGAGAATCCTCAGAGATTAGGATGAGGCTCCTAGAGAGATCCTATACATTATATACATCCCTTAGTGTCAGGATTGGCAGGATCGAAGCTAAACTAGTGTGTTTAAGTATCACTAGTAAACAGGCTAAGGTAGCTCTGGAGTGTTGTCATGCCGTTTAGGGGTGGAAATGAAGGTGTCCCCTTACAGGTCTCAAGCCTCTTGCCAGGCTATAGACAGAGATGGCGATCTCGAGTCATTTTGCTCTTGAGCCTGTTATCTTTATCTGGCCTTTTTTCTGTCACTCTTCTCAGCTTTTCTATCCCTCTTTCTACCTCCTCTATGCCTTCTCATTTCTCTGGGTTCCAGTTTTTTTTCACTGTCATTGCGATGTGACTCTGTGGTGACTCAATTCTCTTGATCTTGCTATAATTAGCCATCAGTGATGATGGCTTGGATCTGATCGTAACTCTTTCTGCAAATAGTGCTGCTGGCCACCGAGATATGACATCGCTTTTGTAACACTAAGCTGTCTAAGTTCACTTTTATCCTTGAGAGTACTTCTAGAAGGGAAATCCATTGGGAATCCAATACGGGGTGCCTGGGCAAATGTCTATGAGGTATATGTAGTAGTGGTCACAGCCACTACTCTGCTACTCAAGTGAGATGCTCAAGTCCACAACTGAGTATCTAGGGAACATCTTTAGGGGCCGAACTCTTCTCTTGAGCTAGTTATTCTTGTTATTTGGGTGCAAATTGTCACTTATTTTGCCTAAACAGTTGTCTGGTGTGACACTGTGATACTCCTGATTTTTGCTGGATCAACTTCCACACTATCTTTTGAAATAATAACCCCCAGGTAATAACTTATTATTCTTTAAAATTTTGAGCATGTCCATTACAATTTTTGAGTGTTCTTATAGTGTTTTGGAGAATATCAGGATATCATCCATGTAGATGACCACCTTTCCTCTACTGATAAGATCTCGGAATAGTGTATCTATCATTAGTTAGAAAGTTGCTGGTAAGTTGCATAGACCGAAATACATCACCAATGGTTCAAATAGCCCTCTATTTGTTCTAAAGGCTACTTTCCACTCATCCTCCTCTTTTATTCTCACATTGTTGTATCCCCATCAAATATCGAGTTTAGTAAAGTATATTACTGCCTTAACCTTGTCAATTAACTATTGAATGAGAGAAAGTGAGTATTTATTTTTTATTATCACTTCATTGAGTCAGCAATAGTCTTGTGCAGGACATAAGGAGCCATCTTTCTTTTTGACAAAGAAAAAGGGTACTGCACATGGTGATTTTGATGGTCATATTTATCCTGTTTTCAAGTGTTTATCTAAGAATTTGTCAAGTTCTTCTTGCTCCTTGATACTTAGTGGATACACCTTGCAGTCCTTCAATGTTGCTTCTAGGACTAATTCAATTGCATGGTCACAGGGTCATTGTGGTAGTAATTCATCAAAGGCTTTCTTATCAAAAACTGACTCCTTAAATTGCCAATATTGTTGGGGTATTCTTTTTTCAAATTCTTCTTCTACTGTTTCACTTTTTGTCTCTACTCTTCTCCATGCTTCTTCTTCCAAGTTGACAACCAAGTACTTTTCTCCCTCTTCTAACTCATCATAGTCATTCTCAATCTCTTCTGGCTCTCCTCCTCTAATAACCCTTCTACACCAGGTTTGGCATCTGTCCAGTACTAGTTGTGATGTCTTCTAGTTTATTGATGGATTGTGATGTTGAAGTCATTCATATCCCAAGAATACATTGGCTTTGCCAAGATCAGTTACTGCAAAAGAGATTCATTCCATATGGTCTCTAATCTCCATATTCATTTTGATATAGTCCATGATATTTCCTGATTTATTCAGAGAGCCATCAGCATTGCGACACAAGATAGGAGTTAGATATTTTTGAGTCTCCAATCTGTTCTCTATAATGAATCACTGGTTAATACATGAACTGGTACAACCAGAATCAATCAAGGCTATTCAATAATAGGTCTTGGAGAAGTTGATGGTTGTTAATTGAATCTTGGTGCTGAGTTCTCTATTTCCTAACTTCCGAATCATTTCTGGTTTTTCTATCCTCTCTAGCTCTTCTAATACCTCCTTATCTGTCAACTGGTTCAGCTCCTTGACTGTCTCTGCATTGTATTCTCTTGAGTGATGAGATCATACTTTCAGGATTGATAATGCAGTTTTTTTATCTTCTTCTCATATCCTTTTTGCAACCTATTCTGTCATAAATCCTTTTGTCTTCCCAAATTTTCTGGCACCAAAATAGTTTAAGAAATTGTTTATTGAGGAGTCAGTCAAACATATCTTGGAATCTATAATAGGGGTAGGCAAGCTAGTGCTTACTCCCTGCCCTTCCCAAAACCCTCCACTTGGCTTCTGATCAACTCTCATATCTTATCAACAGTCAAGTCATCAACTGATTTCTCTAAGTCCAACTTCCTTTCAAAAAACTTTCTCTCTTTCCTTGGTTCATGTAAGGGGATGCTCTAGGATAGCTTAGGTAACCTGGTATGGGTGAGTATTATCTAGCTTGCTCTTGGATCCTTGGAGCCTGCTATTCATAGTTCCTTTCCCTCTTGTTCTCATTGCCATAGTTTGTACTACATAGCCTTATTAGGTATGGTAGTTATTAGTATCCTGATCTGTGTTCCCTTAGCGACTGGCACACAGACTGGCTAGTCTAGTATATATAGCTAGTTATATATAGTAGAATACCTTACCTCAACATTGATTGGAACTCCTGGGCTATTCACTGTTCTTTCTTAAGTTTGCCTTCACCACTCATGCCTAGTGTGATTAGGGGTTGCCTATGAGTGATCCCCTTATAGTTCAGGGCATTTTGCTATAATGTGCTCTTTGATGCCATAATTAAAGCAAATTCCTTGCTTGTGCATACTGTCAATGTCCATAGCGTTTGGGTCACGTCTATGGGTTAGGATAGTTGTTGGCATAAGAAGAGGTCATTTATTTTTTTCCTCTTTCTTGATTACTTGTTTTTCTGATTGTTCGTTCCTACTCTCAAATTTTATATTTGCTTCTTGTCTTGCCCTCTCATAATCTAATGCCATTTTATACCAACTTTTCAGTGAGTTTGAATTCTTCAGTTGTCCAAGTTCTACTAATTTTTGAGCCAAATCTGAATGTAGCCTCTTCTTGAAGATTCCAACTAATGCCACCTTGTTATTGTAAGAAAGCTAAACTCCAAGCCAGAATAAAGCCAACTGCTCTTTGTTCAGCAATTGACAAAGAGAACTCGATAGAGTTCCTGTTAGATTCTCTACACTACTTATACAACTACTATATGGTCTGTGCACTACTTTCCCATGCCTATCATATGACCCATTATGTAACATCATATGATGTAATGCTATGACTTCCTGTCATATGACTGTAACTATGTGACACTTGTGACATGACACTTTCCCACACTCCCTTCTGTGTAGTAAGTCCAAGAAAAGAAAAAGAAATATAAATAATGACTTAGCTGTTTTACCAAGTTATGACAGTTATAGCCTGTTAGCTCCTTCCAGACACAGAAGTCACTCCAATAGTCTTCGACCCTTGGCAAAGTTGATGAATCTTCTCAATAGCATGAGTCTGGGTTTTAGTAGAGATAAAGAATATTTCTATAGCTTAAGTCATGTCGTTTCAGGAGTCAAATAGAAATTTGTGGGTCATGTTCCTCAATTCAACTTCTTTATCATCTTCTATCTTCAATTCTCTCTACTCCTTCTGAAAAGAGACAAATTTGGTGATCTTTTTGTCAGCCCATCATTGAGTACGATTGTTTTTTCTCTTTTTTATTTTTTCTAGAGCGATCTCAATTTGTTCCTAATTACTGGAGATGTTGTTGCTTTGGAAATACATTATCATGCACTTATACCATACATTGACTGTTTCAGGATCTCTTTCATAATCATCAGGTTCTTTTATTCTTCTCTTCCCTTTATCTTTATTCAGTTCCTTTCCTGCTGATCTGAAGAAGGATTGGATATTTCGAAGATGTTCATTCTTTTCAGTCTGATCAATATTGTTCTAGGTCTGCAGCATTGATTGTCCAAAGAAAAGCACAAAGATGGTGGTGAGAAATGAGGTAATAATGCTGTATAGGATCATAGTGACAGTAAGGGTGTTCCCTTAGAGTACTATAGAGTGTTGTTATGAAGAATGATGGGAAACTTTGGTCTTATGTTATGATCCTACACTCCCAGTGTTCAAGAATGAAGGTTGTGCATACAGAACCAAACTGAAGTTAAGACAACCTATTTACTATATAGGTTCTTATATTGTTACAACATGATCCATGAGTCAATACTGCTACTGCAGTTCTGAGTTGTGACTGTGTTCTGAGCAGTCAGTAGAATAGCATATGGCAGTAGAACTTGTTACATATACCTCTGCAGTTGCTCAAGCTCCATGTTGGGCTCCTTATATTAACTACTAAACTTGATCTATCCACACTATACATCTACAAATTATGCCTTGTGAAGGCGTCTGAAGGCTTTGAACATGAAACAGTGATTGAAACAATGATTGTCACTGTCCAGTGCCCAGGCTCTGAATCATAATGGGAGCTAGCCTTCAATATGTTCCAATGTGGCTCATTACATGATCCTCTCAATGCATTGCCTCTTGATAACCCAGGTGGGGATACCTCTCAGGTGGCTGATAGCAACCTGCAATCCTTTAAGTATTGTGTTAACATTTTGGTCACCTTCTTGTACCCTTACTTGGCTTTGGCAAAACAAGATGCTATTGCTGAGATCCACTTCCCTACTCCATCTTCTCCCTTGGGTTCTCAAGTACTGGAACCTCATGGTCCTAAAGGGTACATGCAGGAGAAAAAACCTCTACATTTGATTTCCTTTATTAACCTGATGAAACTTTTGCTTCAGGAGGATAATTTATTTTCACCCAACTATTTCTGGACCCTTTTCAGAGCATGTGCTGCCCGAAATAGAATACCCAGTGATCTTCAGGACCACCAAGGAAATGATTTTCATACTCCTGGTTCTTACAAACATATTCCAATTACTGATCCTCTTTTGGAGGAGAAATTAGACAAAGTAATTTCAAAATAGAAGATGGCTAATCAAAAATTTGTAGACAGCCAAGTAAGTAAATAATCAGCACATGCACTTTATTGTGCTAATTTTTTTCACTTATCCAGACTGCTACAGTGTACAAAATTGTATATGCTATAAAAAAGAGAAGGTGAAATGATAGCAAAATGATTCATTACTTTGTATTTCAATGAAGCAAGTCGAATTTTGACAACAAATATAGCCACAGTGTAGGAATTCATAAATTTGTTCTGTATATTCTATGTAATCTTACCTAGCAGCATGGTAGTGTCTTTGCTACTCATAAGAACTGGACTATATAATCAGCCCATTCATGGGTAGAGAAGGAAGATATACTTATGGACTCCTTGGGGTCAAGATCAACTGCTGTTACTGATCCCTTGTGACCAGACAGCTGCAACAACATACATAAGTAATATTCACCTAGACGGAATGTAAGATTCACCTTGCACATGATACTATAACTCTCCACATCCCAGATACATACTATTCCGAATAGTCAGCTTCTCCTCTGACTACACGACGTCCATTGTCACCTTCAAGCAGTATACATTAATATTTTCAAAACTAGCAGGTGTGTCTCCTAGGCTACAATGAATTTGTTAGGGGAGGTATAGAATGGACAAACATCATGAATGATGGTTTGTGAGGAAATATGAGCCATTTGGTGAAAGAGAAAGCAAGGTTGGGGTATTTGTATGTCCTGTCAGAAGGCATACTTCTTTTTTGTGTATGTCATAAACCTAATATAGTTTTCAATCACCATAGAGAGAAGAGGAATAAAAACACAAACATAAGTCTTGTTATTAATTGCACCAACATATACGTTCGGTCTGATTGTACTCCAACAAACTACTGTCACAGAACATCCAATTTCCAAAGTTGTAACATGTGTTTTACTTGCATTGTCACCTCCTTTTTTTAATCAACAATGTATTATACAGTGTACAAACACAATCCGTGGTTTGTTTCATCACCTCCTGTAAGGGGACCTATTACAAATGGTTACTTACTTGATTTGTGATGAATTGAGATATGGATTCAAGTGCTTATAAGCAGAGTTAGACAAGCAACAAAAGATGTTGTTAAGTCTGAGGTCTAATCCTCAGACAGGGAGTCCTTATATACAGAATTGTGATGGTCTGTGCACTAGGACAGAGCATCACATGCTACTACCTATTGTTCTACATATGGTAGTGCCTTTGTG
>Ga0153960_1000155_pt1 | contig 14669 bp, 15 predicted proteins | sample TSFL044MetaG_FD_102274 | JGI IMG/M metagenome (GOLD analysis project Ga0153960, IMG submission 102274) | Attine ant fungus gardens microbial communities from Florida, USA - TSFL044 MetaG | ecosystem: Host-associated > Fungi > Mycelium > Unclassified | place: USA: Florida, Withalacochee...
AAGAGCCGTCATCTCACCAATCGCATTCTCACTCTCTCCTGTCTTCCCTTCTGTGACATACTGTGTGATTCCTTTAAATCTATTATAGGACAATGTGTGAATATCTGTCAGGTACCATGAGAACAGTACCTTGATGATCTAGTAGTATAAGTACTAGTCTTCTGTGGTAGATATACTTCAGTTGAATATCACCCTAGCTTCAGGATCTATCCACTAGCTTCTTAGTGCCTTCGCCTTGTGTGTGAAGTGTATCCTAACAGAAGAGAAATCTTGGGAAAAGCAGAGCAGTTCACAATGTGGCAGTTGAGATAAAGAAGCAAGCCCTGCTTATGTAAGCATGGCTTGTATATTAGACTACAGTAATACATAGTACAATAATGATTTAATTTAACACAGGGTTTGTGGGCTCAGGCATTCATGTAAAGGTGAGTATATACTCTTTTTAGTTAATGTGTCACAAACTTCATTTGGCCATATCTCCATCAATTCTTCAATGATTCTCACAGTCTTAATAGCTACAGAAAGCTCTTAAGGAGACATTTTGATGAATATTAGTCACACCTTAAGGCAATCAATAATGGCCAAGATATCAGGCAGATCAACTAGTAACTACTATGGTACCATTTATTAAATTGCCAATATCTCGGAAACTGCCATAATCGATGCTTTGGTTCTAGGCTCATCAGAAGCCCTCTTTATACCACTTAGAATGAGCTTAGAACAATCTCAAGGTGATTAATATCAGTGGAGATATGAAGGCCTTAATGTTTGTATATAGACTTTATTAATTACCTATAGATAGTCATCTGTCCTTTTCTTAGAACAAAGGACAGCCTCCATAAGGTTAAGTTATCAATATTTACAGCACAAAGGCACTACCATATGTAGAACAATAGGTAGTAGCATGTGATAATCTGTCCTAGTGCACAGACCATCACAATTCTGTATATAAGGACTTATAGTCTGAGGATTAGACCTCAGACTTAACAACATCTCTTGTCACTGTCTAACTTCACATTTTTGAACTCTTTAAAGTATCAAAGCACCCATCACAAATAGTAAGTGACCATTTGTAATATGATGTTTGGGTTGTGGTCACTTAACCAATTATGTCCCAATACTACTTGGCTAAACCCATCCAGTCATGTCAAATAAAACTTAGGCGTGCAGGAGTAGCCACAAATCAATTGAATTGGTAATGTTACAACTTGGGTTACACTTTGATTAATAGTACTATCTATTAGGGTCAAGGGGAGGGGGTCAATTTCTTGCAACAGCAGTTTGTGATTAGCAGCAAAATTTGAGTCTATAAAATAATCAGATAAACCAGAATCTATTAATGCTCTAAAACTTTTCAGAATGAGGATCGAGTACAGTGGGACAAAAAGGAAATTCAGGGCTAGGAGAGCAGCAGCTCCCAGCTTCAGAAGGTTCTTCCCAACAGGAATCAGGTGGTTGACTCATTGGGAGGTAAGAGAACCACCATCCCATTTTTTGACAGTTCAGATAAGTTGGGCAAGAAACCTAATTGCACAGCACGTATTTCTAGGCTGCTTGGGGTTCTTGTGGATTGTTTTGGGCAGGTCCTAACCAAATGTCCAGATTGTCCACAGTGCAAGCACAGTCCCAGGTTTATGCATCACTGCCACTCAACTGGTTTGAGTCTGCCATCTGCTCCTAATATGTTACTGATAGGATTACTGGGGGTAGTAGCCTAGATGAGGTTCCCAGTGATACTAGAAACTTTGGTGATCTTTCAGTCATGGTTGTTTTCTCTTCAGACCAGGGGTTTCTGGTGGGTTCTTGCCTTAGAGGTTTTGGTAGGTTGTATTGGGGAGAGTGGCTGGTACATGACTTATTCTTGTCATCTTGGACCTTTTTCCAGTAATTATTATTGATGCATAGGACTGCTCTCTTGAACCCTTCAAATGAAGATACATTCTCCACACTATAACATAACTTGTCCCTAATGCAGTTGGGGATAGCATCCTTAACTACCTTGCAGAGTGCCCTCTTATCCCAATGAATACATATCATGATCAATCTCATTTCATACAGGTGTTCACCATGATGCAATCACATGGACTACTTCTTCATTTTATAATGCTTCATATATCTAATAGCTTAGTCAGTGCCTTACTGGTAGGGCATATTCTTTACTCAGCAGACCTTATGTCTGCCATATATATTCCTCATTACTATCTCATGGTACATAGGTATATTGTCAAGAACAGAATGGTGGAGGACAGAGGAGCAGAGTAATAGATAGGAGTATACTCTGGAACAGAGTAATGTACTATGTTGGAGAATAAATATTACTTAGTGATGGTGTAAAATCCAAAAGAAGACTCCAGCAGAAAGTGAAAAATATCAGAGTAGAGTATGACTTGATGAATGACCTTGGCTTCAACTTATGTGTTGTGCCCTGGTCTCTGGTTATGATGTTGGTTGCATATTTTGGAGTGGAGAAAGGTCATCAGAGAAGAGGTCCTATATAGGAATCTGGAGTAGACAGAGAAGTAACTAGGACCAGATAACGTTAATTTACAGACTGAGGAAATATACTCAGTACTTATAGGAAGTACGGAATAGGAGGAGAGTAGTCTACTATACTATCCTACTATTATTAATTTTAGGAGAATTATTAGGAGAAATAAATTACATAATTGTTAAATTTCCAGAATATGACAGTACCCCCCCTTTAAGGCTGAGCCCTTGAAGCTTCTATACATAAGCAATTCAAATATCACCTGATTCTAGACTTAAAAACCTTTTTTTTGCCAATTTTCAATCTGAACCTTTACCACCATGTCTTTTGTTCCCACTTCTACTACTAACTTCTCCAATTCCAACAATGAGTAATATGAGGCCAAGTTGGCCTGAAGATGTGCCAAGATGGAGACTCTGCTTTGAGAGTAGGAAGAAAAAGAATGCCTCGAGTGCCAAGCCCAAAGAGAAGCAAAATTAGTAGAGTGGAGAAGATTGGAAGAAGAAACACACAGGAAAGCAGAGGAGAAAGAGTTATAGAAGAAAGCAGAAGAGGAAAAGGCATGGAGAAGAGAGGAGAAATACCAGAGAGATCTGGCTCATTGTCTAGAGGTAGACCACATCACCACTGTTGAACAACAACATCAGAGAAACTGGTCCAAGACTTTTTTATCCTACTCAAATCCTCCTTCTGACAAGGAAATGAACCTAATTGACCTCTTGCCTCTGACCAAGAGGCAATGTGTCCGCTATGTGCCTCAAAAAACCCTAGAGGCTCGCCAATGCTATGAGGAATTGGCCAAAGAAATATGGATGGTAGCTATTAGTGGAGGAAGTCCCTGCAAGAGGTGTGCAGACTTCAGGATTTTATGTATCTCACAAAATTTGCCATGAGTTTTTTGTTAAATTTCTTTATTACTTTGTTAACTCCTATAGTCATGCAATGTCATGCACTCCCTGCACCAAGGCCAAGGCTGCTTGTAAGCCTTTTGACACAGATAAGACGCACACAAAGACAAGGGTGGAAGCGGTCTGGAGGTCAAAAGCAAGGAAGACCAAACAACAAATGGACATGGAGTGGAAGGTAGAAGTCTCAAGAAAATTAGAGGACTTGAGTAAGTTGTGGGGGTTGAGAAAGGATATTTGGAGGATTGCAGTGGCTGTAAAGGAACACTCTAGAGTAGCTTAGGTAACCTGGTATGGGTAAGTATTATCTAGCTTGCCCTCAGATCCTTGGAGTCCACTATTCATAGTTTCCTTCCCTCTTGTTCTTATTGCCATGGTTTGTACTATGTAGCCTTATTAGGTATGGTAGTTATTAGTGTCTTGATCTGGGTTCATGTAGTGACCAGCACACAGACCAAGCTAGTCTAGTATATATAGCTAGTGATGTATGGTAGGATACCTTACCTCAACATTGATTAGAGCTTCTGGGCTATTTACTGCTCTTGCTTAAGTCCATCTTCATCACTAACACTTAGTGTGGTTAGGGTTGCCACCGAGTGACCCCTTACAGTAGCTTTGGAAAGACTGGCTAGTATAAAAAACCAGAACTCCAATGAGGAATAGTTTTTGTAGCCAGAGTCTGAGAAAGAGGAGATGGAAATACAGGGGAGTAAGGAGAAGGGAAAGCAGAGAGAGCATGAATTAGATGGAGTGAAAGAGGAAAATGAAATAGAGGGTATAGAAGAGGGAAGCAGTAGTTTTTCTCTGGTTGCATATTCTGTTGGCACTGGTGTTATGCTGCCAGAGAATTTTCTGCAGAAATGTAGCATGGGATACATATTATACCTCTGGATTTCACTATTAGAATCCACTCTAGAGACTTCCTACAAGCCCCAGACATAATCTAGACCCAAGATTGGGTACTTCTCTTAAGTAGTGACCAAGTTACCACATGCTAGAATAGCATATACCTTGGGAGGCAAGACTGATGAGCTAGCATCAGGTTTCTCAGAGACAGACTATCAATATTGAAGCTCTAGAAATCAGAGGCTCAGAGATATCTTTGGAATGCAAGATAATTTTAATCTAGAGTGGACTTAGACTAATATGACATCAAAATGGCAGATCAAAAGTTTATCAGTAACTAGTGATCCTATCACTGCTGGACTCAGCCAAGAAATAGATGCGCCGCTGGACAACAATCATATCACTAATGCTCGAACACACTGTCATGTGTTTCTAGACCATATTTGCAGTAAAAGGAAGCCAGTTTGGGATTCGGGGAACAATGGGCAGGAGTGAAGTATGGAGGTAGAGCAGGATCACATGGTCATGTTCAGGAGGTATGGAAGACAGGAAGGTAATGGCTGTTATGGCTGCATGGTGGTGTCATAGAGGAGAGATGTGAGGGAGAGTGGTAGAATGGAGAGTTTTCTTTTCTATTTCCTTTTAATTGAGTCTCTAACATTTGTAATATTCTAATATATTTCTCAGGGTGGAGATTGATGGGGAGAGCCTCCTTGGCCCTTGCCTTCACCTCAGAAGCTCTTGAGGTTGTAAATGCAATTCTCTTGAGTGTGTAAGGGGTGATCTTGGTGAGAGGTTGAGTTGGTGAATGTTTCCTATCATATACCCTATTCTTTCTTGAGCCAAGATACAGCGGTCACTTGGACAACCTTCTATGGAGTAGCAGGCCTAAAAATCCTGGCTAATCATCAACTCAGATTGTATCACACCCATAAGATTTGGTGTGGGGGTACAGATGAGGGCTTGATTGAGTGTAGTAAGGCCCATGAGTGGTTTACTGACTATTCTACTAGTGAGCTTGTTACAGTGTGTAAATGTGGACACTATGCAAGGCAGATCTAGATTGAACTCACTATCATCTCAACTATTTTTACATTATAGATAAGCTGCACTTCACATTTTAATTTCTTTCTGATACCCCCACTTCCTCCTTCTCCCCATGAACCCTTTAGCACACAATTGGGAACTGTCACTGCCCCTTTTTACTTGCTAGTCACAGCTAAATTCCCTTTTGCCCCTTTCACTAGAAATTTGTAATTTTCTTGTTTGATAAATATTATTGTTTTTTCTGTAGGCAGAAAATGGATGTGAGTGATGATAAATGATGAAGCAAGAATACAAGTACTAGATGACTGCAAGAAAAACTGTGGAGGAATACAAGTGTGCAAATTTTGCAACAAAAACTGCTTCTGAAATACAAGTATCAGATTGCAACAGAAACTGTGGAGTAGAATACAAGTAAGCAAGTTAGTGCAAAGGAAACTACACTGTGAAATGTGTATAAGTACTCATTTTTTTTTTTTTGAAACAGAGTGAATGCAGAGAAACAGAGTCAAGGAAGTGGAATAAAGACATTTCAGGATTGTAATAGTCCTGGTTTAGAGGGATACTTGAGATGAAAATTGTTCACTAATTCTTTGGCATGTTCCAGTTCTGTTGCTGGTAACCACTTGGAGTCATTGTTAGTATCTTCGTATCCCAGCCATATAACCTTGTAGAGCAGTTTGCATGCTCTCCGGCAGTCAATCTTGAAATTGACTATTTTGGAGATTTCATATTCTGGTTCTCCATCAATGATTACAGGTGCTGGCAGAGGTTTGGAATGCTGCAGAAAGGTGTTAGGTATGGCTGGTTCAAGCATAGAGACATAGAACACAGGGTGAATGGCTCTCATGGTGTCTGGCAGGCAGAGTATGAAGGATTGTGGACTGGGTTGAGCAATTATTTCATATGGTCCGAGGTACTTTTTGGAGAGCTTCTTCGATGGGCGAGTTGTCCAGAAGTACTACACTCTAACAAATACTGATTGTCCAACTTGGAAGTCTGGTGGTTGTTGTCAACGAGAGTCAGCAGAGAGTTGATATTGTTGTTGGGCTTTGGCAATTTCCTCTTTAAGTATGTCTTGTAGTTCGTCAAGATTAATTATGAAGTTTCAAGCACAGGAGGAAGCTATATCTTGTTCTGGGTATACACTGAGGTTAGGATGATATCTTTTGTTGGTGAAGAATGGGGAGACACCAGTGGTAGCACTAAGAGCATTGTTGTAAGAAAACTCAGCCAGGGGTAACAGTTCTGATCAGTTGGTAGTTGTAGTATACTCGGAGGTACTGTTCCAATGTCTGGTTGGTCCGTTCCATTTGACTGTTTGCCTCTGGATAGTATCTACTGGTAAAGTGAAGTCTCATATCTAGGGCGGTACCTAGGGAGTGGAAAAAGTGAGAAACAAACTTGGAGCTATGGTTAGACATAACATGAGATGAAACTCCATGTTTTGAAAAGACATGAATAACAAAAAGGCATGCTAATTCCACTGAAGTGATGGTGTCATGAGTGGGGGTGAATATGGCTTGTTTTGACAGTTGATCCACTATAACTAGGATGGTGTCGAAACTGGAGGAAGGGAGTTTTTTGATGAAGTCCATAGAAATTGAATTCCATGGGCACTCTGGGATAGGAAGTTGTTGGAGGGATCCATATGGTCTGTGACACTGTGGTTTGGATGCAAGAATCACAGAATTTTTGTATGTCGGCATAGATGTTTGGCCAGGTATAATGTTTCTGTACGAGTTCTAGTATCTTATTTCGACCCAGATGTCCCGCTAGGACATAGTCGTGGTGATACTGGAGAACTCAGAGGTGTAAGTTAGTATGATCCAGAACATATATTCTGTTGTAGAGTCTGAGGAAACCTGTGTCATCTTTTGACCAACGTTCTTCTAGATAGAGTAAATGGTCGGAGATAGAGGAGTCAGAGGGAAGTGCTGCCAGGATATTGGAGTGGAGTCAGTTTTGGTCCCATATTGTGGCTGTGCAAAGTGTCAGAGTGGTGAGAATGGTTGCTCGGAGGGATGCTGCAATTTGTTCATGAGTAAAGACTAGATGGAAATTATGAGGGTTCACTAAAGCATAGCCATTATCTCCCTCTTCTGAGTAGACATCCCATTGTCTAGTGAGTGTGTCCAGTTTGGTGCCAAGATGTTTGGGTTGAAGCGAATTATGAGGTTGAATTGGGAGAGGTATTCTAACCATCTTGCTTGTCAGCACGTTAGGATCTTGGTTATCGAGAAATATTCCAAGTTCTTATGATCCATTACAATGTCAATTGGTGAAGTGGAACCTTCCAAATAGTATCACCAAATTTTGAAGGCTTTGAATATTGCAAGTAATTCTTTATTGTGGATGTCATAGTTGAGCTCCAGAGCAGAGAAAGTCCAGGAATAGAAGGCTACAGGGTGGATCTTATTATCTTTAGTCATAATGGAAAGAATAGCAGCAAGAGCATAGTCTGAGGCATTGGTTTCCATGATGAGTTATGCATCTGAAACAAGGATAGGAGCAGAAATGAAGGCTTGTTTTAGGGTATTAAATGCCATCCTATATTTGTTGTCAAAATTCCACAGTGTTCTTTCTAGTAAGATGAGTGAGCAGAATGACTATGTCTGAATAATTGAAAATGAAATGTCTATAGAAGTTAGTAAATCCTAGGAAAGATTGGATATCCTTTATTTTTTTTGGTTCCGGCCACTCCTGAATGGTTTTTACTTTAGTGTTGGACATAGTTAAGCCAGATGGTGATAGAACATAGCCTAGATATTCCACAGAATCTGAATGGAATTTGCATTTTTCTGCCTTCACATACAATCCTGATTTTTGGAGTCTTTTCAATATCTCTTTAACGTGGCTCTAGTGTTGAGTGATATCATCAGAGTAGATCAGGATATTGTCTAAGTAGACTACTATGCACATGTCCAGGAGGTCAGAGAATACATCATTCATAAAGTGTTGGAAGGCAGCTGGAGCATTAGTCAGTCCAAACAGCATTACTAACCATTCAAAAGCTCTATAGTGAGTTTGGAAGGCAGTTTTCCATTTGTCCCCTTTGGCAATGTGGACCAAATGGTATGCATGCCAGAGGTTGATCTTGGTGTAAATACAAGCCTTTCAGGGGGAATCTAAGAGGTTGGAGATGAGGAGAAGTGGGTATCAGTCCTTTTTCATAATTTTGTTGAGTCCACGGAAATCTACACAGAGCCAGAGTGACCTATCTTTTTTCTTTATGAACAGGACCAGTGCTCTGTGAGAAGAAAACATTGAGCAGATGAACCCATTGGTCAGGTTTTCATCAATGAATTCTTTTAATACTTCTTGTTCAAATTTGGATAAGAAGTAGATAGTTCCTACTGAAGGATAAGAATCTTTTTCTAGATCAATCCACAGATCGTAAGGACAGTGAGGAGCAAGTGTTTCTACTTTGGACTTACTAAAGATATTGGTGTACTCATGGTATTCCTCCAGAATGGAAGAGAGGTTGATTTTTTCAGAGATGGTAGTGGAATTGGCCTGCATTGTGGAATAGAATTGGAGAGGAAATGTTGTTGAGCTTGTGAGATGCAAGGCCCGGAGTAGGGCTGGCACATTGATAATCGCAATATGAGGTTGCTTGGGGTTAGATGGGAATGTCTCAGATGAGGTGAACTGCAGAGGAGTTTCCACTAGAGAGAACAGAGGATTTACCAAGGTTTCAACAGGAGGAACAAGAGCCAAACTTTGAAGTAAAGACAGTGGTTGAAAAGATATTGACCCAGAAACCTAGTCAATCAATGGATTGTAGCAGGTAAGCCAAGAGTGACCTAATACCAGAGAACAACAAGAATCAAGTGGAGTGACATAGAAGTCAAGAGTTATGTATTCACTGGAGGGGAATTTTACAAGCAACAATACTATCTCAGAGATAATATTATTTGAGGTTCTATCAAACAAGCACAGTTCCACAGGTGGAGTAGGAGTAGTAGACAGAGAATGTCCACAAGCAAAAGCAGAGTCCAAGAAACAGTATGTAGATCCAGAGTCTACTAGCATTCAGATGGGTATAGGCTGGAGATGGTCCAAAGCATACACCAGTGGAGAAACAAGGGGTATACAAAGAGAATTGGGATCAGAAAGAGCAGATGCATTGAGATGCATTAGACTTGTAGTTGCACAAACAAGTTCAATGTAACCCCTAGTTTGTGCTGAGTCTTGGGAGCCACACTCTAGTTTTCCAAGAGATTCTCAGGGAGCAGAGTCTTTTGTTCCTCCAGAATAGTTAGTTATGCCCTTATCAGTTGTTTTCTAGAGCATCCATCTACTTTGTGGTCCTTCAATCTGCAATACAGGAAGAGGTTATTGTCGATATGGCATTTATGCTCATTACCATTGAATTTACTGTCTCTGCCTAGTTTGTTGGAGAGGTCAACACACGGAGTAGATGGAAATGGCAATTTAGTGATGGAAGATGATGATCTGGGGGGTCTCAGGGAATTCTGAGAAGGCATGGTCTATAGCAGATTTGTGGATGACTGGGGATGAGACAGAGCAGAGCTTTGTGAGGAGGCAGAGTACTAAGTCATTTTACCCTGTTTTCAGTGATGGCTGTTTGCTACCTCCTTCTCTGTGTTCCAGAGATGATCTCATTTGCAGTTTCGTTCCCAGTAGCAATTGTCAAAGGTGATTGCTAGTTGGTACATGGCATGAAAGGAAGTGGGTTTTCCCTGTTCTCAGTTTGCTATCAGATCCTGGAGGTGATTTGGCAATCCCTGATAGAAATGATGGCATAGAACTGTATCACCCCAGTTTAACTTGCATGAATTCCACATTGTAAGTGGCAATCTTATCTCCTGGCTTCATGCAGAGGTTGTTGATATCACAGTTGTGCTATGGACCAGTAGTCACATACTGTATGGTTTACCACTACACCAAAAGGGCGATGTTAGTAAGGCTACTTGCTAACGAGGGTCCAGCTATTTATGTAGTTCATTTGAACAGGTATTTTGTTATACCTCCATGATACTATTTAGTAGTCACTTTTTGTGACAGTCGATAAGATTGATGGCATCCTCTACTGGGTCCAAGAGTCCAAAATAGACCCAGAGTTCGTTCACAAAAAGCTACCAAGTGGAAAGCCAGAGTTATGCATAGCTGAGGTCTTCCTGTTGTAGTATGACTTTGAACCAATCTTGCACTACACCAGAGAGGTAGGTTATCGTGAAATTGATTTTCTCTTTATCGGTAGGAAATTGTAAAGAATTGGCATAGAAATAGAGTCAATACTAAAATAGGAAGTAGTTAAGTTTGTGAGGATCAGAACTGTTGAAGGTGTTCAGAATGCAGGCCTTCGATTGGTGAGGCTTTGGTGCTGATCCTCTGTTAAGGTTTTCTGATAATTGTCAGAGAGCCTCAGCTAACTAATTGTTAGTAGGGTTATGGTCAGCAACAGGAGGTGAAGTTTGGAAAATGGGGGTAGGAACAGGAATAGGGGCATTGATCTAGTCCAGGTCATCATCAATATGAGGAATAGTGACAGAATCCACATTATGGAATTCCAAAGGCTCCACCAGAGGTAAGAATAACCAAGAGTGTACTAGAGTACAAGGTGTCCCTGAGTGGAGACATCTCGACCTCCTTGGGAGGCCAGAAGTAAAACGACCAATAGTTCAGTCAGCAAGAGGAATAGAGTTACTCCTGGAAGAGGGAGCTGTAAACTGGCAAGACATCAGAAAGAAAACACAACAGAAACCAGTATGAGTCTGTAAATTCTGTCAAGAATGGAATAGCAGAGGACAGAGGAGCAAAGTAATAGATAGGAGTATACTCTGGAACAGAGTAATGTACTATGTTGGAGAATAAATATTACTTAGTGATGGTGTAAACTCCAAAAGAAGACTCTGGCAGAAAGTGAAAAATGTCAGAGTGGAGTACAACTTGATGAATGACCTTGGCTTCAACTTATGTGTTGCACCCCAGTTTTCAGTTGTGATGTTGGTTGTATATTTTGGAGTGGAGAAAGGTCATCAGAGAAGAGGTCCTAAGGAAGTAGAATAGGAATCTGGAGTGGACAGAGAAGTAATTAGGACCAGATGACGTTAATTTACAAACTGAGGAAATATAATTTGCAGAATATAACATATATATACAGTAGATACTCTTCTGTATTTCCTACACTTTACTAATTGTATCATTCCCTTTTTTCTGTCATGAGTTATCTCAACCATGACTAAGAAATATGACATGGACTGGAGTTGAACTCTGGACTGATAAGGACTTGTAGAATAAATATGGACAAACAATACAAGAATGTATAAGTAGTGTAGCAGAATAAAGCAAGGACTCTATTGAGTTCTCTTCTAACCCTGAAGAGCTCCCTTGATCCTAACCTAGGATTAAGATCTTAAAGTTAGTCACTAACATCTTCCTCAACTTTCATATCATCCTCAAGTCTTTACTTGAGTATTGCAACCTGAGTTATTCCTTAAGGTCGTAACAATATGGTTCTGATATTTCATAAAACAGATAAAGTAATCAACAGCCTTGCCCTCACTGGGAAAAGGAATAGAGACTATTGTATATTTATCGTCATCTTTGGGTGAGTAGGAGCTGAATATGTTTGATAGCTTTTGTACAAATGCTAACCAATCCTCCAGGAAATCTAAATTATGGGATAGGTCTGGCTTATTAATGAAAGGTTCAAGGTAGTCTAATACAATACCCTATAAGTAGGATATTGCAAAGAATACTTTGTCAGCATTATCAGTGAATTCCCCTTCACAAGCACAGAAGTAAATTTGGCACTAGAATACAAATGCACAGTTTTTCAGGCCCTCTACCACTGAAAGGATCAGGTTCCTTAATTACCTGAAGTTTTTTGTGAGGGCAGTTACTTGCCTGTTGTATGATCATTAACAGGGCAGTCTGTAGTTTCAGATTTGTCATTTCTACATGTGGGCTCAGCACTTGAGCTTCTGAGGAACCTAGGGGTCCTGTCAAGGGTTCTAATTGTTCAATGGACATCTCTTCTGTTATTCCTTTAGCTGTCTCTTCCAACAGTTCTAGGAATACGAGATATTGGTTTCTTGCTTATAATGTAGTAAAAGGTCGTTCTACCAGCATTATGGTAGATTCTCTGGGGGGTGCAGGGCAGAGGCTATCACATTTTGTGCAATGTTTGAGTCAGGGGTCAGGATTGGGGTTTTGCAACATGTTGGCAGGGAAAGATTCTGGTATGTAGAGGAATTTTAAAAAGTTTTGTTCTACTATCAAGTAGGGACTCCAAATTCCACCTTGAGGGCTTGGTGTTTGACTTGGGGTTTGGACTAACCTCTACAATGGCCCTTTCTGTAAGAAAGCTAAACTCCAAGCCAGAATAAAGCCAACTGCTCTTTGTTCAGCGATTAACAAAGAAAACTCGATAGAGTTCCTGTTAGATTTTCTACACTACTTATACAACTACTACATGGTCTGTGCACTACTTTCCCATGCCTATCATGTGATGTGATGATGTGACTTCCTGTCATGTGACTGTGACTACATGACACTTGTGACATGACACTTTCCTGTACTCCCTTCTGTATAGTAAGTCCAAGATAAAAGAAAAAAAAAAGAAAAAAAAGAAAAAAAAATAATGACTTAACCGTTTTGCCAAGTTATGACACTTTCTTGATCAGCTCCAAACACTGAGTAATTAAATTCTGGGGGAGTTTACTAAAGGGAGAACAAAACTGGTATACTACTATGAATTCTTAGCTTATAACTAAAGTTCTAGGTAAACTAATGCAAGGCTTAGTATACACTAACTGGTGGTGTGACAACAGCTCACATAGGGTTATTGTGACACTATGTCAAGGAGATTGTGACAGGTTGCAAGAGTAAGGAGTTTTATACAAGAACTACAGAAAGAGAAAACTTGCTGTTCTTGTTCTTTCTGGACTATTAGAAATGTGACAACTGTTACTACTAGTATGACTAGAGGTGACAACTTGAGTCAGTATTTCTAAATAGATAAGTTCAATGATTCTTCTTTTCATTCTACTCTATTTATGTTCTGATCATTGTCTGAGAATTATCTAAGAATTATCCAGGAGTCCAATATTTCTGTCCTAGTCCAATCCAAAACCTTTATTTATATAAAAGCTATAAATAGCTTTCATTGTTGTTTTCTTCTCTTTCTTCTATTATAGTATCATTATCCATCAATTCTTGGAGTAACCATTTGTTGTCACTCTATGATTAATAATATTGATAATCCCATCCCATATCTGTTAGGGAACCACTCAGAGGTAATCACCCTTAAGCTAGTGTGAGATTCAAGTGGGGTATATCTACATACACTTGCTGATATATACTATAATAGATGGTCAGGCACATAGGCACCAGGTACCAACCTATAATTGCACATTGTCCTAAATATAGAATAGAAGGCATCGCACCACATGATACAGACAGGAGAAGCCAGGAATGATGGGAATGTGATACATGAACTGTTAATGAGCCACTAATAGATTCAGGCCCTCAGAACTTACTAAGTAATGCCCTAGATATTGTCCTTTTACAATATCCAAAATACTATATCTAATACTTGTATCACAGTTGCGCTATGGACCAGTGGTCACATACTGTATGGTTTACTACTGCACCAAAAGGGCAATGTTAGCAAGGCTACTTGCTAATAAGGGTCCAGCTATTTACGTAGTTCATTGAACAAGTATTTTGTTATATCTCCATGACACTATTTAGTAGTCACTTTTCTGTAACAACTATAGTATAGCAATCAGATGAATATGAGAGAGTTATAGCTCACCTCAGACATCATCTGGTGTGGTAGACAATTGAGTAAGAGCCTATGATAAACTAGCTATTATATTGGGAATAATATCTTGGATTTCATAATACAAACTGATAATGTAAAAGAAAGAAATAATGACATTGAGATGGCCTAGTTCTGTAAGATCTATAGACTATTTTAATAGTCACAAAATGCAGCATGAAATGGAAAATACTAAATATGGAAAGTTATTACATGCCTTTACCACCCTGGGACTAGTTTGCACAATTGAGTCCCTATCCTCTACAGGAAAGTCATAGAGTGTCACAGTTATCATGACAAGAGTAAAAAACAACTTTCAATACCTGAAGGTATACCTTATCCTAATTGACACTGTGAGAGCCATTGATAGTTTGCCCAATCAATGACTAGGATTACTTGGGTGGGCATCAATAGTATGTCACATTGGTCACAGTCCAGTGATTGACATGTGAAATGACAGTAAGAACTCGGTAGCTGAATTTCTGTCGTTTAATGAAGCTTGAACCATCATGAATAACTCTTTCGCTCCACCGGGGGAATCTTCCGCTGACTTATACAATGAACGGACCATCATTGATGGCCTTTTTCTTGG
>Ga0153960_1000157_pt1:0-10000 | contig 14571 bp, 6 predicted proteins | sample TSFL044MetaG_FD_102274 | JGI IMG/M metagenome (GOLD analysis project Ga0153960, IMG submission 102274) | Attine ant fungus gardens microbial communities from Florida, USA - TSFL044 MetaG | ecosystem: Host-associated > Fungi > Mycelium > Unclassified | place: USA: Florida, Withalacochee...
CATTAGGTTCTTCGATTTGTTCGGAAAAGAACGATAGCCAACACTTAACCAACAAGTCAGCTGTCTCATCCTCATATCATAGCGTAAAGTAAGTACTCCCCTTATTGTACATCTTATGAAAAGAAAGAAGGGATGATCCGTGGAAGAAGATAGCTGCTATGAGTTCAATAGGCTCTGAAAGCCTAATCTCTAGTCCCGTCAGTCTGTGACTAATGCCTTAAATCGAAGAAGCTACTTTAGCTGCTTTCTGATCAGAAGGATATTCCAGCCTAGGAGCGGACTATTCCAAGGGAAGAAATGCATTAATCAGTCAGTCAGAAGCCTTAGATTCCATTCCAAATCCCCTGTAATATCTTACTTATCCCCGGGAATCTATTACTACATAAACCCTTAATGGATCAAACCGTAACTACTAACCTGCAAGCTTCCTCGCCCCGACTTCCTCACCTCTTGTAGTAAAGGCAGGAGAAAAGCAAATTAAACCAATGTCTCCAGCTTCATCATAAAAGGTAGACGCCCGAGAAGTTAGAAAGAGGTTGGCCGAAAGGCCCCCAATTCCCATTTCTTCAAGACCCCGGGATGATATGCCAATTTACCCTCTTTCAACAGAGAAGGTTGAGCTAGCTTACACGCTCTGAGCCTAAGAGGATGAAATGCCAGCAAGAAGGAAAGCATCAAGTCTTAATGCCTCTGATCTGCCAACTCATCTCTTGGACTCTCCATAACGAAGACAGAGGAAATAGCGTAGAATAGAATGGAATCCGCTCCTATATCTGTTAATCTCTTCACCGGAAGACAGAGTTCAATCAGTCAGTCTAAGTCTTCTTACATGCCCTCAGCCGAGAAGGCAGGGGAGGAAGGATGGACTTCTTCTCAGTTTACTTCGTCATCCCCAGAAGCCATTTAATCTGTCCTGGACTCTCTACTTTCCTATTTTCAGTATGTCATTTCCGGTCCGTAAGCCGCTTTCCTCGGATCAGGTGGAAAAGCTACTTCTCTCTCATCATAGGGGAGATTAGCCTGATCATAGCCTCAACGTTGACAATCTAACTTTAAATAGCGATTTTTCTCTTCCCAAGTATGCTCGCAGGTGGTCAGTCTTCACAGTTGGAACACCAGAATAAAAATATTCCGAACAAAAAAGTTTTTTTATTTTAATTGCCAATGATCAACAATGTGAATACCCGAGCCTTGTCCATTTGAGGCAGATAAACCCACATGCATAAACTCCTTGAATTGCTCGGTGCTTGTTTTCGTAAGTTGCATACCTTACTAAGCTAAGGGGCCCCTATAAAAGATGACCCAGGGACCTTAGGCGCTAGTGGTGGGTTACCTAGAAGTCCATTTTGAGCTCTTGACTGACCAAGTCACTAAAGGAGCTTTTCCTGTAAAGTCCAATTAAAAAAAGTAAGTGATTATAATTATAAGTACCATAAAGGAAGAGAAAGAAGATTCATGGCAATAGAGCGAAATTTAGCTAGGCGTATGATTGAATACCGATCTGATCCCGTGTGCGGATGTATAACGTCGTGCAAAGCGCTTGAACGCAGGCTTGGTGTAACTAAATCCATTCAAGCAAAGTGGATTGGATGCAGGTAAGCAGATTATGCTTTACTAGAAAAGAAAAGACTCTTGTAGTACTCCTGCGCTAACAACACCCTAAGCGAACTTGTCGTACCGGTTCCGCTTTGAGCGCTTCCCTTCACTAGAGTGAAAATAGATCTTTCTTACTTGTTCAATTCATCGAGATTGGCTTGGTCTTCAGTTAATGTTAATAAAGGACTCAAAAATAAGTCCCTAACCATTATTGTACCCCTTTAGAGGTAAACTGATGTCGTAGCAATCCTTAAAACAAAGCAGTGATCCATAAACCCTTTGTAGGATGACTCCAATGGGCTTTCATCTTACTTTTTCCTACCGGATCGACGGACGCGGAAAACTCTCTTCGTCTCCGTTAGTGCTGTGCTGGTCGTGCAAGCTACTTGTTGCTAAGGTCGACAATCGGGAGCAAGTTTTTTTGCCTAAGCTCACTTTGTCTTAGTTGGTAAATCATACTTTTTAAGAATATAAAGAGGGAGCTTGCAACTGCTTTCTATTAAATGGAATGAATAACACTACTCAATCTAGTCTTTATTTCTATGTCACTAAGAAGAGGTAAGGGTGCCATTGACACCTTAGTCTAAATGAAAGTAGATAAGGACAAAAGCTTGAATAGCTCTTCATTCCTTGAGCTCGACTCGGTCGCTTTGCTGTTCTTGACAGTCGCTACGTTCCTCGAAGGGAGACCACTTTGCTTAGGACTTTTGATAGGCACCTGGGGACAAGCCTTTAGATAAAGAATTCGTTCTTTCCCGCATCAAAGCGCCCTACCGAACGGTTTGTCTCTCAGCCTATTCGAGCGGTCTACTTACCCGATGTAAGAGCTTCTTCTTTCGTCCTGTAGTCTTCTTTTAAAAGAAGGAATGCCCCAACCACGATTAAGCGCTACGAAATCCGCCCTCCATACCATGACCTCTCTATATATAGGAGCCTTACAAGACTTAGACAGCTTCGAGAAGACTCCCGGGCTTGCCTGAGGAGCTATTTCAAATGAGACAGGAATGAAAGCAAGGCCGAGAGGGGGAGAGAATGGAATACTAGGGGAGAATCCTAGGACTTCAAGAAAGTCAGGCGAATGGGGCCTATACCTGAAAGCACATAAGCTCGCATTCCAAGGCTTGGAATGCTAACTAAATCGAAAGCTAATGGAAGGCTGGAGGACCTGGCCCACTAAACTAAAGGATAGGCGTATGGAGGAGGAGAGTTAGTTAAAGCTGCACGGGACCTATTGCCTCCACTTCTCCTTAAGGTAGAGTTTAGCTTATTCATGAGGATGATTCGTAGTTCTCATAAGAAAAGAGATTACTTATGCAATTACCGATTCGAATACACAGCTAGACGTAGGCAATGTAATGAATGCTCGCACAGACGGAATAGAATACCGGATTGGACCTTAGCCGCTCGGGAATCGAATCCTTCTCCACCAGGAAAAGAAATCGCCACTTAGCTGACATCTTTTCATACGTACTAGACCCGGAGTACAGGCAAATTCGGAAGAAGCCGCTTACACGACTTCCACCCCTTACCATACTTCCAATACAGACAACTCAAGCAATAGGTTTGACATCACTCCTGCAAGACAAAGACTCAATCAAGAACCAGAGAAACTGCAATCAACCTTAGTCAAAGACTAGCCACATCCCCTGCACCCTGACTCTCAGTCTCAGTCAACTCAAGGTGAGAAGAGAAAGGCCAGCAACTGCACTAACTGAGGGACACATTGAAAGCAAGAAAGAAATAGAACTTAGACAAAGAACAATAATACGGAAATCCGAGTCGGCCGGATACACATTCACTCGTTAGCGACTCCTACTAAACAGCCAGACAGAGAAGGAAAGCAATGAAGCCCGCCGGCTATTATACATTCCCTGAGACTCAAGTCAAGTCTTTAGACAAACAATCGATTGAATGCCCGCCGGAGGTACCCTCGACCGCGATTAGGACAAAGCGGTCTTAGAAAGGCTTTTTGTAATCCCGGATCGACCTGACATCGGGTAACATGAGGACTTTCGCGAGCATCCCTTGTGGGCGGGGACATATTTGATTTCGCCGCTGAAACACCAATTCGTTCTTCGGCGCACACGATACGTGACCCGCTGAGTTGCCTCATCCACCTAAGATATGGGCGATGCTGGATGCCTATTTCAATCCGATGAGAATCCATTTTTAGTGAATAATCTCACTAAGATAAGAGGAGGAAGGGCATTAGAGCAATAGACGGAATGAGTCTTAGTTTCATATCCCATGCTCTTGGTCGACAGTTCATGGTGGGACCAAGAATAGCAGTTGTTCCCGGACCGGGAAAGGCTATGAAGTGGACAAGATAATCTAAACAAGATCCAATTCCGATATGAGTTCTTTTCAATTAGGACACACAGCCACAACTGGGAAGCTGTCAGGAATGCTGCTGGGGATAACATTCATAGCATAGGGCTCGGGAAAGGATCTAGCCATATGCAGATCCACGAGCTCTATCGATTAGAAAAAAACAGCTTTCGTGCTGGGATCAGTGTAGCTATTGATTCCATAGAGTGAAGGATTGCTATTGCAGACATCTTATGTGATGGAAGCCAAGGAAAATGCCACCAAGAGGTGAGGACGCAGCTTCATCGACTAGGCGAAAGTAGCATTCAGGCATCGTTAGAGGAACTACCACTCTTGGGCGAACAGATATACCAACTTTCTATTATAGCCGCATTGATGATTTCCCCACTTCGTCACCTGAAACTATCTTCCATTGAATAAAAGGTCAAAGGAATGCGATCAGAGGGGCGTACCAAAAGTGCTACACTAGTAGTACAATACCCGGTGTCAGACAATTCACAGAAAAGGAGAAGTCGCTTTACCAAGAGCAGACGGAGTTGGAGATAGACTTGCTCTTTTTATACGCTATTTTATTTTACCATATCTATTGAGAACAGCTCTTATGAATTCGGCTTGCGATCTTCGGATTGATGAACTGGGCAATGCCTATTCACTAACTGAAGGACTTCCTTGGGGAAGTGATTACTCGTTCAATAAATCCATGGATTAGAATGTAGAATGATTGACTGCAGCTTCACTTCTCTGATTCGCCTTTCATTCTCTTTCGCTGGAACGGAACTATCAAATGGAGGAACAAGTAAAGCGTAGGCCCTCTTTTCGCCAATGGATCACCTCGTCGGAATAAGCGGGCTTAGGTTGATGCGGAAAAGCTCGTAGACTAAACCGGGAGGAACTACACTCAATCTACAAGCGGAGCAACTTCATTACCTTAGGAAGGAAAAAAGAAAAGCACTTGAGACGGGAGGAATTACATTACAAACAAAGGATCAAGCAAAAAACTTACTAAAGGCTACGGATCCAACTCGACCCGACATTCCTTTCTATCATTCGTTCCTGGATAGCTGTGGTGTTCCAAGATACATATGAAAGATTGCGAAGCCTGCTCCCTGTGATGGGAGGTGAGGCTGTTCAAGGCAATGACAATTGTCTCAGTAGCAGATGAAAGTATGGAAGCTGGATCAGGAGAAATCGAATCGGAATTGGGACAAACATCTCCAACCGAATTGGCACTGGAATAAATATCTGCAAGATTATCTTCAAAGAGCCTTCGAAAGCGTACGTAACATTCCTTTCTCCAGTCAGAAAGCGTCATGGGGAAAAGATCTGTACTACTTGGGGTATTCGTACTTTCTAAGGAGGGCTCTCCCGTGTGACCTCGGTCACAAAGGTAGTTTACTTGCTTACTTTAAAGAGTAAGGCAAAGGACTCAAACCTCTTTTTCCACAACAGGAGCTGTATCAGAGACAGAGTAAGTTATAGCAGTCTCTGTTTCATGAAGTGTCAGCGCGAACTATTGTTCATCCTTTGACTCAACAAGGGAACGGAAAGCAATTCAATGGCAACTTGAAGCAGAATGTCCGTCTTTATGCTATGTAAATTCAAGAATCTCTGGCCTCCTGGCAAAGACCCAATTCGAAATCTTTTATCTATTCTCTTCGACCCCCCACTTTTTTAGTTAGGGATCGGGTAACCTATTAAGTTAAGGAAATTCCTCATCTTTCCACAAGATTCTAGAAAACTCTCCTCTAGACTAGGATTTCCCCTGGCTAAGAGAAAGGGCTTAGAAAGCTATAGAAAAGCCTCTCAAACCCTTCTTATTAGATAAAGGATAAAGAGAAGACGAAGAAGTCATAGTCGGCTCTAAGAGTAGAGTACAGCTACTCTTCTTATTCTCTTAAATGAAAGGGTACAGTATTTAAAAGCAGAGAAAGAGGCGCCCATTCCCGAGCATTGTCCTTTTGTTGCTTAGTCACACGCCCACTCAGAATACCCAGGGCGTAGAAGAGACCATATCATAGATCTTCCACATTAAACCAAATTGAACTAGTTCTGGATCGTCAGATGTGACTTTCCAGGAATAGTTGACTGTGGGACCTCATACACTAATGTATGAGTGAGTACGTACCTACTCGACCGATAGGGAGAGGAGTGAGTACGTACCTGTGAAATAGGCCTCCAAAGGAGCACCCGGATTGGAAGTGAGTAGTGTGTACCACTTCACGTAACGTAACCATGCTTGCATCCACCGTCTCAAGAGAGTCCATTCCAGGATATCTCCTGTCCCTGAAGATAGGAAGAGGGAGGCATTTTGATCTCCCGTGGCTTGAGATCTACAATAAGGAAGGCCTTAATAAGACCTTCTATGTAGGGATCAAGTGGAAAACCACCAGTTAACCACAAACTGATGGGAAGCTGGGATTTGGTGTACATCGCCTGTAGTCTAGTCATTTTTAGACTGCGGGTATGGCAGATGCTGCCTAAGGTTTGAAAACCAAGCCCTACTAAGCGGCACAATGAAGTGAACCGTTTAAGAGGGTATCGCATATGAAAAGACATCGCCCCATATGGGTGATGTGCATTCATAAGAGCCTTACAAGAGACAGGAGATAAATCCACTGTCAAATTCCGGACTCTAAACACCTCTTTGCGAATTCAGCTGAACCTGAATAAGAAAGAAAGGATTTTGAGTATGATATCGAAACTCCTATATTGCCCCATTAAGTTTCATACACTCGGGCTACTGCCTCTACCTCAGGTCCTCTCCTTTCAGTCGAGATTCAATCCTCTCACTTCGCTCGAGTGACTACACGTACCTCGAGCATGGAGAGGTCTTGTCTTTCCTGGGGTTACCCTGGATGACACACCTCAATGTACCGTTAGACATCAGACTTTTGGCCTATCTATCTAAACTAAAGGGCGCCAATGAGTAGTGGAGTACTGTCGGCACGACCGGTATCGCCGCTGTCTTGTTTATCAATAGGACAGTTGTGGTACCTGAGTGCTTGATGGAAAACTCGCCCAGAAATGGGTGGTGGGATCTCCTCCTTTCTATTTACCTTGGCTGGGAACTGAAATCAAAGCCTAAGCCGGTCACCGGGTAGTTTAAGAGAAAGTTTGATCCCTATTGAATGAAGAAGAAAGAATCGATTCGATAACTTCCCACGGGGAAGGAAAAGCGTTGATCGGAAGGACTTAAGGCAAATAGGTGCTGAAGTAACTAATATATCCCATGATGCTATCATCTAGCCAAAAGGAATAGCTTGTTCTAAGACTTTCGCAATGGAAGCAAGGGACAGGGAAAGGCTTCCAAGTAGCTAGGGCTGGGTAGCTGCTTAGGCGAGTGCAGTCACTTCCGGATGAGGTCCCAAATAAGTAGCCCTTCCTTCTGCTCCTAGTTTAGGAGCCAGCCATATATGATATGAAAGCATTTCTTTCGAGATAGCCAGTCCTGGTGCGGGGCAAGACGTAGCTAAGGCCGAGAAAAAGATCTTTAAGAAGAAATCCACTTATATAGGGAATCATTCGCTTCAACACGCGATTCCTTAGCTCTTTTCACGAATCCTAGTTGTCAGTCTGGCATAAGCGCAGCAGGAAAAAGAATCTGACTTGACGACTGCTTTCCCGGAACCTGCTACTTCATCTCTGGGGAAGAAAGAGAGCATCTGTTCTACATCTGTAGTAGACATAGGACCAACAAGTTGTCGGGAATAACCAAAGATCAACAGCTCGTGGAGAACCCATGCCTGATAACAATATCGTATACTAAGTATACTTTCGTTGACCGCAGTCAGGTTTTGTCAGAGCCTTCAGGGAGCCCAAAGAATGAAAACAAAGATCAACCTATTCCTCTATCTACTAGCTCCAGGGTAAGATAAAGAGGAAGTTACGTAGAGAATTGAATCTTCAACTGATGAGGCAAAGCCTTAGAATGAAGTAAGGGACTTTCTAGTTACCGATGTTCAGTATGTCACACTTCCCGTCCTGCTTCGGGGAGATTCGTTTTTCGTTGAGTTTCAAACTGCCTTTATGAGAAGGTCTTATAAGGCAAACACCAGTTTCCTTCATACTTCATTCGTAATGTGCCCTAGGCACAGCTGCAATATATCTCGGGACTCCTGTGAGTGACAACATTGGGTTTTCGATTGCGTTGGTGTTCAATTAGTAAACACAGCACGACCAATGATTTCGATGTAAAGGAGGGACATTAATTACATCCCTTCCACACTGAGCCTAAAACAGCTTTCGAAAAGCCCTGTGTCAAGGTTTATTTGGGACTCAGGCGATGACATCAAGTTTCGAGGTTTGGCTACTATTCGGAGTGGCATTGTTCTGCCGCATACCACACCAAATGAGGTGTAATATGGCGAACAAGGGCTAGTAGGAAAGTAGCCTAGCAGCTAACCAGTGACGAGGCAAACGACTCTTCGTTTGTTAACGAATGCCACGTCAAAGATATTCGTACCCAATGCGGAATTAACCACGGAGGATTCGGTCAAAGAGAACAATCATGCGCTCGACTGACATCAGAAGCAAGCACCTATCTATGGCTGACCTCAGGTCAGGCGAGAACACGGACTCTTTGACACCTCGTAAGCGATCCAGTGGCGCAGTCTGATCTGACGTACTATCCATAAGGATCTACGTAAGATCGAGATAGACCACTGATGCATAGGATACAAAGACGCTGGTTCACGTAGTTAAAAACGATAAAACAAACGTCCTTTCCTGTCTCGAGTACAAGCGGCACTTTTAAGCCAAGTCGATGGAAGGAAGGTCAAAGACCTAGACCTCTTGCCTTCGCCCCTTTCATCCCTTGTTGCTCCTTGATAACACCTTCTTCCTGAAATGAAAACATCTGCAGAGCATATTCTCGTCATCCCATCTCGGAAGAAGAAGGCCAGTCTCCTCCCACGGGCACATCTTTACTATGAAAAACAGAGAGCGCTACGCACCGGTACTTAGCATTGAATGATTTGATTCTCACCCTCAGGGCACGACTTTAGTGATGGGGGAAGACTAACTACTAACTACGGAATTTCCCTATTCGAGTGATTCTGGAAGACCTCAAGGCACGTATCCCAGCCCGAGCTTACAGGGAAAGGTATAGAAGCCTAGCGCTTACAGCTCTAGGATGAGCAAATCTCAGCAGGATCGTTAAGCTCACGGGTGAAAGGTGAAAAGTTTGCAGGCTTTGGGTGAATATCATTAAGTGGAGGAGGAGAGCGGGTAAGAGGGCTCCATCCCCCCTTTCTATGACGAAAGACCTAGGTTGATTGATGCCGTGGATGGTCTAAACTCTGCTTTACATTTGCTAACTGTGAGATAATGTCCAATAATTAGAAAGGAAAGGGCTTCTGTCGTGTCTTTCTCCTCGAAGAATGCCCGCTAAAGCTCAAATAGCTGCCATTGAAAGAAAGGTGAAAGAAGTGGAGCTTTATCCGCATCCACAGGTTAGCTTGAGAGTGAACTTTGCTTTCTTAACCAGTCGTGAGATTAGGCGTTTAGAGATCGACACTTAGTTAGTAAAGAACTTTGAATCACTAAAGTGCTGCTTTCTTCTTTTCCAGAGGATTTGAATACCCCTTGAATTGAGTTCTCCTTTTGAAAAGAGAAGTGAACGCCCTTCCTTATAGTAGTATATTCTGCCCTGCTGTTCCTTCCTTCCCGGCCTCCAAAAGCCCTTAGCTGAGAAGCTGCTTAAATGAAAGTATCACACGTGGATATCTAAAAGAATGCGATAGAACACCTTTCTGCCTGGGAGATTCAAAGGCTACTACGTATTGATTGAAGATAGAAAACCGGGACTTCGTTTAGTTGGTGCCGAATCTGTTTCTTTGACTGGGTTGGTAGTGCTGCAGTGCTGCGATGCTTCTTTATGGATCATAGTTCTTCGTGAAGCGGCATACCTTGATATAATTCCTTTTGATCCTTGCCCGTAACCTGTTCTCGGTGCGGACGCGGACAAATTGCTTTCAATTGCAAATGGATCGGCAGAAATAGGTCGTTCTACCGTCCAAAGGAAGAAGGTAGTGTAGCTTGCGGCTCGTGAAGCTGATGATATCCTAGCATTTTGAAT
>Ga0153960_1000159_pt1 | contig 14475 bp, 21 predicted proteins | sample TSFL044MetaG_FD_102274 | JGI IMG/M metagenome (GOLD analysis project Ga0153960, IMG submission 102274) | Attine ant fungus gardens microbial communities from Florida, USA - TSFL044 MetaG | ecosystem: Host-associated > Fungi > Mycelium > Unclassified | place: USA: Florida, Withalacochee...
AATACCTTATCAAATAGAAAGGTCAACCACTAGAAGAGAGAACTTGGGAAGATAGGACCGAAGTAATAAAAGGAGCTCCAAGATCGTGCAAGGAATTCTACCAAAGACACCCAGATGCCCCTAGAGTTCCTGTTATCCAATTACCTGGAAAAATATATGCCAATATCGTGAAGATGTAATCTTAAAAGGGGGGTAATGTAATAAGTTTGCCTCGTTTCATGACATAGGTTGTTTCATGACATAGTACAGAGAGGAGAGTACGAGGTGATGATATAGTAACTCACTTTATGACATAGTATAGAAAGGAATGCACGAGGTCTAATATTTGTATATATAGTAGTCGGTAAGGGTAGTAGAGACCCAGTTTCGTCCTGGTTTATATATTGCTTTCTTAACTTGAACACCAGGTTTTGAGGGAGATCGTAACAGTGATCCAGTGAGTCGCTCGCACAAATTCTTTCAAATCACATACTGACCTTGTGTCACTTCTCATGTAGACACAAGTGCAGCCTCTGCACTAGTTTTCTAGTCTCCTGTTCTCTGTCACGATCATGAATTCAGTTGCAATGCTAAAATTCCCAGAGCTCTTCACCACTTTTGCCCTACTCCTTATCTTGATCCCTTTCTCTTCATTTTTGCTCATTTTGGCCATGAACATATGTGGTTTGAAACCTCCAAAATCCAGAGAGACTGCCGCCGCCTTGCCTTCTACAACCTCTCAGTCTCAGTCGACTCCAGTACCATACAATAATGGCACCATCAAATGCCAAATAAATGGAACACTGACATAACAGGTTGTGATCACAGGCTGGTGTAGAGTGTCAAGGACAGGACGGAGTAGGGGTGAAATTACCCTAGAATGAGCAGGATTTGACAACAAAATAGGAACAACCTTGGCCTCAGCTCGTGTGCTGTGCCTCGATCTGCTGTCGCGTGTGTGATTGCATATTTCAGAAGGATGAGATTGTTGTCAGGGGATTAGGAAAAGAGTGGTGTATGGATTGATAGGAATAGAGGTGGATATTAAAGATATAAATGACTTTAATCTACGAACTAAGGAACTAGGATGTAGCTACTGGAGTACTTATACTAAGTCTGGAATAGGAGGAGTACAAGTAACTAGTCTACATCATGATCCTATAGGAGTAGACAACAGGAGTTTAGGAGAGAAAAATTAGTAATAATATAAAATAAAAAGGAAATTATATTATTAAATGGGTATTTTCCATCATATGACATAGAGATCGGATGCTTATTAATACCAAGAAAGCGTCCTCCTCAACTAAATTCGCATAACTCATTTACCTCTCTAAATTCATGTTACTAAATATAGACTAGTCTAGCTGGTAGGAGTACCTATGCGATGAGGACCTCTCCAGTACTCTCTTTGGTTAAGGTGTCAAGGACAGAATCCGGAGGAACGGAAGTGAAGTATAATAGATAGAAGCTACACTCCATTCCAGAGTAAGGTACAATGTCGGAGGAAAGGTACTTAGTGAGAAGAGAAAGGAGACTCCAGCAGCGAGACAAGGATGTCGGGGCAGAGAGCGACTTATTGAACGACCTTGGCTTCAACTTATGTGTTGCGCCCCGGTCTCCGGTCATGAGGTTGGTTGCGTATTTCGGAGTGGAGGAAGTTGCCAAAACAGAGGTCCCAGAGAGTCAAGTGAAAGAGTCCGAATGAACAAGATGGGCTTAGGACCAGATGACGTTAATTTACAGACTGAGGAATTACACTGTAACTACTCAGTACTTATAGTATGTGCATAATAGGAGGAGAGTAGTCTACTACGCTATCCTACTATTATTAATTTTAGGGGAATTATTAGGAGAAAGAAATTACATAATTATCATATTTCCGGAATATGACAAGAACAACGGACAGGAGTAGAGTATGGAGATAGAGCAGGATCACATAGTCATGTCTGGAGGTATGAAGAATAGGAAGGTGATAGCTGTCATAGCTACATGGTAGTGTCCTAGAGAAGAGATGTGAGAGAGAGTGGTAGAATAAAGGATTTCCTTTTCTATTTCTTTTTAATTGAGTCTCTAACATTTGTAATATTCTAATATATTTCTTAGAGTAGAGATTGATGGGAAGAGCCTCCTTGGCCCTTGCCTTTATCTCAGAAGCTCTTGAGGTTGTAAATGCAATTCTTTTGAGTGTGTAAGGGATGATCTTGGTGAGAGGTTGAGTTGGTAAATGTTTCCTATCATATACCCTACTCTTTCATGAGACAAGACACAGTGGTCACTCAGACAACCTTCTATGGAGTAGCAGGCCTGAAAAGCCTGGCTAATCATTGACTCAGATTGTATCACACCTATAAGGTTTGGTGTGGGGGTGTGAATGAGGACTTGATTGAGTGTGGTAAGGCCCATGAGAGGTTTACTGACTATTCTACTAGTGAGCTTGTTATGGTGTGTAAAGGTGTCCACCATGTGAAGCAGATCTAGATTGAGTTCCCAATTGTTTCATCTATTTTTATATTACAGATAAGCTGCACTTTTACTTTTTAATTTCTTTCTAATACCCCCACTTCCTTCTTTTTCCCATGAACCCTTTAGTACACAATTGAGAACTGTCATTACCTCTTCTATTTGCTTGTCACAGTAAATAGCTCTTTTGTCCCTTTTAGCATTCCCTCACCAAGTCTTTATGATGCATCTTCATTGTTGCTTCCTTTTAGAATATTCTTCCTTCTCATCCTATTCTTCTCTTGATGCTGCTTTGTGATTTGGACTTTCTTGATTATCTGTTAAACAATTAGTGTCAGCATCTAAAGTCCAATGACTGGAATTAAGCCAACTGTCTCTTTGTTCAGAGTTTGACAAAGAGAACTCAATGGAGTTTTTGCTTAATTCTCTACTACTTATACATTTTACTACTATGGCTATGCACTTACTCTCCCATGGTCCTCATGCTACTCTAGTCACATGACACACTGTGACTGTGACATCTGTGACCATCCATCACACCAATTGTGACATTGTGACAAAGTCACATGATACTTTCCCACACTCCATCTTGTAGTTGTAAGTCCAATAAGAAAAGAAAAGAAATATAAACAATGACTTAGCCATTTTGCCAAGTCATGACATAAGGCCCATAAGGGATTTACTGACTATTCTACTAGTGAGCTTGTTATGGTATGTCAAGGTGTCCACCTTAGGGACACCATGTGGATAGGATTTAGATTGAGTTCCTAATCATTCTATCTATTTTTATATTACAGATAAGCTGCGCTTCTCATTTTAATTTCTTTCTGAATATCCCCACTTTCTTCTTCTCCCCATGAACCCTTTAGCATGCAATTGGGAACTGTCACTACTCCCTTTCTACTTGCTAGTCACAGCTAAATTTCCTTTTGCCCCTTTCAATATTTACTAGGACACAAGATCTTCACCCAGCCAGAGTTCTACTGTCCTACTAACTACTGCCTTGATAATAGGGTTAAACTATCACCCAATAGATGGGATTCCTAATCTAGATGGCCTCTTAGAGAGTAACCATTACTCCTCTGTGTATACAAGTCACAATAGACTCCAGCACAAGGTTTATACTAAGAATAGTACAAGTATACTACTTAACACCACTCAATTGTAAGGTCAGGTCTTGAATGTAATACCTGAGCTTGGTACTGTGCCTTTACTTGCAGTCCCTAACTGACTGCAAAGTTCCCTTAAGCCAAGGGCCCAGCTATATATGGAAATAACTAGTGGTCACAATGACCACTGGTCAAGGGTTGATGAGATATAAGAATAAGGTAAGCAAGGTCCAAGGTGGATAGTGCTCTGGAAATAGAATTGAGTTCTGGTATAGCAACTTAGCCTAGACAACTTAATTATCCTCCAAGTCTGAGTTGACAAGAAGAACTTGATGGAGTTCCCATTGAAGAGGCTGGTTTTATTGCTAGGGTTTTTCCTGTTCTCTTGCTAAATTAAAGTTCCCCAACTACTGTCTAGGTAGCAGTGAATATAAAAGTTTTTAATAGGTAAAGATCTCCTAAGAAAATACCCTAGTCAATACCATGTATTAGCACAGTATCCCTCATGCAAATTTGTGGGGAAATAAATTTAGAAGTTGAAGGTGAAAAGAAGTTATTAAATAAAGTTCTACCAATGTTAGCAGTGATATTTGAAATCCAATTCTCAATTCTAGACTACTATTCATACCCTGTGCCTGAGTCCTATCTGCCTGGTATTGCCCTAATGCCCTATTTCAAAGTTATTCTCACAGTAGCACTCTCTGGCTATGTGATTAGACTATTCTAACAGTAGTACTCTTGACTATGTGATCAGATATAAGACTTTGAATCCTCCCTATATAACTTGACTCCCTAGTAATGCCAAACTTGTTATGACCTTGAGGAGTAACTCAGGTTGTAACACTCAAGTAAAGACTTGAGGGTGATATAGGAGTTGAGGAAGGAAGGGAATGATACAATTGGTAAGGTGCAGAGAATACAGGTGAGTATCTATCTATGTACCATGAGGTAGTAATAAGGAATACATATGGCAGACGTGAGGCCTGCTGAGTAAAGAACATGCTCCACTAGTAAGGCACTGACTGAGCTATTAGATATATGAAGTTATATGAAACAAAGAAGCAGTCCATGTGTAGAACACCTAGAGGCAATGAGGTCGATTATTACAAAACTCTGTTTTAGAGCTCCTATGATGTTATCCTTGCAGCTAAGTTGCTTTGTCTTGTAGTTACTTTGTTTTGACTCAGTCTTGAGTCAAAGCAACTTAATCACTGATCTAATCACTTTAAAAATAGATTTCCACTTTGAAAACCCAAATAGAGGAGAGAGACAACTAAGATTGCTTGCTCTCTTCCTACTAAGTAGAGAGGTTTTATAGGTTTAGAGATATACAAAGGAAATATATGAAAAATAGAGAAAATAATAGAACCCAGTCATAAGTCTATTAATACAATGATTGTTCTAGTAGTAATAGAGAATCCTATGCCTTTTTGTCTTTTCTTGATTATTTTCTATTAGTTTTACCAGGTCTGCTCTGCCCTTGCTTAGTTACTGGGTTACCTACTACTGATCCTGCAGTAATCTCCCTTTTCTTCAGCTTATCTTAGTGACTCAGGACCTATCTCTTTCCTTTCTTGCCTAGGGAGTTTTGGGTATTGTTATCACAGCTCCCTAAGGCTCTTTGTTACTCTTTTGTTTCTGATTGTAGTAGATCAGTTTTGATATACTCCTATTCTTAGCCATCACTGATCAAATGATGCCATGGCTATACTTATTTCCTACTAGGTTGCCAGTTCTGTTCCTTTGTAATAGGTATTTTTCTGAACTATTCCACATGAGGCTTTTTTTCTTCTGACTAAGCTGCTATTCTCTACAATGATGCTGTGGGACTGCAGGCTTGACTCCACTGGTTCTTGAGTAATTGGCCTGTTAGTGGTAGCGACCTTATGTCCCCAGGTATACTGCTATGTAGTTAAGTAGCCAGCTTTTAGTGGTGAAGTCCTCTGTGCCTTCTTTGCTATCTATTAGGTGATTCCATCTTAGTCCTAATTTTGGGGTGTGAAACAGTGAAATTTGTTTGATTTTAGGCCTTACACTGTTAGATTTTCTATACTACTTATATAACTACTACATGGTCTATGCACTGTTTTCCCATACCTATCATGTGACCCATTCATGTGACATGATGTGACATGATGTGACACTTTCCCACACTCCTTCCTATGTAGTAAGTCCAAGAGAAAAAAAAATATAAATAATAACTTAGCTGTTTTGCCAAGTCATGCACAAGTTTATCAGAGACTATGTGAAGACCTGCAACACTTGTATATATAACAAGTCTAAGCACCATAAACCCTATAAACTACTCAAACAATTATCTATAGATACTCATTTGCCTTCTCTTAGAACAATAGACAGCCTCCATATGGTTAAGTTATCACATTTTCAAGTACAAAGGCACTACCATATGTAGAACAATAGGTAGTAGCATGTGATGGCCTATTCTAGTGCATAAACCATCACAATTCTGTATATAAGGACTCCTTGTCTAAGGATTAGACCTTAGACTTAACAACTGCTTTTGTTACTCTCTTAACTTTGCATTTTTGAACTTCTCAAAGTATTAAATCACCAATCACAATAAGTAAGTGACCTTTTATGATAGTCCCATGGTTTTATAGAGATACTAGTAATGGTGGACCAACTTACCAAACAAGCTATTTTTGTTCTGACTCAAAGATTGATTGACACTAATTATCATGACTTGGCAAAACAGCTAAGTCATCATTTATATTTCATTTCATTTCATTTTTCTTTTGGACTTACTATATAAGGAAAAAGTATAGGAAAGTATCACATAACAAATGTTATATATTACAGTCATATACCAGGATATTACAGGTCATGTCATATGACCCTGTCACATGATAAGTATGGGAAAATAGTACCCAGACTATATAGTAGTTATGTCATATACCAGAAGTCTAACAATTATGTAATTTATTTCTCCTAATAATTCTCCTGAAATTATAATTAGTAGGATAGTGTAATAGACTACTCTCCTCCTATTCAGGACTTCCTATAAGTACTGAGTAGTTTTTTTTTTTTTTTAAAAAATCATTGGTTTATTACATGGGGCACAGAGGCAGGCCATGGTAAGTACACAGTACTTACTTAAATAGAAAAGGAAATAGAGAGGGGAGTAGAAAATAGAAAACTATGGAAGAGGGTGAGAGATGAAAAATACTAAATGATGAAGGCTGTGCTTTTGCTCAGGGGAGCCGCGCTATGATGGGACCTTATTCATTGTCAAAGCTAAATGCTTCAGGGTTATCTGCAAAAAAGTGGACAAAGCTATTGATGATGATATTGCATGGTCGCATGGAGGGGTTGTGTCTATTATATTCCATGACGATGTATTCTCGGGTTTGAACTTCGGCTTTGCCACAAGGACAGCTAGTGGGGAGGTGGGGGAAGAATCTCTGTCTGTATTCTCCAATGGGGGCGTGTCCAGTGGTCATGCGGGTGAAGCGAGCATATAAAGAGTTGGTGAAGCCTATGACAGGGAGCTATGAGCCCCCCTTAGTGTAGGTTGGTTTGATGACTCTTTCTTTTTCGTCTTCAAAGTTAAGAAAGTAGTGATCTTTTTTGAGGCTGTTAGCAAAATGTGTTTGCCATTCGCAGAGGGTGTTGTCACATTCTTTCTTTTTGCTGAATAAATGAGATTCCTTGCTGGGAATGTAGGGGCACATGAGCTTGCTTTGACTTGATCATCTACGAGTTTATGTCTGGGCCATTTGGCTTTGCTAGGGCAGTACCAGAAGTGAATTTTTTTCCTGCCATTCTTGCTGAGGAATGTCTTGATTGCAGATGCCAAGGGGATTAGCATGTTTTGAAGAAGGTCGACTTTGGACTCTAGGATTTTCTTTGCTGCAGCGATGGAGTTAGTGATAACTATTATGTCATGGACACTGTCTATTTCCATAGCAGGGGTAAGGCCAGTGCGAATGGCCATGAGTTCTGCTTTAATAGATGTGACATTTAAGGAGTGGACTTGTAGTTGCTTGATGACAGAGTTGTCGGCCCAAATGTGTGCAGCTGCTATAGTGACATGGGATTTTTTTACGCCTCCATCTGCGATGACAGCTGCACTATTGAGGTTAACTTGAGATGACCTAAAGGCAAGGTTAAGACTTTGCAAATGTTGGTAAAGGTCCTCATCAGAGAAAGAAGAAAGGGAGTAAAAGCTAATTCTACTAGAGAAATGATCGACTATCTGAGATCCAGGGGAGAAGAGGGGTTGAAGGGGGTTGAAGCAGTTTCTAATGCTGTTGAGCTGCTCATTGACGTCCTTGATAGGGCTCTTGAGGTTAGTTTGTTGTTTTGCAGTGAGTTTGGAAGTTGCAGTTTTGTGGGGAGTTTGATTCTTAGCATGTTGGGAGTCTATTAAGGAGTTAATAGTGTGTGTGAGAGGGATGGATGCGTAGCGAAGGTGATGTCTGCCATTCAGTTTGCAGAGGTGTAGGGTAATGGGGATGAGGCCTGCAATGGCTTCAATGCCTTCAGATGGGAATGTTTGGAAGGCACCTATAATCTAGAGGGCTGCTCTTCACTGTATTTTCTTTAGTTCAACAATGTTTTTGATAATAGGGGCGCCCTTGAAGAATCACAGTTGAAACCCATATAAGGCAATGGGTAGAATGCAGGTCCTATATAGAAGTTGTTTTTGGATGGGGAGGAGGCCCCTTGAAGAGTTACCTAGTATCTTCATAGCACTGAGGGTGGAGAGACACTTTGTGGCATAGAAGTGAGTATGGTAATTGAAGTTAAGTCTGCGATCGAAGTAGAAACCTAGGTACTGCCAGATGGGCTTGAGGGAGATGACAGGGCCCCCTACCAATGATAGGTTGATAGAGGGGTTGGGAGAGTGGTGGGCTCTTGTAAAATGGAAGAGTTTGGTTTTGCTATGCTCCATGATGAGGCTAGCATCGATGAGGATTTTGGACATAATATTATAGCTACAGAGAAGAAAGAAAGAGGATAGTGAATAACTCTTCTCCTGAGAAATTAAAAGACCGTCATCTATAAAAGAAAGAATATCAGTTGGAATATTTTCTTTTAGGTTTTTTAATCTTTTTTTGAATATTTTTATGACTGAGGCGAGATAGATAGCAGAGAGAATGGGGAAAAGAGCTGAGCCTTGGCCTACACTGACATTGGTATTGAAAGCTGGAGATGAGAAATTGTTCCAGGTGTATATGGTAGAGCGATTGGAGTGATAACTGTTAAAGAAGCCTACAATATTAGTATTAAGTCCCACTTTCTTTAGACAGATGGAGAGGAACTTGTGGTTGAGAGAGGGAAAGAATTGGACAATATCAAATGCTATGATGCTGGTGTGGCACCGTCTAAGCCACCCTGCACGAATAATATAGGTCAAGTATACTCCTGCATTAGTGGTGGATCTTTGTCTGACGCCTCCTAGTTGATTAGGGTCCAGGAAGTTGTTAGCTGTCATGTGAAACTGTAGTCTGTTGCTGACAACTTTCTTAACTAGTTTGCCAGTTGTGTTGAGGAGAACAATGGGTCGGAAAGAGCTCGGTGTGATGTGCAACATTTTGTTTGGCTTGGGAATGACAACAGAGTTGGCCAATTTGAAGTGGGAGGGCTAGTATTCTAATGTAATGCAGGCATTAGCAATATGTACCAATTTCTCAAGGCATGCGTTATGTGAGATCATGGCTTTGAGGTGCCTCCATGATATGTGATCTGGTCCCAGAGTAGAGGATGATAAACACTTAGCTATTGTGTCTCTGAATTCTTAGCTAGAGAAGGGGGACTATTCAATGCCATTTGCTTGGGGGAGTTTGTTGAGAAACCTGGTGTTGACTAGTCTGTTTTCTGCTGAGTTATATGATTTGTGTAATGTATTCTACAGATTGGGGAGGGTGTTGCATGGGCGATTCTCATACGAGATAGATTCGATGGTAGGGAGGGACTTCTTCCTGACCCAACTCTTTAGGTCCCAGGGTCTCTTGTTAGATAATGCAATTTCATGAATTTTGTCATCGAAGAATTCCCTCTTGGCTGTGCATATCACTGATTTAAATTCCTTCCAGTGTTTAAGGTCACCTGATTCGCGGTATTTGTTAAGGTCGTTAGTGCAGTCTTGGTTCCACCACTCTTTGGAATGTTTTGTGATGTGCTTCTGTTTGGAGTGAGTATTCTATGCATTTTCAAATACATTTGCTAGTTGTTGGACTGAGGTCTCGAGGTTCACTTGGCTTCTAATTGCTGATGTGTCGAGGCTTTGTACACCTCAAACTAGTGAGGAAATGAATTCCTTTTCTTTCTCACTGTCTTTCTTAATAGACCATATGTTGATGTCAGTATTTACTTCTCCGATGCTGATTTCAATGATAAGTGGGATGTGGTCAGATAGTTTGCAGATTTCAGGATAGAGTGTATGTTGGCCAAATCCTGTATTGCTTGGTGGGAGGAAGACGAGGTCTATGACGGAGTTAGTATCATGTGGGTTATCTGCAAACCTAGTGGGGCCGGGGTTAAGGGGGGGAGATAGTTTGAGGCCTAGGCTGTCTGCAATAGTAATGAGGTCATCAGTATGAGAGGAGTGGTGTCTAAAGTGGGGATCCCAGTCACTGTCTCTTATGTTGAAGTCTCCTGTTAGGATAATTGTTTTATCTATGTTTGTTATGCTTTCCTGGAGGGCTTGGAGGGCAGTTTGATTGCTGTCTGAGTATATGTTGATTATGTAGTTGGTATCCTGGTCATTATGAAAGACCATGACATTGATGTCTCAGTGGTTTATAATGTCCAGTCGTAGAGTAAATCTCATCCTAGCAAGGTGTTTGTTGACATAAGTAGCGACTCTTGCATAATTTTCTTGTGTTGTGTCCTGGCGGATGAACAAAGTCCATTCTGGGTGGTTAGGGGTGCCATAGAGAGGATCTCCCATAGGGTTTGAGTGGTTTGGAATGCGTTGTAAGAGGAATCTAGGAGGCTCCTAAATGAAAATAATGTCAGCTGAGTTCTTCTGAGTTTCTAAGATAATATTGGTTAAGACTTTGTTTTTCCTAACATTCTGTGAAAAGATTTTTAGGTTGTCTTTGATTATATCTTGATACTACCCATGGCTAGGTGGGTTGAGTTGGCCTTGGTTTCCCTAGCTTCTTGTGCTTTCTTTGAGTGTTACTCATGGTTGAACCTATGTTTCCAAAAGGGGCACTTGTTGTCATCTGCCATGTGTTTGCCTTTGCAGTTGACGCATTTGAAGTTATGAGGGCATGGTTCACCCTTGGCAGTTTCCAGTCTTGGAGGGTTCAGTTTGAAATTGGCTTTGCAGTACCATGCTAGATCTCTGTGGTGTTCTAGCTTATGAGGGCCATTGCACTTTTGGCATCTTGAGCCATGGGCATGGCATGAAAATATGGAGTGGCCCCACTTCTAGCAGTTATAACACTGAGGGATGCTAGGGTTCATGTTGGTGGCTTTCATCGTGGCAATATACCTGCCAAAGTTGAAAGAATAATTTATCAGCAGTTTTGCTTTGGAACTGTTCTGAGAATCCCAAATATCAAACCAGATAATAGCCATGTTGGATTTGGGAGAGACTTTGATGACTCTGGGCTTTGCTGCAAGGTTCATAGGTTCAAATAGTTCTAGGTGCTTCATAGTAGTTATGATGTCATTACTGGTAAGCTTGTTACCATTGGGTTGTATATAAGGAATACCAGTAATTTTCAGGTAGGATATAGATTGGAGGAGCTAGGAGGTGAGCACTTCGTTGTTGCTAGCACCGTTGATTGATTTGAGGTATCTTTCTATGGTGTTAAGGTTGCTTGTGTTTGGGACACTGTTTGTGTTAATAGATACACCTTCAGGACACAGGCTGATAAACTCAGCTCTTGTCGTTGATTTGATGCTTTTCAATAGCATGTTGATCTGGAAAATGTGAGTGTTAGCTTCATCCATGATGATGTCTTTGATGTTGTCAGAGGTGGGTATGATGGCTTGTTTTCTGGACAGGCCCTTTGTGGTGTGTTGTATTCTACGTCCCTTGTTATCAGGTTTGGGGAATGCTACATCGTGTATCTTGAGGATTTTCTTGTTTGGTAGGGCTGGGAATGCTTCTTTGATCTTGAGGATGCTGGCTGTAGCATTGGTGGCCTAGGCATAGGACATAGGGGAGTTTGAAGAGCTTTTACCCTTGGTCGAGTGTGCTTCCTGATATTTCTTCGAGCTTTCCATTTGTTCTTTGGTGGGGCAGGATAGGATGGGTGGCAGGGTTTTCCTTACCATTGCCGTTTTGGGGTAGGCACTGTTCTTGGCAGTCTTATTGCAGATTTGTATGTTTCTGAAATGGGTAAAAATGTTGTCGCAGATGGTGGTGTTTTCAGATGAGTGTAGCTGATCCCAGCCAGATTTGAAAATCACAGATATGAACTCCCAAGCTGATTCGCCAAATAGTTCCAGTTGGGGAATGTTGTTGCTGTCACACCCTTCCAGACTTTGCTATTTGAGGAAGCATGCCATGCATTGTAGTGAGCAAGCCATGTTGCAAACATTGCTTTATAAGAATTCATTTGTGCCAAACAGTGAAGTGGCTGTGAAGTTACTGTCCCACAGGTTAGGGTCAGCTAGGATGTTAGCGCTATAGGGAATGACTGTGGGCGGAGAGGGTTCTAGGGACGTATTGAAGTTGTCAATGGGGGAGGGGTTGTTAGGTACGTCCTCATGGGGGGCACATGGTGTTAGTAAGGGTGGCATGGCAAAGTCGTACTTCTGGGGGCTGGCAGAGGGGGGTGCGTTGTTAGCCACTATGTCCATATTATTTTGTGTAGTAACTCGTTCCACATAGTCACAGTCCGATGGTAGTAAGTTGTCCATGAGGGATAGAGACAGGCTGTGGGAGCTGTCAGTGCTCACGCAGAAGGGGGGGCAGCCTCGTTGTATACTAAGGGTGGTGTCATCCAGTCTTGCTTTGGTGTTTTCGACGTTTGAGCTCATGAGATTCTTAGAAATATATGTATTTACTATGTTACTCTCAGGTGCTACCATATAAGATGGTGGTATTGGAGTAAGAAGCGATGAAGTACTGAGTAGTTACAGTGTATTTCCTTAGTTTGTAAATTAATGTCATTTTGTTCTAATTCTATCCTTGTTCACTTCCATCTCTATCCTATATCCCTAGGATCTCTACTCTGCTGACTTACCCTTATTCTGAAATAAGCAACTGACCTCATGACCAGAGACCAGGGCACAACACATAAGTTGAAGCTAAGGTCACTCATCAAAAGTCATACTCCACTCCAACATTCTGTTTAGTTCACTGGAGCTTGTTTTCTTAGGTTTCCACCATTGCTAAGTACTATCTATTCTCCAAAGTAGTACCATACATCTGTCCCAGAGTATAAATCTATTTATAACTCCTTCACTCTGTTATCCTTCTTCCCATATTTGACAAGTTGTATAAGTAGTATACAAGAAATAGAAGAGAACTCTATTGAGTTCTTCTTGTTAACTTAGATAAAGAGTAGGATTAAGTGTTCCCTGCTAAGTCTTACAATGAGGGTACCACAGAAGAGTATTCATGGCTTGTTGCTTTCAATCTTAGGAATATTACCCAATTAGTGGCTAAATTCTATTCTTATTATCCTAAAAAGCTAAGTCTATCGACATTGACTACAACTGATCTTTGCTGTCTACCAGATGTTGATTGACATGTTTTTTCACATCAAGTCCACAAGTTCTTAGGGTTACAAGGGTACAACCTTTTAGAAGAGGAATACTGTTATATCCTAGTGATATCTTGTAATGCTGTACTACTGCAAATACTCAACCAACTGCTTACCTTAGTATAACTCTTTATCAAACTTAATCCTGGCTATATAATTCAACAAAATTCCCATCACTATGACTCACTTTTCACATTATAAGTAGCTAGACTAGTATAACTATTCCTTAGCTTTGTTATCTACTCAGTCTATTCTCTTTCTCTCTTGCTATCTTGTTTTCTCTCTCTTCTTTCTAGAGTAAACCTCCCTTGTATTCCATTGAATCTGAGTTGGTCAGCATAGAGGGAGACACAACCTGGAAGATCATACCTACCAAGCCCTAGAGCACTGATTTAACACAGTCAGAGGATAGTATATTCTCTTTTAGCTTACAAAAGTCAAAAGTAGTACTAGAATCTTGTAATAATATAGCATACAACAAGATTACCTCCTTTAAAATTCCAGTTACACTTGGAGTATATGGCAAAAAAGTATAGACTAAGGCTTTAGTTAATTTGAGAGCTACCATAAACTTTGTTAATAGAGTTGTTGTAGAAAATAATAACCTGGTAATACATAAACTAGCAATCCATATTATGTAATCAATACAGATAGCACTTCCAACAAGGTAGGACAAATAATGTTATAAGAAGACTAAAAAGGAAAATATTTCCCATACCTTTGAGCAACTAATTCATAATCTTAAGATATGTAATAGAATTAAACTATAAATAATATAGGAACTTTACATAAACCATATCACATGACTAGGACATGTGATTGTAGAACATTCTAGTAAAACATGTGACCATGGGAAGTAAACACACAGACCATGTAATATATATATGTGTCACAAACTTCATTTGGTCATATCTCCACCAATTCTTCAACGATTCCCACGGTCTCAAAGCCAGCTTAAAGCCCTTCAAAGATCTTTTGATTGATACCAGTCACGTCTTGAGGCAATCAATAATGGCCAAGATATTAAGCAGATCAACTGGTAACTACCATGTTACTGTTTATTAAATCATTAATATCTCAGAAACTGCTGTGATCAATGCTTCAGTTCTAGGCTCAGCAGAAGCCTTCTTCATAATGCTCAGAATGAGTCTAGAACGACCTCAAGGCAATTAATATTAGTAGAGATATGAAGACCTCAATGTTTGCACATGGACTTTATTAATTACCCATAG
>Ga0153960_1000168_pt1 | contig 14152 bp, 15 predicted proteins | sample TSFL044MetaG_FD_102274 | JGI IMG/M metagenome (GOLD analysis project Ga0153960, IMG submission 102274) | Attine ant fungus gardens microbial communities from Florida, USA - TSFL044 MetaG | ecosystem: Host-associated > Fungi > Mycelium > Unclassified | place: USA: Florida, Withalacochee...
AGTACTTATAGTATGTGCGGAATAGGAGGAGAGTAGTCTACTACGCTATCCTACTATTATTAATTTTAGGGGAATTATTAGGAGAAAGAAATTACATAATTATCATATTTCCGGAATATGACACCGTTCCTTGCTTACCACTACCTAGCAAAGAGAAAAAACTTCTCTCTATAATTGCCACCCTGCAGCAGCAGGTCAACATTATGCTTCTCCAACAGCAGGGGAGCAGAGTAGAGGTCACAAGACCCCTAATGTTTAGTGGAAAGATGGAGAAAGTGAGCATGTTCATTAATGCGGCTCGCCTATACTTGAGAATGAAGATGAATAGGGAAGCAGCAACAACCCAAATTGTCTGGGTGTTATAATACGTACAGGGAGGAGTGGCAGAAGTGTAGAAGAACAACTTACTAGATGAACTGGCCAAGGGAGAGTCAGAAATCGAAACGACAAAGGGGTTGTTCACAAAAATAAGGAATGACTTTGGGGAGACATTGGAAGAAGAAAAAAAGGTAAAGCAGTTGCGGATGATAGAGCAAGGGGGAAGGACGTGTGATGAGTATGTCCAAGAATTTAAAAAGGTCACCAGGAGGAGCAGTTATAAGGGAAGATCTCTCATCAAAGAATTTAAAAGAGGATTAAATAAGACCATCAGGAAGAAGTTGGTCTAAGCAGAGGAACCGCCATCTACTATAGGAGAGTGGCAAGAAAGAGTGGTGAGGTTGAATAGAAATCAAAGGTAGAGCAGAGCAGAGAATGCTAGAAAGGAATATGGTATGCCCAGAAGGAAATGTACAGCCAAGGGGGGGTTATAGGGGAGGATTATATGGAGAAAGAGGGAGACAGATAATGTGGAGATGAGGGGAAATAAGTAGAGGATATAGAAAAGGAGGAAATACAGTCAATAGAGAGGGAAATCAATCAGGTCTATAAAGAGACCCAAACGCAATAGATGTGGATAGGGGAAGAGGAGGAGATAGGATGTGCTATGTATGCAGAAAGTGGGACTATATAGCCAAAAATTGTTGGGAAAGGCATAAGGGGAGAGTAGTAAAAACACTACAGAAGTTGGCAAAAGACAATGTATTACAAACTTCATTTGGCCATATCTCCACCAATTCTTCGACGATTCTCACGGTCTCAATGGCTATGGAAAGCCCTTAAAAAAACCTTTCGATTGATACCAGTCATGCCTTAAAACGATCAGTATTGGTTGAGATATTAGGCAGATCAACTGGTAACTACTATGGTACTGTTTATTAAATCACTAATATCTCAGAAACCGTCACAATCTAAGCTTCGGTTCTAGGCTCATCAGAAGCCCTCTTCATATCACTCAGAATGAGCCTAGAATGACCTCAAGGCAATCAGTATCTAGAGATATGAAGACCTCAATGTTTGCACATAGACTTCATTAATTACCCATAGATAGTCATCTGTCCTTTTCTTAGAACAAAGGACAGCCTCCATATGGTTAGGTTATTACTATTTCTGACACAAAGGCACTACCATATGTAGAACAATAGGTAGTAGCATGTGATGATCTGTCCTAGTGCACAGACCATTACTTTCATATATATAAGGACTCATAGTCTGAGGATTAGATCTCAGACTTAACAATATCTTTTGTCGCTTGTTTAACTCTGCTCATAAGCACTTTTGAATCCATATCCCAATTCATCACAAATCAAGTAAGTGACCATTTGTGATACAATGGAGGACAGTGAGCTCTCAACTGGCCTCCAACAATTTGTACAGTGTATTGCACCCAGAAAAACTGAGCAATAAATCAAACTTCACCAATACAACTGAGAGAGTAAGAGATGTATAGTACATACTACGACCACTGAGAGAGGTCTAGTTGAAAGTAGGACTAGAGAAGTTGGAAAACCATAAAGGGGTAGCAGTAAAAGCATTGTTAGATAGCGAGGCAACTGGTCTATTCATGGACATGATCTTTGCTAAAGAAAAGGGGTTTAAAATGGAGAAGTTAAAAAATCCCCTTTTAGTAAGAAATGTGGATGGAACAGCAAATGTGGGGGGAGCTATAATGCACCAGGTTGAGTACAATATGTTCTTTAAGGAACATGTGGAAAGAATAAGGATGGATGTGTGTAATTTAGGAAAAACAGAAGTAATACTAGGGATGTCATAGCTAGCAGCCTACAACCCAGAAATAGACTGGGAAAAGGGGAAAGTAAAAATGACGTGGTGCCCACCTATATGTGGAAAAAGAAAACAGAAGGTGAAAGAAAAGGTAGTAAAGAGAATAGGAGAAGACGAGGATAAAAAGGTACTAAGGAAATTAGTGCCTAAGAAATTTTGGAAATGGAGAAAAGTATTTGGAAAGAAAGAGTCAGAGAGGATGCCAGTACAAAAGGCCTGGGATCATGCAATAGAGTTAAAAGAGGGGTTTGTGCCAAAAAAGGAAAAGGTGTATTCATTATCAAGAGAAGAGAGAAAAGAGATATAGGCATTTGTGAAGGACCAACTAAAAAAAGGGTATATCCAACTTTCCAAGTTACCCCAAACTTCACCAGTACATTTTATAGCCAAAAAGGATAGAAAACAAAGAATGATACAGGATTACTGATACATAAACCAGTGGACGATAAAAAATAGGTACCCTCTCCCTCTCATAGTAGATATATTGGATGGAGTGGGAAAGAGAAAAGTATTTACAAAGCTAGACCTAAGATAGGGATATAATAACATTAGGATCAAAGAAGGAGATGAATGGAAAGTGGCATTTACAACATACATTGGAGCCTATGAACCCACAGTTATATACTTTGGGTTAACTAACTTCCCCACCACTTTCCAAACAATGATGAATGACCTATTCTGGGATCTCATAAACCAAGGAGATACCACAACCTTCATTAATGACATCTTGGTAGCTATAGATATAGAAGAAGGGCACAATGAGCTAGTAGAAGAAGTATTAAGGAGGCTGGAAAAGAATAACCTATTTGTGAAACCAGAGAAGTGTAAATGGAAAGTAAGAGAGATAGAATTTCTGGGAGTAGTAATTGGTCCAAAAGGTGTAAGGGAACATCTAGGGTGGTGCTTAGTCAGTATTGAGGGTCTGTTCTATTAGTGGCCTAGTGACAGTACGTGTACATATTCCCATCGTTCCTGTCTTCTCTCTGTCTGTGTCATGTGGTGTGACGCCTTCTATTCTATTATTAGGACATTGTGATTACTGATCCATGTGCTCATGTGACAGTGCATGTGATCGTCTAGTATAAAGTATATATACTAGCAAGCTGTTGTAGATATACTTTACTTGAATCTTAACTTAGCTTCCAGGACTATCCATTAGCTTGAAGGATTATTGCCTCTGAGTGACGCCCTTACAAAAGGGGTGGAAATGCAGAAGGAAAAGGTGGAAGACATGTTAAAATGGCCAGCACCCAGAAATGTCAAAGAGGTGCAAAAGTTCTTGGGCCTAGCCAACTATTACAGAAGGTTTATAAAGGACTTTGCCAAAGTAGCTGCACTATTACATGTATTGGTTATAAAAGAGCAGAAATGAAAGTGGGAGAAGGAGCAAGAGGAAGCATTTGGAAAACTCAAAGCAGTGTTCATCACAGAGCCAGTTTTAGCTATTCCAGACATAGATAGGGAGATGAGAGTAAAGGCAGATGATGCCTTAGACTATGCAACCAGAGAGATGTTGTCGACAAAATGTGAGGATGGGAAATGGAGGCTAGTGACCTTTATTTCTAAGTCATTAAATGCTATAGAGCAAAACTACGAAATACACAACAAAGAGATGTTGGTAGTTATTAGGTGCCTAGAGGCATGGAGACATTACTTGGAAGGGGAAAAACTCAAATTTAAAATCTGGACAGACTATAAAAACCTCTAGTATTTTATAACGAGTCAAAAACTAAACCAAAGACAAGCAAGATAGACCTTATATCTATCATGGTTTAATTTTATATTAAAGCATGTTCCAGAGAAAAGCAGATGGACTGAGTAGAAGGCCAGATTGGTAGAAGGGAGTAGAAAGAGATAACAAAGATCAGAAACTAATAAAGCTAGAATAGGTCAAAGGAGCAGAAATGCTGGTAGAAGAAGGAGACCTAAAATAAAGAATCAAAAGAGCACAAGAAGATGATGAAAAGGTAGTGAAAGCAGTAGAAGAAGGCAGGAATAAAAATATTAAAAGATAAAAAGTGGAAAATAGAAAAGGAGATAGTAATGAAGGAAGGAAGAATATATATGTTAGAAGGGGAACTTAGGGGGGAAATAATACAATTACACCACAACACCCCAATAAGAGGGCATGGAGGGAGATGGAAGACGACAGAACTGATTACCAGGAATTACTGGTAGCTAGGAGTAATGAAGAAGGTGGGAAGATATGTGGATGGATACAATACTTGTTAAAGATATAAGAATCGGAGCGAAGCACTAGTAGGAAAACTGATGCCCAATACAATCCCAGAGAAACCATGAAGTCACATTTCAGCAGACTTCATCACTAAGCTACTACTAGCTCAGAGATATAATGCTATCTTAGTAGTATGTGACCGCTTTAGCAAAATAGCATATTTCATAGCAACAACAGAGAAAACGTCAGCAGAAGGGCTCACAAAGCTGTTTTGAGATCATGTATGGAAGTTACACAGACTTCCAGAAAGCATTATATCAGATAGGGAAGTGCAGTTTGCAGTAGGAATGATGAAAGAGCTAAATAACTTATTGGGAATCCAAACAAAACTTTTGATGGCCTATCATCCTCAAACAGATAGGCAAACAGAAAGGATAAACCAAGAGTTAGAGCAATACCTGAGGGTCTTCATCGACCATAGACAAGAATAGTGGCTAGATTGGCTAGGAATGGCAGAATTTGTATATAATAACAAAATTCATGCAGCAACAAAAATATCGCTATTCAAGGCAAACTATGGTCAGGATCCAAGAATGGGATTTGAGGGGAGAAGGAAGGGGAAATAAAAAGTGGCAAAAAAATTCATAGAAAGGATGAAAAGGGTCCAAGAGAAAGCGAAAGCAGCACTAGGGAAAGTGCAGGAAGAAATGAAGAAGTTTGCAAATAGAAAGCATAAAGAAGGAAAGGAATACAAAGTAGGAGACTTAGTACTACTAAGCACAAAGGGCTTGAAATAGCAGATGAAAGGGAAAAGATTGGAAAAATTGACAGAACATTTCATAGGTCCCTACAAAGTCAAGAGATATGATAGAGTTAGAGCTACCTAAGTCTATTAAATACACCCTGTAGTCAACATAAGTAGAATATGACTCTACAAACCACAGGTAGAGGGGCAGAAGAAAATACTACCAAAACCAGTCATTATTGAAGGAAAGGAGAAATTCAAAGTAGAGAAAATCTTAAACAAAAGAATGGTATAAGGGAAAGAAAAGTTCTTAGTAAGATGGAAGGGCTATACTATAAGGACAACTGGAACACAAGACTCCAAGAGAATCCTCAGATAATATTACAGTTTGTAGTTATGATACAACTCACCTCCAGGAGAATCCTCAGAGATTAGGATAAGGCTCCTGAAGGGATGTTCTACATTATATATTAAGTTTATATTCCTTGTGTCAGGGTCAGTGTGATTGGAGCTATACTAGTATGTTTAAGTATTACTTTAGTAATACTTGAACAGGCTTAGGTCGCTCCAGAGCATCGTTATGCAGTTCCAGGGTGGAAATAGAGCTATCCCCTTACATTCACCCCCCCTTCAAGATTGCTATGTCTTGGAGCAATAGACTCTGAATGAAAGATATTGTTGAACTCTGTGCATCAGATATGTCTCGGAGCCCCCAGGTGTTTGCGATGGAACTCTGCTGTGAGTTCTGGTGTAGAGACTTTGGAGGCAGACTTCCAAGAATTGTGTTCATGGCCATACCCTTTCTACTTGATGAGATACTAGAATCTTCTTCAGTGCCAATGACTGTCAAGTATCTCCTCTACTTCCTACTCTGCTTTTCTATTGATGACTATAGGCAGTGGATGGTCTTTTGTTCTCCGTTCTGTGATCGGGTCTTCTGGGGCCGGAGTAAGCTTCACTACATTGAATACTGGATGGAGTTGCTTTATCCAGTATGGCAGTTTTGTAAGGGGCATACTTGGTGAGGCACCCAGTTACACTGCAGTATAGTAAAGCAGGCGTCTTAAGAAGAAGCGATGGATAGCCCAGGAGCTTCAATCATTGTTGAGGTAAGGTATTCTACCGTACATCACTAGCTACTTATACTAAACTAGCCTGGTCTGTGCGCTGGTCGCTATGGACACAGACATCAGGACAATAATAACTACACTACCAAATATAGCTATGTAGTACTATAATGGAGACCCGAACTAGAGAAAAGGGAACTATAGACCATGGACTCTGAGAATCCGTGGGAACACTAGTTGATATGAACCCTACCAGGTTATCTAAGCGATCTCAGGGTTGTCCCCTTACAAGTTTTAAGTGATAGACCATAGGTCCGATTCGCCATTCCACTACAAAAGGGCCAAGTTGTCAGTGCGAGAGTTTCTGTGAGGGGCGTGTAGTCCGGATATCCGATGCATCAAGAAAGACTTTATCGCCTAGGTTGAACACCAGAGCCAGAGTTTTTCGTCGGTCATAGTATCTTTTCATGTTATCCTGTGCTTTGCAGATCATGGACTTTACTTCTTTGATTGTCATCCTCATCCTTTCTGTGAATTCATTAACTGTCTCTAGACCAAAAGGGTTCTGTTGGGATTTGAAGCCCATGCCAGAAAGCTATCCGGTGTCAAGCAAGAACGGAGGCTGTTGGGTAGCGGAGTGGACATGATTGTTGTGCTGGAATTCTGCTATGGGTAATAGGTCATACTAATTGTTTTGCCATTTGTTCACAAATAGCCAGAGGTACTAGTCCAACTCTTGGTTAACGTGCTCTGTCTGTCTGTTGGTCTGAGAATACCAGGCCATGGAGAATGCCAACTTTATTCCTAGCAGATGGTAAAGTTCTTGGGTGAAACGAGCTATGAACTGAGGTCCGTGGTCTGAGATTACACACTTTGGAAGGCCGTGAAGCTTTTAGACTTGATGCAGGAAAAGTCTGGCTGTTCCTTCTACTGTTACCATTATGTGCATTGGAATAAAGTGTGCTCGTTTTGACACCAAGTCCACTACTGTCATCACTACATCATGTCTGGAGGAGAAAAGGAGTTCTACAACAAAGTCCACACTAAGTGTGTCCCATCGCAAGTCTGGAATCTGAAGAGGGTGCAATTTGCCTACTGGAGCCTACCTTATTGGTTCTGTCCTGATGCAGAAGTCACAGGTGCTGACATACTGTCTAATGTATCTAGACATCTGTGGCTACCAGTAGTCCCTAAAGACCAATTTCAGTGTTTTCCAGCATCCCAGGTGCCCAGCAATCTTTGTGTCATAACACAGGGAGATCACTCGTCTTCGTAAGTCTGTGTTCTGAGGAACATAGATCTTGCCTCTGAACCAAAGTAGTCCTTCGTCTTCCAACCATTCCGCAGAGTGGACTATCTTACCTGATGCTTGCTAGAGTTCCCTTGCTGCCTTTGCCACTGGTTCTTCCTGGTTGCCCTTTTGGTTCCCTTGATGAATTTCCCTAAGAATATCTCGCTCCGGTCCTTCCAGCTGAACTCCATTGAGAGTTCAGATTGCAAAGAGCTCTGGTTGTAGGAGGACCATGTCTTTGTTGTTAGAGGCCCTATTGCCATGGTCTGGTCTTTATGATAACATGTCTGGCTTTCTAATGGAATGTCTGGGGCAGTGGATCAACTTGAAGTTGAAGTGAGCTAAGTATAGGGACTAATGAGCCTGGCGATGGTTGAGTTTCTTAGCCATCATGAAGTACTCCAGGTTCTTGTGGTCCATCCAGATCTCTACTGGGTGTTGAGCTCCTTCTAGGAAGTGTCTCCACTCTTCTAGCATGTAGATGATAGCGAGCATTTCTTTGTCATGAATCTCCTAGTTCTGTTCCACCAGAGACAGGGATTTGCTGTAGAAGGCTACTAGGTGCCATTTCTCCTTTACAGGCAGTTGCTGAGAAAGGATGGCTCCGGAGGCAAAGTCGGAGCTGTCAGCCATAATGCGGAAGGGCTCCGAGCTCTAAGGTAATACCAGGACCAGAGTGGTGGTCACTGCCATCTTAAGACATTTGAAAGCTTTCTGTTCCTTGGCATCTCAGTTCCAGGCCTTGTCGGAATGAGTAAGGTCAAAGAGAGGTCTGGCTATAGTTGAGAAATCCTGGATAAATCAATGGTAGAAGTTAACAAAGTCTATGAAGGCCTGCATATCAGTCTGGTTCTCCAGGGTAGGCTACTTGTGGACTCTGGCAACCTTAACAGAGTCCATCTCAATCTTGTTCTCTGAGATGACCAGTCTGAGGTACTCGATCTACCTCTAATGGAACTCGCACTTCTCCAGGCAGAGAAATAACTTGTCCTCCATGAGTATCTCCAAGACCCTCCAGACCGCTTGTTTGTGTTCCTCTTCCATCTTCGTAAAGATCAAAATGTTGTCCAAGTACACTACTACAATCTCTTCAGCTATGAGAGTTCTGAAGATGTCATTTATCATAGTTTGGAAGATGGTGGGACTGTTGGTCATTCTGAAGAACATCACGAAAGGTTTGAAGAGGCCACAGTTGATGCGGAAGGCTACTTTCTATTCATCTTCAGGCTTGATGCATACGTTATTAAAACCCTAGTAAACATTAAGTTTTGTGAAGCTGGGAAACGGGTTTGGAGATGAGAGGAAGGGGGTATCTGTTCTTGATGGTTATGGCGTTCAGCGCATAATAGTCTTGGACTAGCCAGAGCAAACCATCTTTCTTCTTAATGAAGAACACAAGGGCTGCTATGGAGGACTTAGATGGCTGGATGCATCTGGTATATAGGTTTTCCTCCAGAAAGGCGTCTAACTCAGCTTACTCCAACAGGGACAGGGGGTAGACCTTCAACAGCTTAGGCTCCACTCTGGGGATCAGTTCAATAGTGTGATCCCACTTGCAGTGCTCAGGCAGTATGTCAAAGTCCTCCTTAGTGAACACTGATTAGAACTCTATGACATAGGTGGGCAGTGGTAATGAGGATCAAAGGGAATTTGATCTCGAGACAAGGGTGATAACAAATAAAAATATAATAATCCCTAAGATGTTTCACAGTTGTGCACTAAACAAGTAGGCACTGGGAAGATAATCAAATAACAAAAGAGAGCTTGGAAATAGGAGAAATAATGGGGTACAATCCAAAAGACCAAAAGAAACAATAATAAAGTATTTAAAAATCCACTCGAGGTAGATCTCACTGGAATAGGATCTCTAAGACGCGTGTTCGTCTCGCATTATAATACTACTGCTCTTACCTAGTCTAGTAGTCTAGCTTGCCATCAATACAGCAGAACTACCTAGAACTCCCATGCCATTGTGTGGGCTCTTCTTCAGCTAACTGTACAACTGGAAGCCGACTCCAATAACACATAGCGAGCTATTAACTCCTAGTATAAGCGAATGCCCAAGTCTGTTGGGGCCCATTGAGGGAGAGGTGTAGGGGGTTTTTAGAAAGTAAAGTAGAACACTTAAAAAATATGAAACTTAGTCACTCAAAATAGCCATTAAGCTCTAGAGCAACAGAAAGGGATAATAGTAGGGGTATGATACTTGAGTTCCCTTCTGTGCCCTAGAGTATTTTATTATGACTACAAAGCAAAGAGACAACAAAGAAAGTGAGACAAAAAAAACCTCTGAATTCCCAAACATAGTAAGGCCGCAATGATGAGATGGCGCCCCTCCTGAATGCTAGCTAACTGCTTCCTGCCCTCCTAGTCCTACTCCAGGAACCCTCCCTCACATGATGGTCAGATCTCGAGCCTCTTGACGGGCCGTAGGCGGAGATGGCAGTCTTGAGCTGTTTTGCTTTCAAGCATGTTTTCTTTATCTAGCCTTTCTGCTACTTCTCTCCTTAGCTTCCCTGTTCGTCTCTTTATCTCTTCTATATCTTCTCACTCTTCTGTATTCCAATTTTCTTCCACTGCCATTGTGAGACAACTCCACGGTGGCTTGACTTCCTTGATCTTGCTATAATTAGCCATTAGTGATAATGGCTCAGATCTGATCATAACTCTTCTATGAATACCGCTACTAGCCACTGAGGTATGATATTACTTGGGTCGCGTTAATCTATCTAAGTTTGCTTCCATCCTCGAGAGCACTTCTAGAAGGGAAATCCATCAGAAATCTGATACGGGGCACCTGGGCAAGCATCTATGAGATATATGTAGCAGTCGTCACAGCCACTACTCTGCTACTCAAGCTAGGTGCTTGAGTCCATAACTGGGCATCTAGGGAACATCTTTAGGGAGGGCTGAGCTCTTTTCTTGAGCCAGTTATTCTGGTTATTAGGGTGCAAATTATCACTTATTTTGCCTAAATATTTGTACAGCATGATAGCGAACTAGTAGTGGCAAGTGTCTTTTTACTGCATCTGGCTCCTTTCACAAGACATTGGAAGGTCGTAGCCATGGCCCAGAGGTTGACTTGGATAAGCTCCAGGAAGAGGCATGTAAGGAACAGTCGGTCTCCGAGCTTCCAATTGAGGCTGTACGTTTGCAGAGGCATCTCTTCAAGGTCTAGCTCTTCTTGGAGCAGGGGTGTGGGTCTGTCATGACATGATCGAAGGGCCTGGAGTTCAATCCTCTTCTAGCGGGTCTGCTCCTTCCATAGGACACATTTACACTGGAGTAAACAACGGGTCATTTCAACTTCTCCTTTTTTCCAGTTGATCTTGGGGTTATAGTCCTTAAGCCAGTTGTAGCCTAGGATCAAACTCTGTTTCCCAAGTCTGGAAACGACTAAGAGCATCCTCTCAAAGTGAGTCTTGTAACAGAAAAGTACATCTACGACTTCGGAAATCTGTCTGGCCTTGTTAGGGGAACCATTGACATTGAAGACTAGAATGTTATGTGAGAGGGTCTGAGTATTTATTCCTTTCGAACAGACAAAATCCCTGTCAATAAAGCTTCTAGTTGCTCTGCTGTCCAAGAAGGCTTTGACGAAGTGGAGTTTGCTTGTGTCTGTAGTTCCAATTTCTACCAGCAGGAGTAGGGAAGTCCCTTGTGTGTCCAAGGTGCTAATTGAGAAGAGCTTGGGCAGCTTCCTCTCCCACTTGGGCTTATGGAGCGAAACAAGAGGTAGAGGGAGGAAAGGTGGTGTGTCTGCTAGTTCACTGTCAATTGTATTGGGGTCCTCTATAGTCAATACAGTGAACTTATTTACTGGTGACCAGAGCACACTTATTGCTGGTCACTCTATGCAAAATCCTTTTTCTCTGGGAGACAAGACTCTTCTGTTGGAACTACATCCTTCAATGTCAACAAATCTTCAATTAGCTCCTCCCGCTGTTCCGAGGTGAGTTGACGGACATTCATGTAGTGGGAGCAGTCTCAGACTAGATGGTTCACATCTCTACATCAGTAACATTCTCACAGAGACAAGAGTCTTGCTTTCCGAGTCACGTCGATGTCCATAGGGACTCCTATAGATAGAGCAGGTGGCGGAGGTTTTGGAGTGATTAGAAAGGGCAGAACAGAGGGAAGTCTTGTCACAGACAAAGGTAGGGGTTAGGCAGAGGCAGTTTTGGGCAGTATGGAGGGGGCGGAGTGTGACATAGACTAAAAGGTTTTATTGGCGAGGCGTGCTTAGGCGATCCTCTATGCTGCTCTATACTACGTGTCAGGATCATTATTGGCTGGTCGTCTATAGGGTATGGTGGTGATCTGGTTCTGGATACCTAACTAGAGACCTCATCAAAACTTTACTACTAGGGTCCGAGGATCTGTATAACCTGTGTCGGAGACTAAGGCCTAGAAGTTGTCTAGATAGTTGTTTACCGTCTGACCTTCTTGGTAGTAGGAGGTGTCTTCCAGAGCATTGATTGCATCTGCTTCCACGTTAATAGGGAAGAAGTGTGTCACAAACTTCATTCGGCCATATCTCTACCAATTCTTTGACAATTCTCACAGTCTCAATGGCTACGGAAAGCCCTTGAAAAGACCTTTCAATCAATACCAGTCATGCCTTGAAGCAATCAGTATTGGCCGAGTTATTAGGCAGATCAACTGGTAACCACCATGATACTGTGAGGGCGACTGGAGTAGACTCCAGGAGATTCCTCAGAGAATTAAATGAGGCTCCTGAAGGGAATAATCTACAATATATACTAAAATGCCCTTGTATTCTATTCTTTGGTAACCAGGGGCTGCACAATGAAATTATGTTGGGAGGCAATGGGGAGCGCTCCGGAGTCATGTATGAGGGATCCTCTTACATTTACCCCCTCTCTAAGGTTGCTGTGTCTTGAAGCAATAGTTCTGGGATTGAAAATGGCATCAAAGTTGGTCTGGCAGATATGGCTTGGGGTGGCTGGGTGCTTCCAATAGTACTCCACGATGAGGTCCAGTGCCTTGACATTGGAGGCTACCTCCCAAAAGTTGTGTTTTCTGCTAAAACCCTTCCACTTGACCAGGAACTGGAACCTTCTCCGGTGCCAGTAACTATTTAATATCTCTTCCACTTCCTACTCTTCTTCTCCATTGATGACGATGGGTGGCGGTGGGGCTTGCGGTTTCCTCCCTAGGATCAGATTTTCCAGAGCGGCGGACAACTTTACAACATTGAATACTGGGTGCAACTGTCTCATTCCGTGGGGTAACTTGAGATAGTAGGCTGACTGTAAGGGAATCACTCAGTGGCAATCACCCTTCAAGCTAATGGATAGTCCCGGAAGCTAAGTTAAGATTCAAGTAAAGTATATCTACGACAGCTTGCTAGTATATATACTCTATACTAGACGATCACACGTACAGTCACATGTACATAGATCAGTAATCACAATTGTCCAATTATAGATTAGAAGGCATCGCACTGCATGACACAAACAGGAAAGACTCAGGAATGGTGGGAGTGCGATACATGATCTGTCACTGGGCCACTAATAGAACAGACCCTCAGAACTTACTAAGCACAACCCTAGATGTCCCCTTACAACCACCCCCCCTTCCATAATCGACAACTCGGCGATCCTAACTTCCTTTGATTTAGTCCATTTCTCCAACTTCCCACCCGTCAAAGGTCCAAACCACCACATCCCTATTCCAAAGGCACATAGCGAGCTCAAGACGTTGCCGAGCAGGCCAATCAGAGTTTTGCCGCCCCGTAACAGCCATGATATGGTCAACATCCATCAGCGTCAGGGGTTCAGGTGTAGAGTCTGGACTTGCCATGCGAACAGAGGGCACGACTGGCATAGCAGACCGGTCTCTAGACTGGGATGAAGACGCCATCACCACGGTCCTGCTCGAAGGGGTGGAAGGCGGTAGAGAGGGCTGCGGAGCCCTGGTTTGTGAAGCCGCAGAGGGGCGCGCTTGACCTCGAGTAGGAGTTGCCATTTGGCGAGGGGTTATAGGGGCAGAGGGGTTTTGAAGAGCCAGACAGGGCGATGGGCTGGGAGCAACGTTCACTGGGCCGGAAGAGGCTGTACCCTTCTTCTTCTTCTTTGGTACAGACATACGCTTGCACGCAATCCGCTTTCCTAACACCACAAGGGCATCACCGAGCTGCTTATCGGTGCCCCGAATAGAGACGAGATGCTCTGAGCGGCTGCCCACCTCCTGAGTGAAGGCGATTCGCTCGCCTTGGGCAGTTTCAACCACGGTAGGGGGAAGGATGCTGTACTTGACTAGGAGCATCTCAAAGGATCTGACCATCGCTTCCAGTCGAGTGATCTGGGATCAGAGAGCGTCGAGCTTGGCATTAGTATCCATGGGGAGGGTAGCGTTGGAACGTTTAGAGCGACGATGAGGCATCACTATAAGACTGCAGAGACAAGGGTAAGGAGGGAAGCTTGAGCGAGATAGGCAAGAAGCTAGTAAAGACTTGAATCTTCTGTAAGGGAATCACTCAGTGGCAATCACCCTTCAAGCTAATAGATAGTCCCAGAAGCTAAGTTGAGATTCAAGTGAAGTATATCTACGACAGCTTGCTAGTATCACAAATGGTCACTTACTATTTGTGATGGGTGCTTTGATACTTTAAAGAGTTCAAAAATGCAAAGTTAGGCAAGTGACAAAAGATGTTGTTAAGTCTGAGGTCTAATCCTCAGACTATG